>JACCDG010008067.1_pt1 | contig 23183 bp, 21 predicted proteins | sample 7442471 | NCBI WGS metagenome assembly JACCDG01 (sample SAMN15323444, study PRJNA562643) | freshwater metagenome | isolation source: river surface water | place: USA:Blue River Watershed | collected 2017-08-17 | reverse complement strand
TTTCTTTTTTAAACATTACCTCAATCACGAATCTTTCTTCAAACGATAAATGATGATATTTCATACAATTTTAATTTTTTGCTAATGCATTAATTCTAACTGTACTACTTCAAAGGTTAACTAGAGTTTCATACAACCTTAATTATTAGAGATCTCATTATGAGAAAGTTTCCCGTCCTGCGTGCTGTTTTCTGCGCACTGCTCCTTTTTTTAATTGGGGGCTAACAAGTGCCCGGAAGAGTAACACCCCACCGTACTTTAGTGATGTCCCTCCAGCGCCATACTTCTCAACAGGCCCAGCCATTATTGCCCTCAAAACATTTGCTCGCCGCATGTAGAGTGTGCCAGGCATCTATTGCGACACGTCACGTGCGGACCAGGTATTTGAGCAGGTGTCTATCACTGCACGAACCAAAGAGCGGTTGAACATGAAAAACATCAACAACTGCTTACGGCTTCTTGAGAAAGTCAGCTACACAGAAATTGACCGGTATCCGATGCCGAGCATGGTGAGGGCCTCTGCAGGAAATCTCCACTGCTCCTTCGTCCTCTCTTTCGAGGGACCAAGCTTCATTACGCTACGATATGCTCTTGGTGACAAGAGACATTGATCAATGTTTAAGCACTCTAGATACCAAGCAGAAAAGTCTGGCTGATGAAAGTCAGTGGCAGTTCACGCCACGGCCGTGCGCAACTTCTCAGCACAACAAGCTCTAAGCCGTTGTATCCTCCTGGGTCAGAGGACAAAAGTGCCGCGTCTTTTTTAAAGAGTGCGGCACTTTTTTATTAAGTACTCAGAAAATAAATGATTTTCCGTTTACTCCCCCATCACTTCTAGCTCCTTCTTCTGGAAGATTACTTCTAGTTCACTGTTAGCCTCATCGACTATCTTTTGCATTTCATCACGGTAGCGTTTCTTTTCGTCCTCACCGTACTCTCCATCTTTGTTACGCTTATCGATATCCTTGTTTACATCTTCTCTGAGTGACCGTACACGCACACGTGCATCCTCAAGTCGGTCTTTAAGAATCTTTACTAGCCTGCCTCTTGTCTCTGTGGTGAGTGATGGAAAGTGTACACGAAGCCCTTCGCTATCCGCTGCTACAGAAAGACCCAGATCTGCCTCGTTAATCGCCTTTTCTACTTGACCGAGCACTGATTTGTCCCACGGAGTAACACGTAAAGTCCTCGGGTCTTCAATTGTGACGCTTCCTGTATGTGCGATGAGCGTTCTTGCGCCGTAGACATCAATGGCGATACCATCAAGAACAGCTGGTGTCGCTCTTCCTGTCTGAATCGCTTTATATTCGTTTTTGAGCCAATCTAAAATACCTTCTTTATTGCTCTTGGTTGATGAAAAATCGTATGCCATGTATAGGATATAATTACTTTAATTTTATTACTAAGTATAGCACAAACGACAGTAAAATATTTTTTCCAGATTATTTTATTTCTGGTAAGAGAAGTGAGAGATATTCAAGTAACGCTTTAGTGGACGAAGATGGAAGGCCAGCATATGATGCTATCTCTATTGTTTCTGTGATGTAGTGTGCAGGCACCTCCTTATCTCTTAGAGCCTGTGCAAGCTCAAGTATGAACAACCTGATCGACTCCCTATCTTTTCTATCTGCTTCGTCAACTTTTGAAAGAAGTGTCACTATCCCCGCTAGCTTCATTCTCATATGTGGTGGAGTTTTCAAAAAAGTTTGCACACCTTCACTTTTTGAAGTGGCTTCATTATCATGTTGTACGTGGTTTAATCGAGACAGTAAGGTTGGCAAAAGGTTTTCTTTATTACTTGTTACAAAAATAAATTGCACATGAAGTGGAGGCTCTTCTACGATTTTAAGGAGCGCGTTTTGTGCGGGGGCAGTCATGGTGTGAAAAGAAATGAGCCCAATCTTTTTTTCATGGTATGGAGTGTTGGCCCAGACTTTAATAGATCGAGCAGTTTCTATATCAAGAATAGTCATATCAAAAAAAGTGTGTGCAGGTGAAAGAGTTTGCAGTTCTTCCCAGAGTGCATCAGATATGTGTTTTCTTTTTTCGTGTACAAGGAGAGTGGCGTGATGTAATAGTGATGCGACAGAAATCATGTGATCTAAGTATACCTAAAAGAGTAAAGAAGTGTACTTTTATTTCTTTGCGAAGATGCTTCTCTTATATGTATCCAGATGTTCAAGAGCAATCCCTGTACCTTTTGCTACGCAGAAAAACGCATCATCTGCCAGCACCGCTTTTACGCCAGTTCGCCTTTCAACAAGATCTGGAAAGTGTCGGAGCTGGGATGTTCCCCCGCTCATTATAATGCCGTTATCAATAATGTCTGAAGAAAGTTCTGGTGGTGTTTCTTGAAGAACGTCACGTATTGCCTTGATCATCATCTTTAGCTCCTTGTCGATTGCTTTAACTATCTCGTTGGTTCTAATTTCAACCGTACGAGGAAGCCCAGCAACAAAGTCACGGCCTTTTACTTTAAGAACAAGTTCATCCTCTACAGGAAGAGCAGACCCAATTTTAATTTTTATATCCTCTGCAGTTTGGTCTCCAATTGCTAGGTTGTATGTCTTCTTTACATAGTCAACGATTGCTTGGTCTATCTTTGTCCCCGCGCATTTAACTGATGTACTACACACGATTCCGCCAAGGGAGATAACCGCTACGTCTGTAGTGCCTCCTCCAATGTCCACAATCATTCTGCCTTTTGCTTCATGAATAGGGATACCTGCGCCAATTGCAGCAAGAATCGGTTCTTTCACTACATACGCGTTACGTGCACCAGCTTTAAGAGCGGCTTCGATCACGGCACGACGCTCAGTCGATGTTACTCCGGCTGGGACTGAGACCATCACGTCTGGCTTAAAGAGATTGAACCCGCCGAGAGCTTTATGAATATAGTATCTAAGCATTGCCTCTGTTACACGGTAGTCAGCAATTACTCCGTCTCGCATAGGTCGATATGCGATGATAGTGTCTGGAGTTTTGCCAATCATATCTTTAGCTGCTTGGCCTACTGCCAAGATCTTATTACCAGTTTCTGATATAGCCACAACAGAGGGTTCCACTAATACAACACCCTTACCTGGAACATATACAAGAGTGTTAGCAGTCCCTAAGTCTATTCCTAGTTTTTTGAAGAAGATTCCCATATATTGGTCCTAATTATACCATATTTCCTATGAAAAAATAATTTAAAAAACCTTTAAATAATAAGCTTTATTAGAGTTTTTAATAAAGTTTATCTGTGCAATTTTCTGATATACTACTAGATATATAAATGATACGTATGCAACTGCTAACAGTCTCCCCTTTAGTAAAAGGCATCCCTTACGAAGAGCTTTCTTATTTCTCTAAGCTTCCTGTTGCTCCTGGTGACCTTGTTGAAATAACAATTAAAAAAAGAGTATGTCGTGCGCTCGTCTTGCGTGTACGTAGTGTAGAGGAAGAGAGACTGAGTTTAAAAAACGCCTCTTTCGTCACGAAGAAAATTTCTAAAATAATCACGCCATCTTTTTTAGACAAAAAAGTGTGGGCCGGTATTGAATATACATCTTCATGTCTTATTCGTCCGATAGGCACTCTTATCTACGATCTTATTTCAGAGAAAGCTTTTGAGACATTACGAGCAATTCACTCACCAAAGGAAGAACGTGGACACGAGGTTCTCTTGTTAGAGCAAAGTCACAAGAACAGATTGCTCAGATACAAGACAACAATACGAGAGATGTTTTCTAAAAAGAAAAGTCTCGCACTATTCTTCCCTACAGTAATAGATCTAGAGTATGCAAAAGAGGACCTTGGGAAAGGAATAGCGGAGCACGTTGTCGTTCTCCATGGCGCTCTTACTGAGAAGCAATTTAATGATGGAATGGACAAGCTTCTTAACCAAGAGCACCCCCTTCTCATTCTTTCAACCCCGTCTCTTCTTCCTTGGACAAGAGAGGATCTTGGACTAGTCGTTATTGAGCGCGAGCATAGTCATTATTACTATACACACGGAAGTGCGAGCTATGACATGAGATTTGTTATTGAGATGCTCGCAAGGTTTTCAAAGATCCCGTGTCTTCTCGGCTCTCACATGCTTTCTCTGTCTGCACACAGACGTCATGTAACGAGGGACGCGACCGAGATTATGCCGCTTCTTTATAGAAATGATACTAATATTTCTATTGTTCCAATGGTGGAAGAGAATCTCACCTCTTCTCCATATCTATCGAGGCCAGCGCTTAAGCTTTTAGAAGAATGTAAACGCGCGCAAGCTGGACATATATTTTTATACGCGCACAGAAAAGGTATGTACCCGAGTACAATCTGTGGTGACTGCGGTGAACTTTTTACTTGCAAAAAATGCAATAGACCTTATGTTCTTCACAAAATAGCTGGTGTGAGGACTTATGTGTGTCATGGGTGCGAGGATATAGTTCAATTATCCGGTGACACAACACTTGCTTGCGTTTATTGCGGAGGATGGCGCATGACCACACTTGGAATTGCAACAACTGGAGTGGAGGAAGAATTGCGAACATTGAATGTTCCCCTTTTTGTAATTGATGGAGAGAGAACACCAACTAAAGCAAAAGTAAAAAAGATATATAAGGAATGGTGTGATGCACCCTTTGGTGTTCTGGTTGGAACTGAGATGGCTCATAATGTGCTGACTGAGTGTGATGCGGCAATTATTATGTCACTAGATTCACTCTTCTCTTTACCTGAGTACCGAACAGATGAAAAAATTTTGTCTCTTGTTAGTGAGATGGCTGAAAAAGTAACGTCCCCACCATCATCGTTTAAAACATTTATCCTGCAGACTAGGCTAAAGAATACCCCGGTTCTAAAACAACTCGTCTCGCCATCGTTTAGAGACGTTTACGAGACTCTCTTGAAGGAAAGAGAGGTGTTCCTCTTGCCCCCATACTACACAGTAGTAAAAGCATCATTTGAAAATCTTACCGAAGACCTACGTGTTCGGTTTCAGGAAGAACTTGAGCCGTACACTGTCTACTGGTTTGAACAAGGCAAAGGTGTCACCCTGCTCTTCGTTCACATCAAAGAGTCAACATGGCTTAATAATATAGAAGTAAGGGAGCAGGTAAAACGCGTTGTATATGACGCCTCACCTTCAGTTAATCCGCTTTACTTTTTCGCATAATAGTAATATATAAGAAAGTTTTTGTTCTGACTAAGTTATGATAGAGTATTTGGATGAAGTCAAGATCGATTATCCAAATTGATGACAATAAAGAAAACCCTCTCAGACAGGTTGCCGCACCTGTCTCTGTCAATCAGTTTGGGACCCAAGCTTTAAAAAGTGTCCTTTCAGATATGAAGAAAGCATTGTCGAAAGAATCAGATGGCGTTGCTATAGCAGCGCCGCAAATTGGTGTTTCTCAAAGAATATTTTTGGTCTCCCCTAGTGCCTATGACGAGGGCGCTAAGTTTAAGCCACTTGTTTTTATTAACCCAAAGATATTGAAACGCTCAAAAAAGACTGCAGTGATGCAAGAGGGTTGCCTTTCTGTGAGATGGATATACGGGAAGACAAAACGTTCTGTTGCTGCGACCGTAGAGGCTTATGATGCGGATGGGAATAAATTTAACTACGGAGGTTCAGGGCTTCTTGCTCATATTTTCCAGCATGAAATAGATCATTTAGATGGCGTCCTTTTCATTGATCACGGTTTTGATTTAGAAGAATACACAGAAGATGAGGTTAAGGAATCGATGAAGAAGAAATAAACTTATGAAACAGCAATATACCTATGCATTTTTTGGGACTGGAGCACTCGCTGAGAGTGTGCTCGCGGAGCTCTACCGTAACGGGTATATCCCTTCACTTATTGTTACTAAGCCTGACTCTCCACAAGGACGCCACATGATTCTCACAGAACCGCATATTAAAACATGGGCTAAAATAAAAGGAATAGAAGTCTTCCAGCCGGAGTCACTTAAAACGCTTACTATAGACTCACCTCTTCACGCTCATTCGTTTGATTTCTTTGTTGTCGCATCTTATGGAAAGATTATTCCAGATGACATACTTAACCTCCCTAAACACGGGGTGCTGAATGTTCATCCGTCACTTCTTCCTAAATATCGCGGTCCTTCTCCTCTTGAATCTGTGTTACTTAGCGGTGACATGACAACAGGTGTTTCCATTATGAAGCTTGATAATGAAATGGATCACGGACCTATTCTTGCTCAGAGTGAGTTTACAATTTCACCTGAAGCGACTGCGGGTACTCTGGAAGTTCTCGCAGGACAGATCGGAGGTGGGATGCTTGTACAGTGTTTGCCACACTACTTAGAAGGAACACTTATACCTAAAGAACAAGACCATGAGATGGCCAGCGTTTGTAAAAAAATTACAAAGGAAATGGGACTCATTACGCTATCTGATGATATTAGAGAAGTGCGCCGGAAGTATAGAGCGCTGACTCCCTGGCCTGGGATTTATTTTTTCATAAAGCATGGCGACCGCGATATTCGCGTGAAGATTAATGTATTAGATCTAGTAAGCGATAAAGAAACATCAGAAGTAATACCATACATTATCTCTGTTACGCCTGAAGGTAAGAAGCAGATGGATTTTGATAGCTTTAAGAGAGGGTACTTGGACAGCAATTAGCAGTTAGCTATTAGCCCTTAACTTGTAGCCACTTAATGACACTTGATACTAATAACAAAATGCGAGACAGGAAGTCTCGCATTTATTATAAAGCCGATAGCAAATAGCTAAAGGCTAAGGGCTTTATTACTTCATTTCAATTTTCTCAATAACAATGTCCTCCAGAGGTTGGTCACTTGAGTTAGTTGCAACATTCTCAATCGCTAAAGCCGTCTCTATACCCTTTGTAACACGTCCAAAAACAGTGTACGAAGGCGGAAGCGGTACACCTGGTTGTGCGGTAACAATGAAGAACTGGCTCCCGTTGGTGTTAGGTCCAGCGTTAGCCATCGCCAGTGTACCAAGTGTGTACTGTTCGTTTCCTGTTAGTTCGTCATTGAAACGGTATCCTGGACCTCCTGTACCCCAAGTGCTTTTATTAACTACATCTTTTGAAAGTGGGTCACCTGCTTGAATCATGAACCCTTTTATCACACGATGGAATCGTACACCATTATAGAAAGAGCTCTCTGCGAGTTTTCCAAAATTGGTTGTTGTAAGAGGTTTGTTGGTGTCTAGTTCAACCTCGATAACTCCCTTGTTGGTAGTAATAATAGCTTTTGTATATGTTTTGTTTTCCATAGTTCTGGTAGTAGGTGTTGTAGATGATGATTGCTGTGCAGTTGCTGTTGTCTGTGTAGCGCCAGTTGTAGTTTCTGTTACGCTTTCTGTTGAGACACTTCCTCCTTGTAGTACATACACAAGTACAACAAGCACAATAACGAGTCCGCCAATAATTGAGTATGTTACTTTTGTCTCACTGTCCATAAATAATACTTCTTTTTACAATTACACGAGTCTTTTTAATAATGCTTTTACTTTCTGCGCACTTCTTCGTACGAGTGACCTTTCTTTATCTTTATGTGAAGCCATCTCTCGTGTAAGCATGTCCTTGAGAACGTCGATTGCTTTATAGAGATCATCTTGTGTTGTCTTAAGCGTTGCTTCCTTTCCTCGCACATGAAGGAGTGCTTCTGCCTGGAAGACTTCCCCATGAGTGTGGTGGTTACTTGCTTTTGAGAGTTCGACAGTAAGCTTTGCACTTGTGTCATCTCTTGGTAAAAGTTTTTCTAAGGCACCCATCTTTTCCATAGCATAGGAACGGATAGCTTCTGTTATTTCGATATGAACACCGGTGATGATGATATGCATAACTTTGTTGTAAAGAAGATTAATCGAGTAATACGTACAGTATAGTATGAATTTGTTAAATCGTAATCTTGACCTTTATGCACAGGTCTACTTGTTTGAATGAGAGTATACTTAGTGCATATGACAAAACACCATTTTTCATTCAAAGATGCATTTATCTTTGGTTGGGCTAAGACAAAACAACATTATTGGTTTTGTATTCTTACATTTATATTAATTACACTTATTATTAATTCAGTAGATCATGTTCCTCTGCTTAGGACACTGGTCTCATTGATGGCCGCGCTTTCTATCGTGTCCCTCTCACTTCTCATTGTAAGAGATCATCACTTTACCTTTGAGAACCTCTTTACCCCTCTTTTGTCTCCAAAAAGAGTAGCAAAGTTTTTGATTATCTCTGTGCTCTACGCTATCCCAGTGATACTAGCGGCAGTACTTCTCTTCTTTGTTCCTGCAAAGTGGTTTGGGTTACTTGTTATTATCCCTAGCGTTTACCTAGCGGTGCGTCTTAAGTTCTTCCCGTATGTTGTTGTTGAGAATGAAGAAGCATCTCTTAAGACCCTTATCGAAAAGAGTTTCAATCTCACAAAAGGACATTTCTGGATGGTGTTTGGATTCCTCCTTTTAGTTGGTCTTCTTAATATGGTAGGTGCAGCATTATTTGTTGTTGGTCTTATTGTTACAATCCCTGTTTCAATATTTGCAACAGCATACGTGTACACAAAACTAAAAGATCACGCTATCTAAGCTTCGTTATCTTCCGCAGTTCAAAACCTCTCGTTATCGAGGGGTTTTGTTATTATTTTTGTACACAAAAAGAAGCTTGCAGATGAGGCTATTTTTTAGTAGAATTCTAAATACGTTTACGAAAGTAGATTGTAAGCAAAAGAATATTCCGTGGTAGCTCAGCGGTAGAGCAGCTCGCTGTTAACGAGTTGGTCGCAGGTTCGATCCCTGCCCACGGAGCCCAATAGGTTGATTTTTGAGAAGTAATAGCTCAGAGAACGGAGAACGCATTGTAATACAAGGCGTTTTTTCGTTTATGGTGTAGTTCTGAAGTATGTAATTTAAGATAGCTCGCTTTTCATCAACTTCCGAACTTTCAAAGAGGTCCATTGCATCCTTTGCAAGGTTAAATACTGTAGATGCAGTAATATAATAGCTCTCATCTGCCTTAGTGTGTTCATCAAGTTGGATGTTGACGTCGTACTGCTTATCCTTAAGTTCTTTTAATTTTTTGTCATAGTCAATCTTAGTAATACTACCGTCAATTAAAAGATCCATAAGACGATCTATTTTTGTTTGTATAGCATTATATTCGGACTGCAAAGTTGCTATTACGTTTCTATGGTAAATATTTTTAGCATCACTTGATTGTTTTAGACCTTCCACAAGAGCATCTATTTTCTTCTGAGGAATACGCTTAAATGCCTCTAAAACCTCATAAATTGGCTTTAGAAGGTCCTTTTCTGGGATATATACCTTATCCGTGCAAATGTCTTTTTTTGCGTTTGTACAGCTATAATAAACATACTTACCTTTTGCTGTTTCTGGGCTCATAGCACAACCACATTTTGCACATCTAACAAGTCCTCTTAGGATGTATGGCTTAGATGCATACTTGAACGGTTTCTTACCCCAACCCTTTCTTATTGTCTGACATTTATCAAAAAGTTCTTTAGTTATAAGTGGCTGGTACTTATGAGGATAAGAAACTTTTTTTGAAACCATCATTCCGTAATAGAAAGTATTGTTTAAGATGTGATCTACCATACTTAGAGCTAAGGGTTTACCAACTGAACTCTTCAATCCGTCTTTATATATTAGATCTCTGAGTGTAAGAGTTGAGTAGTTTCCCGTTGCGTAGAGTTCAAACATTTTTTCGACTAAATGTGATGTTGTTAAATCAAGAACAACATCAGTTCTTTTTCCATCTTCATCATAAATACTTTCATATCCAATCGGAGGTCTTCCTATCAGTTCGCCATTTGCTAACATATGCTTCTGCTTTCTTTTTACGTTATCACTAAGCTGAAGAACGTAGCTCTTTGCAAACATAACCGCCATATCCCAACGTAAAATATCAGAGCTGTTTGACTCCTTATGAATAACTAGATTTTCTCTATAAAAATGTATCTCTATTTTTCCTGCTTTTCTTAGTTCATCTAGTTGGACCGATTCCTTGAAGCTTCTTTGTAAGCGGTCAACAGTATCAACAACAAGAGCAATAATCTCTTTTGAATCTTGAATCATTTTTATAACTTCCTGAAATTTTTCTCGGTCTCCTTTAGTTGAAGATTCTTCAATTTCAACTGTCTTCCAAATAGTTAATCCTTTGTACTTTACATAATCAGAAACACGCACAACCTGAGCTTCATTTGAATCTTGTTTTTTATCTGAAACTCTGGCAAGAATTATAGCTTTCATATTTATAACTTTTTAATGATTTCCTTTTCTTCGTCTGTAAGGTTATATAAACTCATAACCAAATCGTTTATTTGAGATTCTGTTTCGTTTGTATTGTCACCATTCTTTTTAGCTTCAAGAACTTCTGTAACAAGATTTGCAATATTATTTACAATGCTACTGTTTTGAGATGTAACTTCTGGAACTGAAATCTTATTTAAAAATTGCACTTTATATTCGTAACCATCTCCCATATTCACACCAATACTACTAAATAAAAATTGAAATAAGCTAGAATTCAAAAAACCACATAAATATTTTAAATTCGCAGAATTTGAAGTTAATAAATTTGCTTTATCATTAGTAAAAATACCGTCTGCGGTGTAACAAAAAGAAGGTTCTGTGCTTAGAGCTTTCCAGACTATCTTCTCTTTATAAAATTCATTTATATAAGCACAGTTTCTAAGGTTATATTGAGTATCTCCTTGATCCTGCCTCATTGAGAGTTTCGGTTCAAATCCATCTAAATATTTCTTAATTACAGGGTATTCTTCAATCATTACCCTTTCCAGACCGTCCTTCTTTATACCGTTATGAGTAGCAATAATATATTGCTCAGTTTTAGAAAAATATCTTTTTATGTCTCGTCCTCTTAAAATTGGTTTTATTATTTCTTTATTTTTTGAATCCTCGTCAATCAATCTTTTTTTTGTATTCTCGTCAATAATAAAAGCTTCATTTAGTCCAGTTAAGAGTCCTCTATTTATTTGAACGTCCCAGTCTTTCAGAATTTTCCCAGCCGATTCTATTTTATTCTTCAATTGTTGATGAGATGACGACCCTATAAACCAAGTAGATGATGATTTAAAACTACCTATAATTGCCTCATTATTTACTTGTGTACGGAGGTCGTCTTTGTTATTTTTAACAACAAGGGTATTTGTTTTGCCTGCATTTTTGGCATTCTGAATTAATAATATATTACTATCTACTGTAGCACTTTCAAATATTCCACCACCAAGATCAAGTAAAATGAGTGGATTACGTTGCGCAAAAAAAGCACGTAATTTTTCGCCATATCCTGCACGCATCCATTTACTACTTGTAATAAAACATAGCAATCCAGTTTCTGGGGTTATTAATTTTAACCCTCGTTCATAAAATAAAACATAAATATCACCCGTTCTTACAAAGGTTTCATAATTTAAATTTTTAAATAAATCAGCAAGATAACCTCCGTTCTTTTGAAGTTGCACATAAGGTGGGTTTCCAATAACTAAACCGAAGAATTTAACCCCAAACATAAATTCAGAATCAAAAAAACTTGCACAGGACTCATTATCAAAAGGTCTGTATGTTTTAAGCTGTTTTGCTTTTTCTGACTCACCGAAAAGGTTCTCTCCAGCATTAACCAGTTCATCATAATCTACACGAAGTTTTTTCTTTTTATTTAAACTTTCAGTATTAAAATACGAATCTCTCAGAACTTGAAGTTTATTTTCAAGTTCTGTGTCGTCCCAAAATGAAGTAGCTCCACTCTTATCAAGATCAATCAATGAGTTCGCACAAACAAATTTGAACTCTAAGTTTGGAAGAGGTTTTATTTTCTTTGAATCTGATTCCTCATCAACAATAATTGAGAGCCAAGTTCTAAGACGAGCAATTTCAACTGCCATAGGTTCAATATCCACTCCATAGATATTCTTTTCTATAATTTGTAGCTTTGCTTTATACCCGTCAAAACGTGGCTCAAGTCGTTCGTAGACACGCACCAAGAGTTGTAACATTCCAATAGGAAATGCTCCTGACCCACAAGCTGGGTCTAGTACTTTTAGATCGTCTAGCGCTGAAATAATTGTATCCTTGTATGGTTTCCAATCCCTGCGCCAATTATGGTCTTGATCTTGGAAGTCCTTATCAGGTGCATCAATAAGTTGATAGAGGCGTTGATCTCTGTAGGCATCTTCGGGTAGTTTCGTTTTCAGATATTCCTTAAGAGATTCCTTACACATATAGTCCACAATCTCTCTTGGTGTATAGAATGCGCCTTTTGCTTTACGTGCCTGCTCTCCTGTCTCTTCTGTAATTTCTGCTAGAAGATTTTCAAAAATACGCCCAAGCATTTCAGGATCAATAGCTACTTGTTGGAACTGACTAGTACTTTCATCGGTCGTGAAGTTATATTCTGAAAGAAACTTGAAGAGGTCATCAAAGTAATTTTTTGGGAAAGTTAGCTTACTATTCTTGTAAAGATCATTTTGTCTTGCTTCAAAAAGTCCTCCATTTAAGAACGGTGTTATGTCATCTTTATATTCACGTTCATCTGTTGGAGTGTTGAGTACCCCGAAGAAAAGACGCTCTAGTTTGGTCCTGTAGTACTCAGAATCATCATCAAATGACTGAGAGTTAAAGTATTTAATATCAGGATTAATGATGCCTTTCTTATCTATAAACCACGTAAAGATAACACGACCAAGTAGACGGTTAGCAAACATTGATGCGTGCTTTTCATCAAGGATATTTTCTTTAATTAAATGCTGTCTTAGTGTGATAAAGCGCTCACTTATACCAGCATAGAACTTCTTGTTGAGTGGTTGAAGATCAAAGCTTTCCCAAAGAATGGTATGTACAGCTGTTTTATTTGAATACTCCTTTATATCTGCCCACTTTGAAAGAATCTCTTGGAATGTAGCGGTTAAGTTTCCTTTAAGTTCAAGTGTACGAATTACGTAGTTGTTTGTAAGTACAATAATTATTTTATCGGTTGATTTTGGCACAATAAAATCAATACCAACATTAAATTTAGAGTTAAATGGCTCATCTTCAAAATTTGGAGTAAGTGCTGTTGACCAAGCGATAACTCTTTTGCTTGCTTTGTTTACTCCGTAAACCTTGAAATCAAGGTTTAGGTTATTCTCTGCGTGAACTTTGTATGTTGCTTTTCTATCAGCCATTACCTGATCTTCAAAAAACCAAGTAGCATTTGCTCTTATTTTACCATCGCTATCATTAAACAACTGAAATAGGTTTAGGTTACTTTCTGATACTGAATCATCAAGAAGTTTGATAACAGATAAAATAACTCTTTGAGCTTGCTCAAATGTTTTTAATTCAGAGAGTTTATGTAACTCATCTTGAACAATTTGAATTTTTGGTGGTAATTTACTCATTGTTGTTTATATAGAATAGAATGCTTTTTGATGTTTTTGGTGCTTCAGTTGTTTCTGTCTGCTTATATTTATTTAGATCTTTTGATAAAGCTACTAATTTTTGAAGTGTTTCTTGGTACGCTTCTCCTTTATTTTTTTGTGTCATTACCTTTCGTTTTAGCTGACCTATATCACGCTTATAGAATACGTCTCTAGTTTTGAATGCATCTCGGACCATATCAATTTCTTCTTCTAGATAACCATTTGAGAAAAGGATGCGTAGTACTTCATTTTCTTGACCAATAAGTGAACCAGTTTCTTCATCACCAAAGTACTGGACTACTTTTGATTCTATTTGATTCCTAATTGCAACCTTATCAACTGTTATTTTATCTAGAGATCTCTTATTGTCTTCTGGTGTGGTTCTCAACCATTCAAGTGCTTGAAGTTGTGATACAGCAAATAATTGAGATGCGAATCGGTCCGTTTTTGTAAACTGAAAACCTGTAAGATTTCCATCCTCAGAAAATAGTTTTGTTAATGCAAAAACTTCAGGTCTAGATTGACCACGAGAATGAATAGCTGGGGTAAGTGCCCACTTGCCATCTGAGATATTGTAGATTTTTTCTTTATATTCACTTGGATAAAGATCGCTTTCATTAAACCTCTTCAAATCAAGCACGAACTCATCTTCTGAAAGAAGGAAGTCAGAAGCTTTTTCAGCATCATCAAGTGCTTGCATTCTCTTTTGCAAATCTGTACTGTAAATATCACTTACTGAATCTGTGTACTCTATTGGGTTTTCTGGCTCTGCAAGAACAGGAGTGTCTGTTCCAATTGTGTTTCTGATTAAGTTAATCTTTCCTTCAAGGCGTTGAATAAGTTTCAAATACGAGTCAAGTTTCGCTTCGGGACGCATATTGTAGATATATACCTCATCAAAAAGAGACCCGAGACGGTTAACACGACCATTTCTTTGAATCATACGAACTGGATTCCAGTGTAGGTCGTAATTGACTAGTATTCCTGCGTCTTGAAGGTTTTGACCTTCAGATAGAACATCAGTAGAGAAAAGATACTGTAGTTCAACCTCTCCTTCTTTGAGGGTGTAATTTTTTGATTTAGGAGAGAATCTTGATGCTAAGTTTTCTGCGTCGTTTCTGTTTTTTGAAGAAACAAAACCAGTGTTTAGATTGTTTACACTTGAGGCATATTTAGCAATAGAATCCTGAATGTAGTTAATTGTGTCGGCGTAGTAAGAAAATACAAGAACCTTCTTATTTGGGTTTTCTTTTTGCAACTTATCAAGTAAAGCACCAAAACATTTGATCTTTGAGTCATCCTTGGCAAGAATATCAAGTTGGATTCGTATTGCTGAAACTAACTCTTTTTCCTTGATGAGATCTTCTTTGAGAATTTCAAGCTCATAACTCTTTTCATCAATAGTATCCAATGTATTTTCTTCTAGTGACTCTATGTCTACTTCAATGTCCTCATCACCAAAACTTAACTCAAGAGCTTCTATATCTTTTAAGGAAACAATCTTGCCTTCAGCGATACCTTTCTCAAAAAGATCTAGTTTCTTACTATAAGTTTCTAGTGATGTTCTAAGAGCACTTACAGATGATTCCATACGTTTTAGGAATACTGTTCTTAAAATACCGAACAAACCTAATTGTAAAAGTAGTTTTTTACTATTGTCGGAACTAAGTCCAATTTCTTTAATTTCGTCTCTTGTCTTTCCGTAGTACTTGGTTTGATACATCATCCAACGATAAGGAATAAACCCAAGCATAAGAATAAGTTGGAAAACGAAATACATCGGATTTTCTTCTGACAAAGTTTTTTCATCAAGTTTTGCCTTAACTTTATCCAACTGATTTAGAGGATGCTTAAGATCCTTACACTTCTCTACAATCTCATTAGGGTCTAACTCGTATATAGAAGCAAGTTGCATTGTTGGGCTTTCAATTTTTCTGATTGAATCTACTAGTTTCTTATCAAGCTCATACTCAGTTACTTCAGGGATTACTTTTGGAAACTTTTTTTCAACACCATTAACAATCAAAGATCCGTACTCACTTTCAATACCTTGTCTTGTTCTTCGTACTACAAAAGTACGAATGATTGGTGTCATTACTTGTTTAATGTAATCATAATCAATTTTCCCATCCCTCTTAATATCTTGGTTAATCTTCTTCTTTAAGTTTTCAACCGCTTGATAAAAACTAATCTGTACTGTTTGCTTTTGCTCATCTGCGATAGTAACTTTTAGAACCTCAGCATCTCCGCCTGTACCAAGAAGAATTTGATTTGTAAGATCACTTAATTGATTATTTATTGGGGTTGCTGTAAGTAGTAACACTTGTGCTTTTGGGTTTGCTCTGACCCAATCAAGAAGCAATTTGAATCTAGATCCTGATGTTTGTCTAAGGTTATGAGATTCATCAATAACAAACAAAGAAACACTGGCAATGCTATCCAATTCCTTCTTTCTTTCAATTTCTCCTGAGTTTTGAAGAGTGATCGGCTTTAGACCGTAGATACCTTCAGTAGCAAGTTCCTTTTCCCATTGCTGAACAAGTGATTTTGGGCAAATAATTTCAACACGTTTTTTACCTTCTGGGTTATCAATGTATTGCTTAAGCACATTGATTGCAGTTGTAGTTTTACCAAGACCAACAGAGTCAGCAAGCATAGCTACTTTATATTTTCTAAGTCGTCGCAAAAGAGCGTGTACATTTTTCTGTTGGAATTCAAATAGAGTTTTACCTTGCCCATTTTCTTTTAGATCCTCTGAATCGTCTTCAATTTCTTCCTTATATAGCTCGTAGAGTGTTTTGATGTATGTCTCGTAAGGGCTATATAGCTCATCCCCAACAGGAGAAGTTCCTATAAGAGCGCTAAATTGTTCATTCCAGTTCTCAGTTGTCTCATCATTCCAGAACTGATCAAACCAATAGAGATGTCCAACTTCTTGAGCTTCTGTCTTTGGCTGAAAAACAACAACTCTATGATCTGACTCTAGTGCATTAAGTTCTGTATTGAAGGTTAGACCATTTTTTGTGAAGTTTGATGATCCTATAACTCCAACAGCTTCACTTGATTCGTAAGATCCAAAGATATAACACTTAGCGTGTAAGAAGTTCTTTCTATATACACGAACCTCAATTTTCCCATTTGCTATATATTCTTTTATTTCAGAAACAAGATCTTTCAATCCAGAATCTGGTGCAATCATAGAAAGGTCAAATTTAAAATCTTGATCTGGATAATCTGGCTCAGGTTGAACTAGTTTATGTCTAGGGATTAACGGTTCACGACCAATTAAGATTCTGATTTTCTTATATTCTTTAAGAAGAGGTAAGACAAGTTTCATACCTTCAAGATCCCAGTACCCAGTAGCAATAGAAAGTTCTGTATGTTGTGGAGCAACATCAGTAAAAACATCAATCAACTTTCTTCTATTGTTATCAATTATTTTAGGTAAGCTCATAATTATTTGGTACTAGATTTTTTAAGAAATGATTCAAACTCACTCTTTTCTACACGGAACTCTTTACCAAACTTATAAGCTTTCAATTTGCCTGCTTTAATGTAACGATAAATCGTCATAACATTAACTCGCAACTTGTCTGCCAACTCTTCAGCTAGATAAAATTCTTGCTCGTTTTTGATCATAGTATTCATTTTATTATACTTTACAATTCTTTACAATGCCAGTTGCTAACATTTTCTTTTTTCTAATAGCCCAAGATCTTTTCATTCTGTCAGATAAGAATCTGTGATAAAACTCGTTGAATGCATTTTGTAAATCTTTATTTAAGATTTCGCTAGATTTTAGTTTTTTCATATACTCTAAAGTTAATTATCCTCTCCTATTGGATAACCGTTAATAATTTCTAACGTCTTTCTGTTGTTATAGATTTCATCTACACCGCTCCAATTGTTATCATCTGTATTTATTGCGTCCTCTGCGGAAGTAATAATAAAAGAAATTAGATCGTGGTACGCTTTATCATTTTCCATCATTGAGTAGTGAACTCTTTCAATTTCCTGATTGGTTAGTTCACAACCCAAATTATCCTCAGCTAAACTCTGAACCATTTCAGCAGTTATTACGTATAATATTGGTGAATCCCATTTACATTTAGCAAAATAATCTTTAAGAAGTGCCATAAGTTTTTTTATTAGTTTTGATTAAGTTAGTAAAAGTTAATTTTATTAAGGTGGGTTAGCTTTAAATGGCTCAAATTTCGTAAGAGCTTCTTCCACTTGATAGAACCAGTCCCTTTGACGAACTCTTTTAAGTAATACAACCACCTTCTTGATGTCATCTTTGATTCTGTACCAAGTTCTATTGTCTGAATACTTACTTAAAATTGATCTCAATTCTCGTGTGCCATTACCGTCTTTTGTCATAATTACCAAGTTGGTAAAATAGAGTGCTTGTTTTGGCTTAAGTTTCGGATCTGCAATTAAGATCTGTTTAAGAATATCTTTTGGACCTGTAACAAAACTAAAAAGAAGAAGAGAATTATTTTCAATCAAAGTTTTCCAGTAATAGCTAACTACTGATTGACTTATTTTCTTACTAAAAACCTCTTTAAAAGTAGGGTTTTCCGAGAATCCAAGCTTCTTGAATAATGAGTTCAATTTTTGTTTCTTACTTAAACGGATTTCAAATCGTAGCACTTCATACAACTCCTTCTTATCAAGTTCATCAAAAAGAGATCTTTGGTATTTGGTCTGATCTTTGTCTATTGCACGCTTTGAATCTTTTTTAAGGTCCGCTATTTTGTCATAAATAACAAATGAATGAGCGTTAGCATAAGCGCATATACTTTGCCCGTCATTCATAAATCTTGTCTTGGTAAAATCAAAACTTTTACGAAGGTCTACCTTGTTTAGTTCAGAAATAACAAATTGAGAAGTGTAACCGTCTACTAATTGGATATTTTTTGAATAATGAACAGCACTTACAGATGCATAACGTAAATACTTTTCTTGAACAGCTAATCCCATTCTCATCAATCTATCTTGTAGTAGCTCAAGTATCACACTGAAATCTTTTTCTTCAACTTCATCTAAATTATTTTTATACAATAACTTTGGAATAGAAAATTCTATCTTTATAAATGAATCTGCACGACCATCTATTTTTCTTTTTATTCCAGTTAATCTTGGAAAATACAAACCACTATCAAGATCTCGTTTGCTTGGATTTCGTATAAACTTTGTATATGCAGGTGTGTTTGATTGTTGATTCCAACCTAAGGTTTCATTAGTTGGATTACTGATACTTACAGCATTACTTCTTGGTATGGATAAAATAACAGTATCTATCATAGATTTGCTTTGTAACCTTTTAGATACTTTTCTGGGTTAGTTCGCTTAGCAACTACAAGAAGGATAGAAAAAACACCAAGAAGGTTTTCTTCGCTTTCTTTATCTGTATTTTCTCTGTTATTACAGTTGCTTTTTTCCATAAAAATAACCTGACGATTATGTACATCAGGTTACTCTTACGGTCATTTACAAAAGTTTATAAACTTTTGTAGGGTTTAAGATACTTGTTGTTTATTGAAATTGATTTGGTTGTAATACTTAAAAAATCCTTTACTGTCGTTTCTTGTGCAATAGTTCTATTGATTGCCTTACCTGCTTGATATGCCTTATTTTTTGTTACATCTTCATCAGATAAAGAATAGTTCCAATCCTCAAGAATCTCGTCATTTGCCCACACCTTACTCATATCTTTGAATAAAGTTCTTATTAGTTTATGTGGATCGCTTTCTTCTTTTTTAGAAATTAAAATTTCCTTCCCCATAAATGAAAGTGTGCGAGTTAAATCATTAAATGATGGAGCTTTTGAATATGTTTTGGTCTTGACGGTATCACTGTTTCTTCTGGTGTTATTTAATTGTACACGAAAAAGAAAACCTCTATCATACATATCAAATAGACCTTTTGGACCGAAAGAAAAATCTTTGATTGTTAAATAACCTTCATTTTCTAAAGCTAATACAGTATGAACAAATAAAAATAGATCAGTTTCTGTATCTTTTTTTGATATGGTTAATTTTATTTCATCACCTCTTAAATCGCCGATATATTCTGGCTCAAAAAATGGATGACTTATTTCTAGATCACACCTTTGAAATTCCTGATACTTATTTTCTATATAATTAACAAGGATTTCTCGTTGCTTTTTATAGCCAAAAAATTGACTATGTAATGGAACAGTTAAACCCTCTGAATAAAATTTTCCTGTTAAACCTTCCTTGCTCCTACCGTCTAAGTTATCTTTGATATATAAAGATAAATATGATGACAGGTACTTTTCTAATAATTTTGTTTTTGATATAAAAAGAATGAAATCAGTATTTGCAAAAATGAGATTTGCTAGTTGAGTTTGATTGTCTTTGTTTTTAGAAATATCTAGAAGTGGTCGCTTCCTGTTGTGTGAAAAATATATCTTTATAAAATTTTCTATATCAGAAGTAGTCCACCTACTTCCGTCATATTCAACAATAAGTTTGTTAACTAGTTCAATAAATTCTGATTCTGCATCTTTTTTGATAATTGCATTTTCATACACTTTTTTGTAAACATCTTTACCTGTCTCATCTTGTTCTGACAAAAACCCTCCGTCTAATAAACTGTAATCAGCGTTACCAAATACTTTAAATCCTTTCTCATCAATTTTCTTACCTAAATCTAGAAGATAGCTAGCAACAATAGGAGAGCCCAGTAAATAATCAATCCTCTCTATTGCTCTTTCATAAGAATCGCTTATATCTTCTTCTATTGTGGCAATCTGATTTGGATCAGTGATTGGTCCTATTGGAGTGAACTTTTTACTAGGAGTAAACAAGTTACTGAATGTAGTAGATATATTTTTTCTTTTCAAAAGCCAGTAGAGCATAAAAAGCTCTTTTTCATCCAAGTATTTTTTGTCGCTATTTTGGAGATCTAAACTTTGCATAAGTATAGTTAGTATTTCTTTACTTTACTTTACAATGCAGTAAAATACAAGAAGTAGCTATATTTACATAAGATCACCTCTTTAAGGATACTTTTCGATAACAGGACACAGCAGACTGCTCTGTCGAAAGCAGTATTATTAATCAATTTTTTTTCTACAATGGCTAAAACTAAAGCAGGAAAGAAGATCGTAGAGGTTCGCAGACATTACCGTACGCTAGAAAATGGTGATAAGGTACTTGTTCGTGAACATCGAAAATCCACACCTAATTAATCCTAGGTGTGATTACCCCTTAAAGGGGTGATCTTATATTGATATAGCAATTAAGCCACTAAATTGAAGTTCACTCTTTATTTTATTCCAATTAAGAGTTCTGAACATATCCAACTGGCGGAGCACATAAAATCTTAAGTCGTCCCAAAAAGACGGCTTTTGATTTTAGTACTCCGTGGAGCACTACACCTGCGTGTCGTGCGTGCAGGGATCGAATACGGGTCGGAAAATCATCTCTGACGAGCTTGCGAGGAAGTGATTTTGTGACCGAACTCCCTGCCCACGGAGCACTATATTGACAAAAGCACTATGGTAATGTATAGTGCTTTTGTTCTATTCAACCACATATTTGGAGCTCCAACCATGGCTATTCTTCAGATTGAAAGTAGCAAGCTGTACAAGCTTGCGATTTACTTCGGTATCGCAACGCTGTATTTCTACCGAAAGGACATCATTCCTTTGAACGATGGTGAAAATTTGGGAGTGCTTGCAGAAAAAAACAAAGAAATTCTCAAGCGGGTTTTTGACGAAACTCTTGAGGTTATGCACTACGAGCTCAGCCATGAACAGATGGGTCGAATTGTGGCTGCGTACACCAGCCGAGCTTTGTCTGTGCATGACACAGAAGTTGGTGGAGGGCCCCTATCAGTTCCTGCTTGAATTTCAAGCGATCAACCACCGAAAGCCATCGCGCGTTCGGTGGTCTTTCTTTTTATGTGCTCACCACATTCTTATACTTCTTCCAATCAAAAGTTCTAAACCTGTGTACCGTTTGGAGCCAAAAGTAAAATCCCTAGATTTTCAAATCTAGGGATTTTACTTTTAGTTTCTAAGGAGTAAGTTAACTGCTTGACTACTCCCCTTCTAATAAAATTTGACAATAGGCATATTTTATTTTAAGGTGTGGTTATTGTTCTCTACACATAAGGCTTCAAATGCGACTAAGACTGTTTAAAAAGACGCCGCCGTTTCTTCGGCCGTTTGCGGATTATGGAACCTTACTGTTCTATTATCTCCTCTGTGTACCTATCTTTCCGTTCACTTATTTCAAGAAGAAATTGCTCATTAAGTGCTTTTACGTGGAGTTTAAGAGTGAAGCAGATTTTGTTGCCAAGCTGAAGGCGGGCAAGATTCTCGCTGGAGCAATTTGGGACATCGGAAAGTTCGGCAATTACCGTAAAGGATCTGATGGGAGATCGCTTGTGGTGATGACTCCTTATGGTTGTTGGTTCATGGATAGCGAGTGTTTAACGTGTACACGTAAAGGTGATGAAAATCACAGATGCTGGGTACGCCAAGGTTCACCAGAAAATGGAACACTTACTGTCAATAAGAAAGGAGATACGTGTGAAGCCGGGGCCGGCTCCGTTGGTATCAAAATCTCTGAACATGATCACGAATATTCGTACCATGCTCGGTTGATGAAGAACACCCTAATCAGGATTCCATTTTTTTGAGGCATCCTGCTTGTAAGTCAAATGAAGGTGCCATTCTGTTATTCCGCTACAGCATGACCGTTGGGAGGCGGTTTTTTTATTATAATTATAATCTGACGAACAAACTGAAGAAGTGATTTTACAATCAAGCTCCTTGTCCACGGAGCCAGCAAAAACACGTAGATTTATCTAGGTTTTTTTGTTTGACCATAAAGCAAGTTCGAACCTGATATACTTATCTATATGAAAGTCATATTTGAATATAATCAAGGAAAAGATGCTTGGTGTCTTCTTAATTACGGGAAGACCTCAATGAACTCACCTACTCCAACAAAAATGTATGAGGAGCTTGTAGCAAAATTTGGAGAACGTCCTACAAATGAACAAGCTATTTCCTTTGTAAATGAATACAAGGAGACCAACGGTCTCAATGAGAATGATTACATAAGGAAGTACACAGAAGATTGGCAACTTATTCATGAAAAGTATAAAGAGATTGCTGAGCGTGTTTTTGGACAGTCTCTCCCTAGTGATATTACCGTATACCTTACTATCAATAGTCGTTGCCCTTATTCAATTGAAGAAAATATGTTTTTTGTACAGATGCCGGCGTATTCTTCTCGAAAGACAGCAATGCACGAACTGTGGCACTTTTATACCTGGCAGGTTTTTGGTAAAGAATGGGAAGATAAACTTGGTAAACAAAAATATAATGAAATAAAAGAAGCTCTAACAGTTCTTCTCAATGTTGAATGTAAAGATTTACTGCCTGTTGGAGTAACTGATAATGGTTATCCTCAACATAAAAAGCTTAGAGAAAAGATTATTACTCTATGGCAAGAAGAAAAAGATATAAAAAAACTTTGGAATAAAATAGTTGCTTAGGTTGTTTTCTTCTATATAATCGCAATGCGAACATAATCCCAAGTTCGGAGCATTATATTGACAAATACCATTATACTATGTATAGCTGACCATGAAAATCAATCAGCCTCCCTACCCCCGAAGTAGTACACGTATCCCTCTATGATACACAGAAGGAATCTTAAATCCAATAATCTTACGTGGTCTGTTGTTAAGAAAGGAGTGTATAGCATACAAATCTTTCTTAGTAA
>JACCDG011798500.1_pt1 | contig 23184 bp, 30 predicted proteins | sample 7442471 | NCBI WGS metagenome assembly JACCDG01 (sample SAMN15323444, study PRJNA562643) | freshwater metagenome | isolation source: river surface water | place: USA:Blue River Watershed | collected 2017-08-17 | reverse complement strand
TACATCTTATGTTCATACTAATGGAAAGATAGCAGTTATTCTTGAGGTTAATTGTGAAACAGATTTTGTGGCCAAAACTAATGAATTTAAAACCTTTTGTAGAGATGTAGCAATGCATATCGCTGGACATGACCCAGCTCCACTGTATGTAAAGGTTGAAGACATTGATAATAATAAGGCGCTGGCTCAATATGAATTATTTGTTAATAAAACAAAAACCGAAAAGAAGTTTCCCGAAAAATGGGATGACCTTGCGGAGCAGCAAAAAATTATGGTTGATAAGGTAGCAACAGGAAGATTAAACAAATGGAAGAAAGATATTTGCCTATTAGAACAATCATTTGTAAAAGATCCTACTAAAACTATAAATGATCTTCTTATGATGCTTAAATCTACAATTAAGGAAGAGATAGTAATAAGAAGATTTACAAGATATCAAGTAGGTGAAGGATTGACTAAGAAGGAAACTAATTTTGCCGAAGAGGTAGCTAAGCAATTAAGCTAGTTTTTTATTAGATATCTTCAATTGCAAAAGGATCTTTGTTCTTTTTAGAACGATCCAAGAACTCTAACTTTTTTACATCTCCTCTTGTTAATTTAGTAGCAAACTTTCTAACAGATTCAACATCTATATCAAGAACATCGCAAAGTTTTTCTAATGTATTAAAACCACTAGAATCTACAATCAACCATTTATTATTTATTTTTATGGTCACGGTTTCTTTTGATATCTCAAAGAGCCATCTACAAGCATCACTTGCGATTTTTTTATGAGTATTGTTTTTACTATCTCTATAGAGAACCCAATCATAAGCCGCTCTTAATATTACTTTTATCCATAATAATCTTATTGCCTCGTGTTCAGGTAGCTTTCTTCTATCAGAATATGAGCTTGAATCTTGGACATATTTCTCAATACTTTCCATCGACTTACAATTTAATAAATAACTAATTAAATGTAAAGAGAAAGGGCAAATCTTAAGGGCCTCCCGGCCCACTTATTTCAGATCTTGCGATCTGAAATCAATGGAACCTATCGGCTTAACAACTTTTTTCAATTGCCCTCTTTAGACTGAGTGCATTCATTCTCAGCCTTCACTTGTTATTATACCAATTTACGTGATTGTAATAGTTAAGGTTGAAGCTACAAATGGATCAGGCTGCCTCCATATATAATGTTCATCTATAATTCTACTAAATGTTATATGACATGTTCCAGTTGCATAAGGAATTATATCTACTTGTGTCTTCGTAAATGTAACTGCCAAAATATCAGGATTATCCAAAGTATATAAAATCTTAGAAAATTCATTATGTAATAAACCTGTATTACCATCATTGTAATATACAGTAAAGGAGCCAGATATAGGTCCACTAGATAAAGTAGTTGTCATTGTACCTGGATGCGTTATTAAAACCTGTAACGGAAACAATAATTTAAATAAATCTACAGACGGATAATTTGGAACCTTTGAATATAATTTATGCTCATAGCCATCTATATATGATTCAAATAACATCTCTCTATAAAGATCAAATTGAAAATATCCATTTTCGTCGCTATGAAAAGAGATCGGAATATTGAGAACTTCATTTCCTGAAACAATTTCATTTCTCTTCTTTTGATTAAATCTAGTTGTTGCATCTTTTCTAGGCTTTCCATCAGGACCATAAATATATCCTGATACTCTACATAAATCAGGATTCAGAGATTCAGGCATTGTTCTCATATGACCTGTTATTAAGAAATGATTTATTAGCGATGAATCAACAACAATCCTTTGGGGTTGTACAACTGAAAATCCATATGAGAAGAAAAGAAGATCATATGATCCATCTGCTAAAGATATTGTTATTACTCCAGATGAATTAGTAATTCCAGATGTAACAAATACAGCTCCAGTGGTATAAATATATGTAGAAATATTTTGAAGCTTAGTATTCATTACATCATCATTTTGAATAGTTATAGTTACCGTTGACATGAAAATATAGTATGCGAAAAATTCGATAAAAGGTTGTTATAAATTAAGTGTAGGCATTGAGTCAAATCAATGCTTTTAACTAACAAGGAAAATCCAGTGAATTTGAAAATGAGAAAGCCACTTATCACTATTAGCGCTATTGATACTAATAGAGCCAGAGCTTTTCTTAAGGGACTGGGATTTAAGAAGGAGCAGATTGATAAGCTTCTAGCCTCTATTAATTCGACTTTTAGAGCTAATAAGAAGGCCAAGCTTAAGGCGGCGAAGGATAAGAAGCTAAAGAATTCTCTTAAAGATAAGATCGCGTTATTGCCAAATGTTATTATCAAGAAATGTCCTTGTCCGCATAATTGCGGAAACAATTATGTAAATGGCAATAATGGCCTCAGAATTTGTTCAAACGTATTTGATGCTATTAAGAAATTGATTCCACATATCGATACTACTGGTGAGAATCCTATAAAGGTTTGGCAGGCTGTTTTGGATGCCAAACTTGGATATACTACTACTTCTACTCCTTGGCAGTTAACTGAGTATCTACGTACTTTATCAGTAGATCATCGTAAGGTCTTTATTATGCACTTCAATCAGAAGGGCAGTGGGGTATAACATCATATAAATAACTAATTTTTATTAGCTAACTCTTATTGCTAAAGGAGGTACTGATACAATATTAAATGGATCAGGATATGTTGTTGCTGCTTGAAGAAGATCGAAATCTATATTTGGAACTATTATCTCTCTTTCAAATCCTGTACCTTCAAAAAATACTCTAAGTCTAATTCCTTTGGCAACTTTTGTAGAAGCAAAACCAAATTGATCGGTTTTTATTACTATCTTATCTTGTGTACTTAATATTCCATTAGATGATATTTGTGTAATAGCTATAGGTACTAAAATAATTCTTCTTCCTTCAATAGGAATTCCCTTAGCATCTGACAATCTAATAGAAGCAGTAACAAGATCAGAATCTAAGAGATTCTGTGGAGGAGTCGCTCTTATAATACTAGAGTACTGCGAAACTGATCCATTGATAGAATTTCTGAATCGTATTTTATAATAATAAGAAAATAATCCATCCGCATCGTAGAAAGTATATTTTGTAGTTGGCTCTTTTAACTCTACACGATGAGAAAGGCCAAATGACCTTGATGTTGGAAGACCAAGAACACTTACAGCACTTCCTGATACTTGTATAGAGGATAATAATCCTATAAGAGTTGAAGACAATCTTATTCTGTTTACATTTGCAGCTGCTTGGCTTGCTATTCCTGGTGCAACTTTATTAATCAAAGTAATTAAGGACAGAAGATCAATAGGAGTGGTTGTAAAGGATATTGTTATTGGATCAGCATCATTAAGAGTAATATTTAAACTTGTTCCATCAAGAGCCCAAGGCCCATCTACTGTACCAACAATTGTAGCACTAGTATCATCTTCAGATGTAATTTCAGTATAAGAAGCAATATTATCTGGAGATCTCCAAACCTCAATTCTATCATATTTTAATAAGGTCTTTGATACATCTCCTACTTCTATATCAATAGATACTATATTGCTATCCAGAAACAATTTTGGCATGTGAGAACCTCATTAGATTATGAGCTAAGAAATTTAGTTAGAGTATCGACAAGTATCTCTTCAGTCTTAGATATATTAGAATCATTAATAGAATTTTTGCCTCTCGACCTAATTATTTTATCTATAAAATCATACTCAGCATCTAATATCTTCTTTTCTTTATCGCAATAGTCTTTTGCTGACTGTTTTAACTGGGAGAGTTTTTGATTTGCCATTTTACTATCATAAAGTATTTAAGATATTTGATATAAGAATTTTATGGGGGAACAAACACACCATCCAGATGAGTACTTTGCAAAAATAGAAGAGAACCTTGGCTACCTGTTTAGAGATAATCAATTACTCAGGCTAGCTATAACTTATGGGGGCTGGAATAAGGCAAGATTTAAGGACTATAAGATACTAGGCTTTAATTCTCCAAGGATACTTAATCACAAGTTAGAATTCCTTGGAGATGCTCTTGTTAGAATGTCTGTTGCCATGTTCCTAAACATGGGAGGCTATTTTGAGGCTGATTACATATTAATACTAGAGTCTAACAACTGGATGCAACAGCAGGCAGTTAAATTAGGCATAGAGGGGGCAAAGGGACACAACAAGGTTGAGGCATTGTTTGGAGCGGTATATCTGGATTCAGACAACAACATGAATCTAGTTTATACGCTCATCAGTCGCATATTGAATTTCGAGCACTTTACAAAATAAGTAAATGCGCAAGCTGGGGACTTGCGCTTAGCTACTGGAGAGATCATGAGTGAAATGTTGGAAGTGATATTAACAGTAGGATTACCAGCCTCTGGTAAATCTACATGGGCTAAAAAGATGGTAGATACTGGAAGATATAAAAGAGTAAATAAAGATGATCTACGGGCTATGATAGATAATAGTCATTGGTCAGAATCAAATGAAAAATTTATTCTCTCTGTTAGGGACTTTATAGTTGGTGAATCATTAAAGAAGGGTAAAAGTGTTATTGTAGATGATACAAATTTTGATAATAAGCACTTTTTAAAAATGTGTGAGATAGTCAATCTTCATAATGTTGACTGTATTGTGAGGGAGATTTATTTTCCCATCTCAATTTCTGAAGCTATAGAGAGAGATTCTAAGAGAGAAGGAAAAGCCAAAGTAGGGGAAGATGTTATTAAGAAGATGTATGGTTCTTATGTTAAGAATCAAATAATTAATGAGCGCTCACAAATATTTAGAAAGATTAAAACATCAGTACTCCCAAAACGCGTAATGAATCTTCCCGAAGCGATTATTTGTGATCTTGATGGTACTCTTGCCATAATTCATAATAGAAGTCCATATGATGCTTCAAGATGTGAAGAAGATTTAATAAATAAGCCTGTTGCAGATATATTACTAGGTGCATATGAAAAGGGTAAAAAGATAATCTTTGTATCTGGACGAGAAGATAAGTATAGAGAGCAAACAGAAAAATTTATAAAAAATCATTTAGTGACAATTACTAATCCAGTACATGCAAATGTTATAGGTGATCAAGAGCAAAGATGGACTCCTATTGAATATGAATTATTTATGAGAAAGACGAATGATGGTCGTAAGGATTACATAGTTAAAAGAGAAATATATGATGAATTTATAAAAGATAAATATGATGTTCAGTATGTATTAGATGATCGTCCTTCTGTTATAAGGATGTGGAGATATGATCTTGGCTTAACAGTATTTGCATTAAATGATAAGGAATTTTAAATCAATACATGAATTTAGATTGAGAGAAATAGTGAACAAACTGATCAATATTGATACCATCAAAGCCCATAAAAATATTATGAATTACAATAAAAAAATATTTCCTCGAATGAGATTATTATATTTGTTTCATAGCATTATATTCTGGTCTGGTTTGGTAGGATTTATCTGCGGTCTAATCTCCTTACCAATATCTTTAATAGCCAATCATAATTCTTTTATATTGATAGTAGATGGAATTATTGGGCTATTTATCTCTCAATTGATTAGATGGCTTTTATTAGTTGAAGATCACTTATTTAAAATAAGCTTGAAAAATAATGAGAGTAGTTAATAAGTCATTACATGATATGTATGTTACTAATGAGGTAAAATCGTTTGTATTTAATCATGTTAGATCAAAATTAGCTAGTCTAATAGGATCAAAACTAGATGGATATTTAATAGATTATGTTAAGTCTGTGTTAGATAGTGAGATTAATAATCTAAAAAATGAAGGAAAAATACCCGACGAATTTGGAGGTTTTAGATGTACTGTTAATCACGACAGAATAAATCTAGAATACTATGCAGAATTCGAAGAACCAAAAAATATCGACTTTAATTGTCATAAGACAAAAGTACGACATAATGTTAAAGATAAAATATTAAGAAAAAGAATCAAAGAGAGAGTAGAGAGAAAGAAAATGTCAAAGACTTCAGAACTTACTAAAGAGCAGTTTGCGGATCGTTTATTTAGTCAGGGAGTTCCAGTTCCTGCAATTAGACTTATTACTGGGCTTACTAACTATAAGGTAGATGCTAAATCTTTAAGTAATACTAATTTAGTTCCTATTTATGGTCTTCCAATGATTAGTACTCCCGAACCTACTACCGATTTTGAAAAGTCTATTAAGAATGCTGGTACTTATAAGACTGTAGAAGAGGCTGCTAAATCTATTTTAACTCTTGAAAGATTAAGAAAAGAAGCAGTTGATAGTGGTGATTCTAAGGCTCTTTATGCTGTGCTAAATAGAGCACTTATTACTGCTTGTAGAGCTAATTTAAATGGTAAGTCAGATCAGGCTAGAATGTTTAGTGATTGGTTAGCAAACGTACTATTGAATAATTAAAAATTATTCTTATTTTTTAGCTATAAGAATTATGAGAGCATATATGTGCTCTATTAAAGGAGTGAGGATGCCGGAACAGCTCGTTTGTGCCTATTGTCAAAAGGGGTTGGAAGGTAGCGCCAAGATAAAGGGAGGCGTTATATTTCATGATGGCTGTGCTGATAAAGCAGGAGCAACGGCTGCTGCAAATATCGATATCAGCCACAATAAGACCATTGAGCTTACTACTAGAACAACCGTTGTTCAGCTTCTGAGAAGTGACCATCGCCGTGTCCTCAAAATCAAGTCCCAGCTTGAAGGAAGAGGGCGTCGGGTCAATATGCCAGAAGTTGTCGGTCACATTCTCGACTTCTATGAGGTAAACAAGAAGTCGTGAATTGATGGTTGGAATTATGTGCGCTATAAGCATATTATTAATATTTTGGAGAAAGCAAATGATTGAGATTGAAGCCATCATCGTGATAATTTATGCCTATTTTATGATTAAAGGGATTAGTCTTCTAATTCAGGAGTGTAAAGTTGCGTGGTCAAAACCAAAGGATGACGACGATGAGAAACGACTTAAATGGCGTTAGGATTAGTACTATAATTAAATGTTTAGGTTTATTGTTATTATTTATAATTGGCTTTTCTATGGCATCGAGCGTAGTAGAAACTGTAGGTGCAGGTGAAATAGTTATTATGCAAGATCCAGTAGATGGAGATCTACATGTATGGACTCAGCCAGGATTGAGATATCAGAACTTTGGAAAAATTACCCATTATAAAAAGTCCGATCAGTATTGGTTTAGTGATAAGGCAGATGAAGGTAAAGAAAAAGACGAGAGTATTAGTGTAAGATTTAATGATGGTGGACATGCTTCTATTAGTGGTTCATTGAGATATGATCTTCCAACTGATATGGAGCATATGATTAGACTTCACTCTATCTATGGAAGCCAAGAAGCAATAGAACGTAATCTATTAAGGCCAATTATTAATCGTGCCGTATATATGACTGGACCTCTTTTATCTTCTAAAGAATCATCGGCCGAAAGACGAGGAGATCTTATTAGTTATATAGACGATCAGATTCTTAATGGAGTTTATAGAACAGTTCAAGAAGAGAAAAAAGTTATCGATCCTCTAACTGGGCACGAAAAGAATATAACTATTGTCAAATTAGTAATGGATCCTAAATCTCCTGGGAACTTTGCAAGACAGGAAAGAAGTACGTTAGATGATTTTGGTATTCGTGTTTATAATATCAGTATTACAAAAGTAAATTATTCTGAGCAGGTAGAGTCTCAAATTCAGCAACAGCAAAAAGCACTTATGGAAGTTCAGCTAGCTATTGCTCATGCTAAAAGAGCAGAGCAGGATGCTATTACAAATGAGAAAGAAGGACAGGCACAGGCAGCTAAAGCTAGATGGGCACAAGAGGTAAAAAAGGCGGAGGCTGTAACTGCTGCTCAGCAAGCAAAAGAAGTAGCTGAATTAAAAGCTCAGCAAGATAAATCTGTAGCAGAATTAGATGCTCTTAAAGAAAAGAATGTAGCACATCTTAATATGGAAGCAGCAAAAGATACGAGAGCTGAACAGATTATGCTAGGCGAAGGTGAAGCCGCAAGAGCAAGGGCTAAGATGGTTGCTAATGGTTCATTAGAATTAAAGCTCGCGGCTTGGGAGAAGGTTAATATGGCATATGCAGAGGCTCTTGGTAAGCAGGCACAGGTTCCTGGAATTGTTATAAGTGGTTCTGGTAATGGAACAACTGGAAATCCTATAAGCAATCTTATCCCATTACTGATGGCAAAAACAGCCAGAGATCTTGAATTACAAATGAATAATAAGTAATGGATTTTATTATTAACTATCAGAATTGGTATAAGTATATTAGGAGGAAGGATAAATGTTTGTACCACGTTCAAAGAAAGATCCGCGGAGGGCATATTGTATGGTAGTTGGCAGCCTAGCCATTCTACCATTCTTTTCAAGTAGAGAAGACTTTTACGATCTCATGAGGAGAAAGACAACTCTTACACAAAATATTAATGAACAGGATGTTGAGATGAATGATAGTTCTCATGAAAAAGATGAAGTTGTAGCAAAAGCCTACAAGGCCGGTTGTATACCAATGCTTGTAATTGTTGGAAACGAGATCTCTTTTGAGCAACTAAGTCCTCGAAGAGAGGATCAATTTCTCAATTGAGATAATGGGGGGGGCAAAAAATGCCCTTAGTAATCAGAAGTTGTATCTTCAACTACTGGATTAGTAAGTTCAACACTAATCGAGATATTTATATTAGTTGAAGGCTGTGTTGTATCTTCAGTTGAAGCTGTTACAACTGATTGTGGCTGCGGATCACTTGATAGTACTACTGCTAAATTACTAACACTTGGAAGATTCTCTAGTTCAACTCTTCTAGCATCTGCCGATCCCTTATCCGGAAATTCTTCCACTTGTCTAGTATAACCAGGAATATCGTAAGAAACTGTATGTGGGCTATTATCGTGTCTCATATATAAAATGAGACAACATAACTAATTGAGAGTCAATCAATAATAGCTAATAAAAAAATTAACTATCTACGATCCATACACAATTTTCACCGCCACAATTAGAACAATCAAACCGTTCAGTTTGTAGAGCTACATTTGCAACTCTCTTAGATAATTCATCAGACCCTATACTATTAATTTTAGTTCTATAGACTGATCTATTTTCTTCCTGATCATCAGGAGTAAAATATAAGTTATCATCGTCAAGCCTTATATCCCACTTAATATTAAGCATCCAATAATAAGGCATAGGCTTTTCATCATGATCTTCTTGATAAAGATCATGACAACCTGTGCAATGGAATTTTTTCATTTAGATGTACTCTGTGGCTTGTTGTATCTTTTTAGCTATGGAGTTTCTTACTCTAGAAATCTTACTATTACTAAAGCCAGTTATCTTTGCAATATCTCCAGGCTTCTTCATTTTGCCTTGCACTAATATTTGATCTTCATGTACACCAAATATATGATTAAAAACAGTTCTTTCTTCATCACTTAATTTATTACTCCACCTAAGTAATCTGATTGCTTCTAATTCTTTTGGAGTTTGAAATACTACAGGGGAGTCTTCAAAACCAGATTCAGAAAGATCTCTTCTTGAAAGTTCGATCTCAAGATTTTTAATCTCTTTAACATTGACCTTTTTCTTATCAGGATTTAGTTCATTAATTCTTTTAACAATCTCATCATGCGTAGGCTGTCTATCGTGCTTTTCTCTAAGCTCATCTCTAACCGTTGTAAAGCGATTTATAAGAGCAATTCTTGGCTCTGGTATTTTTCCTATATTAGAATATTCATTAACATATCTTCCTGTTTTCTGTAAGTGAGTATGAACCCAAGTACTTAATTGAGCACCTGAATCTTTTCTATAAGTTTTACAGGCATTTAAAAAATTTGTATGTACTTCTGCCTCAACTGCCTCAACTGGTATGGCAGAAGATCTAGAGTACTGTCTAACAGTTCTATTAAGGAGTGGTTTAAAAGAATTTAGTAGAGGGCGGAATTGTTCTGGCTTGTGTCCTGATTCTTTCCATTTATCCCAAAGATCCATTTCATTCTTTTTAAGATCTGCTAGTTTTTCATTTAAAAGTTCTGTAACTGGATTCATGTTCATCATTACTATACCTATTTTAGGTGAGGCTTTTTATATTTCCTGTCATAGAAGATAGTTGAGGACCTTTAGGTACAGAATTATTAGCTCTTGTCATAGCCGATACATTAGTCCCAGATCCTGCTACAGAAGGCACACTAGGGAGCTTTCCTAATCCTCCTAATGGAGGAAGAGGTGGTCTAGTTGATGCTTCTACAGCAAAATGCTTTCCAGGTCTTGATGCCTTAAAAAGTAATGAGCCAGGAGTAGCAATAGCAGCTAATTTTTCAAGTTCGTTAATAAATGCATTAATACATATTTTGTGCAGCATCGTTCTGCTTTCTAATCATTCTTCCCGTTCTATAATCATTATATGCTGTTTGTCCAACTGAATGTGCTCCTGCTCCTGCTGCCATCCATGCCAAGGGTTTAGCATTTCTTCTAATAAATCCAGGCTTTGCTACAGCTTGTGCTGCCTGGGCCGCAGAGGCAATTTTAGTAATATTTATAATCTCATCAACAAATGCAGCTATCGTAGTCTCAAACATGATTTCTCTCTTCCTTTATTTAATTGTAAGAGATTGCCGAATGCAACTCTTATTTTAACCTATTAAAGCTACTACAGATCCTTCACTTCTTAAATCTGATACATATGATTCTATTGCTTCTTTTTTCTCCGGCCTTTTATCTAATGTCTTATCAATCTTGGCAGATCCTTTATCAGTCAATCTAGGAAAATCAAGATCTGGATTATCTACTAATCCTAATAGATCTCCAAAGTTAGCAATAGATGCAGAATGAAATCCAGGAGTTCCTGAAACCTTAGTAAGTTTATTACCTTGCTTCTTATATTCCAAATCGGCAGATCCAAATATATCTGCCATAGTTGCTATAGGTCTATATGTATAATCATTAACAAATTTATTTGCATCGAGACCTAATCTTCTTATTTCCCCATATTGATACGCAAGTACATCAGTTGCAGTTTCGACACTAGGTATATTAAATAATTGAGTTTGAGTTAATCTTGATATCTTAGTTGGATCTTCCGTAATAGAACTTAATATACTATTTCTTTCTGCACCAGCTCCTTGAATACTTAATCCTTCAGATGATGAAAATACTATCTGATCAACTAATGAACCAGTACCGAAGAATTTGTTATATACAGAATCTCCAATATATAAATTAGAATATAAAGGACTGAACCAATTAGGTCTTAATATTTCTTCTATAGGTATTAGTTTGGCATCTTTCGATTCTATTTCTTCAGCAATTGCAATAGACGCATATGCTTTTCTAGTAGATGACTTGCCTAACTTTCCAAGCTTTGAAGGTATAGAAATGATATTTCCATCAATTACTTGAATATACTTAATAGTACCACCCTTAGGTCCTGGCTTCGATCCTGGCTTTAATTTTCCATATTTTCTAGGAACAAATATCTGCTTTCCAAATTCTGTTAGTAATTCTACATTCTCATCAGTTTTTGTCTTATCTTCATACGTTGGTGCTGGTGCTGATATTCCATTAACTTTTAAAGAAGGTCTATTAACTAACTTACTAGTTAATATTTGACCTTTCTGTAGATCTTGCGGAGTAGCATCTACTAAAAATTTAAGCATTGCTTCATTACCAGATTCAGATAATGTTTTTGCATTTAGATAAGTTATTTGTATAGATTTATTTAGCTCTGTGCTTTTTTGCTTTTGAAAATTAACTAAGAAATCATCTTCCGTTATTTTATGAGTTCTTGCATGACTTAAATTAACAGTAGTCGCACCTCCAGAAGATGCGTCAATTGTATGAACAACAGATTGCACCATACCTAGATATTGAATAGGAGCATGGAATATTGTAGAGGCTGTTGTAATATTTTTAACTATGTAATCCGGAATAGATTGTATTACATCATTAATATCTTTTGAATTAGGTAGAGAGGCTGATAATTCAATAATATTTTCTGGAGGAATTATGAATGGAGTATCGATAACTAACGATGGAAAGCCACAAACTACAAATGGATTAAACTTCATAGATACGCTTAAAGTTCTTGCGGCGAATCTATGCTTAAAGAAGTTAAAGTTTGCGGCCTTCTGCTTGTAACTTACAGCATCTCCAGTAACATTCTTTTGAAGTTCCTTTTGTTTTTTATTAGCAATATAGTTTATTTCATTTATATATTCAAACTTAGGAATGATTCCTGAATATTGTTCCCAAGGAAGAAGAGCTCTTACTCCAGCACTACCTTGCTTTTTAGCTAATGCTGCAATTTCTTTTGAAGAAGGAGCAAATGCAAAGTCTGCTAATAGTTTATCGCTATCAATACCAAATTGCATTCCTGATTGTAGTCTTAATCTTGTAATCTCTCTTAAATCATTGACATCATACATTATTGATGTTTGATGCTCCGGAAATATTACACTACATCTTGGAGGAGCTACAAAGTAACATTCAGGTCTAAATATAAAAGTATTTAATCTATCGGCTTTTACATCTTTAGGTTTCTTAGCAATCTTCTTATCTATGGCGGCCTCTAAAGACTTGATAGCATTTTTAATTTGTTTTCTATAAGTAGATACAACCTTTGCATTAGTTGATGTATCTAAAATTAAAGATAGAGATACTATGGCTTTAGATATATTTTGCTTCTGCTTGGAAGATACTTGCACATTTTTTTGAAGAACTGTTAAGTCTTTAAGAACTGTTCTTGAATCATTATAAAAACTTTCACCGGGCTGCGAGAGCTTTAGAATAGATATTGCATTATTAATTTGCTTATTTATTCTTTCAGATTCAGGAATATCATTTGAACTTTTTTGCCCATCTCCCGGAATATAATAAGCACAAGTATTAGGAACAACTTCGTAAAATATATAGTTAAATAACATTCTTAACATATCGCGTACAGTACATAATTCTCCTAGAGAGGTAACTCCATGCTCTAAAAATTGGAAGAACTCTTTTGATTGGAATAACTGTTGAGCGGTATTATCATCTTCTTCAGCGGCAATTTGCTGTAGAGTTTTATTTTTTAGCTCGGCGATTGTAAAATAATCATTAACTCCGACATGATGATTTGGTATTCCGCCAAGGGCTTCAAGAAGAGATATAATACCACCTAATAAACCTTTGATATTTTGGAGTCCAGGAGTCTTTGGAGTTCTTTCTAAATACTGTGAAAGTACTTGAGCATGCCCATCAACAATATCATTAAATATTGAATTTCCACCTGCCCATATAGCCGATTCTTCAGTGAGAAAGTTTCCACTAGCCCCCCAAGTTATCATGTATTGATAACAAAGATCCCAATTAGAAGATAGATCAACACATTGTAAAGTTGCTGATCTACCATTAGGAGTTTTTGTATATGATTTTCCAATTATCTCTCCTATAAATAATACTCTGTATCTAGACATATCTTCAAAATCTGAAATCTCCTCATTTGTATAATCATAGAAAAATAGATGGACCATAGTTCTTTTTTTGATCAATCTAATTTTATCAGTTGGTATGAGATTTATTATTGCTGTTGCTGGTGAATTAATTGCCATCTGAACTACGGCAGACATTACTGGAATTTCTATTCCTTCTAAGAAGCATCTTAGATGTAATCTTTGAGCTATAAGATTTGACATGCAAAAATTATAGCCCAGATTGAGTTATAACAATTAAAGAAAAGGATGTTAAATGTTAGCGATCCTCAGATTCATGTTTAATGATTTAATAATTATGAGTCAGACTATTGGCTTTAGTGATAGTAGCTCATTTATTATTGCCATAATTACATTCATAATATTTATGGTGCCTTTTTGTCTTGCAGTATGTAGTGCTGGTATATTAAGACTTTGGGGCGATAAAGAAACATCATCTCAATTCATAAAAGGGTCAATATCTCTAATAATAGGCTTTCCTATTCTATATTTTCTTTCAATTATTATTTTTATAGTTTGGCCGTATATGATTGCACTAGCATGCATAGCGCTATTTATATCCGCTATTGCTGCTATTAGCTAACTAGGCTTTCTTGCTTGTCTTTTTGTAAGAGCTTCTGATTTTCTACTTTGAATAGTTGATTCGGCATTTAAATCTGATATCTCTGTATTCTTAACGACCTTTCCATTTATCCTAGTAGTCTTATAATTCTTATTAGATACATCAGATAATAAAGATGTATTTGTATTTGGAAGATCGCCATATTCTTTAAGTTGAGTATTTAAAAATTGCTCATCTGAAGACTTAGCAACCATTGATGTATTATCAAATGTTTCAAATTGCATCACATCATTATTATCTCTAGCAATGTACTCATCTGAGTTTTGAGATATTTTTCCAAATGTAATATTTGGATTATCTAATACTCCCCCATCAACTGCTACAGTACTTACAACAGTAAAAAAGGGATCTCCAATATTAGAAGTGCTTATATCATCAGCAATTACTATCTGAAAGGAAAAATGACATACCTCATTATTTTCAGCGCTCTCATCAATACTAGAGTTAACTATATAACCTCTTAGAATGGTATCGTCATATGATAGATAAGCGCTTGTTTTATAAAAGGCGCATTGTGTACCTCTAATATAAAGATCGTAGTTCTTTAAAAACTCAGATTTCCAATTAAAGTCTGCACTATTAAATAAAATACCAGAGATCGTATAGATGTTTGGTCTATCACCAAAGAACATGATAAATGACTGCCCAAATGTTTCAAGTATTTGGTATTTCTCAGTTTTTGGCCTTTGGATATTCTGTAGTAGAAAATTTGAATATTTAGCCGAATACGCCTTTCCTTCTTTCTCTATTAAACCACCAGAATCTAATAGAAGAATATTTCTACCATCACTAGTCTTAATTTCTAATGTAGCAAAGGTCTCAGTTTTCATCTGAGTTCCTCGTTGAGGTCTTCTTACAGAAGCATATCTATTAATATCTGTATATTTAACAAAATTAGGACTATCAGAATTTGCTTGAGTCGGATCTTTCTTATTATAAGGATCTGGACTTAATTGTATGAATGTGGCCATTTTATTTTTATGTTAAGGTATAGAGACGTATTAGATAATCTTTAACATCTCTTCCTATTTCAGCAGGAATGTAATTCTTATTGGCTAGTCCTCCTATATAAGCATCCATATGTTGAGCCAGAACATCGTCTATTGTAATTCCATCTAAAATTCTCATGTTGATAGTTGTTCCATCGCTAAACATCAACTTCTTCTTATCAAATGTCTTCTGATACATGACGTAATAATACAAAAAATCTTTTATAAAAGATATAAGACTTCAGAGAGGACAAATGATGAAACTCTTAAATGTAAATTTCAATGGCAATTCTAATGGACATGCCGTTAGTGATAACTATGTTAGTGAGTTTTTTATTAGAGCTTCTAGAGCCGGTAAGAGGATATACAAAAGTCATCTTGTCTACTCATTTAGAACAAAAAAGTGTAAGCGGGCTACAGTAGATGTATTAATTAGAGATGGTTTTAAGGAGCAATTTATAGAATTAGATAGGACAATGGTAGAGGAACAAGTATCTTTAAATTTACTTACATACAGAAAATCTGGATTAAACAATGGTATTTTTATTAAAGATAATATCATTATTGATTTTCATGTAGATGAGGAGGATAGAGAGTTTTTCATTATGAGTACCAATAAGAGAGAATTACAGAGAACTATTAATGTTATTCATAATAATTTTGAGTCTATTCCAAAAGAACCAGTAGGAAATGTATACAGTCTTATTCCAGATGGCGGTGGTGGATTTAGAATACAAAATATTGGATCAACAGGATTAGATTTCGAAAGAGGTAATTATGAAGATAATGTTGTAACTGATATTGATCATATTGTAGAAGATTTAGGGTCAGATTCTCCTTGTGGTCGTTTAGTTCTTATTAATGGAGTACCTGGAAGTGGTAAAACCTCATTGGTACGTATGCTTACAAAGGTTGTAAATAGAACCTTTATCTATGTACCTTCTTATCAAGTAGTTGAATGGTCTTCGCCTACCATAATTAGTGTTTTAAACAGTATTAAAAAGACGAATCTATTTCCTCTTATATTTATCATAGAAGATGCTGATAGTTGTTTAGTTCCTCGACAAGGAACTGATACAAATGTTAATGCAATCAGTGCTCTTCTGAATTTAAGCGATGGTATCTTAGGGGCATTATTCGATATTCGAATTGTTGCAACAACAAATGCCACTCTTGATCAATATGATCCTGCAATAATCAGAAATGGTAGATTATGTAAAAAAATAGATATCAACTTACTCAGCCCACAAAAGGCCAATGAGATATATAAGAGAATTACTAAAGAGGATAAGGAGCCATTTATGAAAGAAATACTTCTTGCCGATATTTATAAATACATTAAAGATCCAACCTCTGTAAAAGAGATGGATAGACTTCAACGAAAGAGAGTAGGTTTTGTCTGATTTTATCATTACTGGAACTTCAGTAATAGTTAGAACTCTAACTAATAAGGTTCTTTTAGGATTAAGAAAAGGTGGTTGGAAGCCAGGAACAGTAGGATTTCCTGGCGGAAAAGTATCAAAGGGAGAGAGATTAGTAGTTGCTGCTGCACGAGAGCTTAAAGAGGAGACCGGAATTATTAGACATATCGATAGTCTAAAATATTTTACATTTACTGAAGATATTGTAGATGATTATCACTTTATAACTCATTACTTCATAGACACGGAAAGAATGAGTGGACGACTTATTACTCCAACAGAACCTGATAAATGTGAATGGTGGAAATATTTTGCTAGAGAGGAGCTCCCTAATAATCTCTTTGAGCCTGTTAGAAACTTATTAATTAAAAGAAATTGTGAAGGAATTTGGGATGGATCAATCTAATAAAGGTGATACATTAGGCGACCGTATGAAGGGTTATGAATTGGCTTCTGATTATAGATTAATTAGGAGAATGCCAATGATTATTAGGGTTGATGGAAAGGCTTTTCATACATTAACCAGAAATATGGATAGACCATGGGATAGTGATTTTATTAATACTATGATGTATACAGCTATAAGATTAATAAATACTATTCAAGGCGCAAAGCTAGCATATGCCCAATCAGATGAAATTAGTATTCTCGTAACTGACTATGATGAGTTAAATACTGAATCATGGTTTGGTAAACGTAAATCCAAAATGGAAAGTATTTCGGCTTCTTATGCTTCTATTTATTTTAATAAATACATAACACAGATACCTACAACATTAGGGGAGGGTTCAGATAAAAAATATCCCGACGTAGAGGCTGTATTTGATTCGAGAGCATTCATAGTTCCAAAAGAAGAGGTATGTAATTATTTTATATGGAGACAGCAAGATGCAACTCGAAATTCTATTCAAAGTCAAGCACAAGCACATTTTTCGCATAAAGACTTACAAAATCTTAATACTGATCAATTACAGGAGTTATTATTTTGTGAGAGAGATATTAATTGGAATGATAACGAAACATGGCTAAAGCGTGGCTATTGTGTTGTGAAGTCAGAAGATAAATTTGTATTAGATAAAGAGATCCCAATCTTTAGTAAAGACAGAAATTACATAGAAAGATTTATTTAACCCTTACCACCCTTAAATAATTTTTTAGCTCTTTGAATTATGTTATTTCCCGATCCTTGGACATTATCATGAGCACCCTGAGCACCTTTAAGTGAGGGATTTCCTTCAAAGACTATCTGTGCAAACTTTGTATTTGCTTCTGCAAACTTTGTTAGTTCTTGAGCAAGTTGCTTTTGATTATCAATATCATTACCTTGTACTCTTCCTCCAGCAGCTAATGATGAGGCAAATGATCTATCACCTAATTTTTGAGCTAACTCAATTCTATCTTTAGCTGATAATTTTCCATGTCTTTGATCTATAAATTCTTTAACAGAATCATCACCCTCCGCTCTTATTTTAGCTACTCCCCCTCGCGTTCTTAATGCTCTTGCCACAGATTGTTCCATGCTTATAGCGCCTCTTGCTCCAGGTCCTAATACATCAAGTGCTTGTTCTCTTTCTGTTCCTTTTAAACCTCTAACAAGATTTAAAACATCATGTACTCCACCAGTTAATGTTCCACCTGGACCTAATGCACCAGCTAACTTTTCAGTAGAATCAATACCTGATAATTTATTAGAAAAATCAAGGATACTTTGTCCTTTAGATCCTAAAGCTGATCTTCTAAATCTATCTCCAATATCAAGTCCCTGTCGTCTTAATTGTGTTGCTTCACCTGCTATTGATGATTGGTTTATTGCAATCATTGCACTTTTAGCTAATTGAGAAACATCTTGTCCACCAGCTCCTCCATATATTCCTCTTAGTGATGATATACTTTCCTCCGACACCCCAAACTTTTTCAAAAGTGGATCTCTTTCAGTTGGTGACATATGTTCATTCAATAACCTATTTGCTTCAGGATCTCCACTAGCGGCTTTTAAGAATAGATCTCTATCCTTCGAATCTTTTCCTAAAAGAGCAGATACTGCTGAACCTTTATCTCCAAAGGCATCGGCCAATTTATTTGAGGCATCTCTTTGATTTTCTGCTAAAGATTGAGCCGATGAGAATGTTCCAGTACCATATCTCTCACCATTATATTCAGATGCATTAAAGGCCCCTACAAGATTTCCAGTACCAGACTTTCTTTGTAGAAGGGCAATTGCTTCTTCAGGTGATGCTCCTGATTGTTGTAATCTATATAAATACTCACTACCTTCACTCTTAATATAGTTCAATTTCTCCAACTGGCTCATTTCAGACAGTTTTGCATTATTCTTATATAAGAATGATCTAAATCCTCTCGCAGTTGTATTACCAGACTCTCCTAAGTCATCATAAGCCTTCACTACCTCTTTTCTAAACATACCCTGCTGAGCCTTTTCTAGAGTGTTTCTGAAGGCTGATTCTTGTCCACTTGACTGAGATAATGTGTAATCAAATGGTCCGCCAGAGGCAGTCTTAAATTTATCAGGAAGATCGCTAAGAAAATCATATCTATCTTGATTAGATGTTCTCGTCCCCATCATATCAAGTAAGCCTTGGCCATAACTATGTTTTGCAGTCATATAATTAGTCGATTGTTTCATACCTCTAGACATATCTGCGATAGCTTGTTGACTAGTTTTATTACCAGTAAAAGCCCCTGCAACCATATCAGATGTGCCTTTTGTAATCTCTACAGAGTATCTACCCATTAATGAATCCATAAATTCATCAACATAAGTCTCTACGGCATGAGACATGTCAGCTCCCATCTTCTTAAATGGCTCAGAGAATGTATTTTCTAACTTCTTAGTAAACTTTCTCTTAATAGCATCGCCAGTAAAGTGCGAAGACATATAAGATTGTTCAGCCATTCTTCTAGCTTCAGTTTGTCCTTTGATTCCAATCTCACTTTGAATGTTTCCTAAGTTACTACCAATCTTTTGAACAGCAGCCGCAGTCTTTTCATCAACTCCGTATCGTTGCATTACTAGATTTAAAACTTCTGGATTATCCCAACCTCTTTCTCCTAAGATCTCACCAAGCTCCATAGCAATACCTTCAACTCCAACTGAAGAGGCCATTTCAGAACGTATTCTATCTCTTTGTCTGGAGAATGATATTTTAGATCCTCTACTACTTGTCTTCTTTCTAGCTAAGCCTAAAAGTTCTTGTTTAGATATACCACCACCTCTAATTTTAGAAGCTATATCTTCATCTATTCCTCCAGTAAAATGTCCCTGCTTATCTTGAGCAGCAACAGCTATAGACATAGCTGTACCTAATCCAGAACGAGACATTCTATGGGCTGCACCAGCTAAATTCTCTGATAGGGCAGCTATAGCTTCAGGACCTTCAACTCCAGTCATCTCTTGTAATTGCTCATTACTTAATATTCCCATTTCATTAGCTACACCAACTTGTCGAGCCGTTCTTAATATAGAATTTGCTCCCGATCTTCTAAATCCTCCTGTACCAAATGACATAGCAGATCCAGACATTTGTAATTGATGTAATTGATCAGGACTAAGACCAGTAACTCCAGATGTAAATATTCTTTGAGCTGTATTAGCCTTAATACCTTGCTGAGAATAAAATCCAGCTTGCTTTGCCTCTCCCATATACTTAATTGCCTCTTCCATACTTCCTTGAATAACTTTAGACAATTCTTTCAATGTATTAATATTCTCTTTAAATCGTCTGCTAAATTCTTGGGCGCTCCTAGCTCCGTGCATCATACCCATTTGAGATATAGTCCCCATAATTCTTGTAAGTTCTGACATAGATGTCATTGCTTCAGGAACTGATTGCATCTCTCTTGTAAAATCTGATATGGCTTTTGATTCTTGTCTTCCAAAACCTCTTCCAGTTCTTGAAGCTGAGTTAATAAAGTTTTGAGAACCTAATGCCGCATATACTCCTTGCTGTTCTTGAGCACCAGCATGCATATTTCCTACTGCATATTCTAAACCCATACCTGCAGCCATCATGGGAGAAAATGCAAATGCACCTGATAATGCTGATCCAGCAAGACCTCCTCCAGCAGCCCTTGCTGCACTAAATCCTTTATACATTCCTCCTAGATTTATCATTGTACTAGCTAATGAGGCAGCAGATGTGACTGTACCCATTGCTCTTGACCCAGCGGCGTTTGAGATACCGTAATCTACGTGTTGATCGTAAGAAAATCCAGGAGTATTAGCTCCTGTATATGGTCTTGGATTAATAGTTCTCCCTGGCATGGGTGGAGGGGGCATCATTGGATTAGCTCCAAAACCATAAGTTCCAATATTACCAGCATATCCCATGGATGTCTGATAACTATAATCCATTGCAGCAGCAAATTGTTGTTGTTGTGCAGCTATCATAGCTGACACTTGTTGGGAATTAATCATGACGCTATTATAATGTAAAAATATGTATTAAAGGGTATAAAATCAGTATGAATACATTTACTGTAGTCGTTCTGATTATTATTCTTGTGGCTATCTTTTTATGTTTGTGTGGATTGACAATTATGAATGTTTATATGAATAGATCTATACAGAGAGTTATAAATGATAATGTTAAGATACGGTATCAGAACCGAGATCTTGAATCTTTTGTAAAGACTTCGTAGTAAGCCTATCAACTACTTCTTTAGCCTTATTTTTAGCTATCTCAGTAAAAGAATCTCTGCTCATACCTAAAGAGATAAGTGATTCCTCAATTACAGTAGATGTAATTTCTAATCTAATATATAGATCATTGATCTTATCCAAGAGAGAAGCATGCTGATATGAAAGTCTATGAATCTTATCAGTTAACTCTTCAATAAGAGGGCCAATATCGATGGTTTCTAAATTACTCTGGTCTCGCATGTATGTATTTCCTTTTCCAAATCATCAATCTTCTTAATAAAAATTTCAAGTATCTTTTCTAATATATAATCTGGAACAAATTGTCCATCTATTTCAATAGCTTTTTTGGGCTCAATTCTATTATCTGTACGTAGAAATTCACTTAAGAATACTGAGAGCTCCTTGTATACCTCTAATTCAAATTTAAGATTTGTTAGATGAAGTACAAATTCTTTTATGTTCATGTTTCTCCTCTGAAAAAATCATATAAAATAAGTCATAAACTACTTGTAGATTCCAACTGATCCTTGGAAGAAGCTAGCGGTTCAGCGACCTGATCCCTCAATTGGGAGGAAGTCCAGCTATGGGTTGGAGTGATCCAGTGCCCTAGAGCTGAATGGGAGAGCCGGAAGTATCTCATTGTTTTAAACAGATATAAAGGTCTCAAATTTTTTAAGTATCTGCGAACTATTAGATACATCTTTGAATATACTTTTAACAGTATATATAGATAATTCTGTATTTGGTTTAACCTTTAACATTCCTTTAGCTTTATCTTCAGTTGCCTTTCGCATATCCACCTTTATATGTTTAAGATAGATATCAGCATTGCTATCTAGCTGTCTAAAGAGATCATAAATATTTTTTGCCAAGGCTTTAATAGGTAATTTATAAAGTATAGTGGAACCTAAGAGTTCTCTATTGACGTACTTTTTACATTTTTCACAATAGAATACAGCAACTTGCTCTTCTCCTATTCTTCCCATATATACATCGCCCTGTAATATTGAGCCACAACCCTTATCTCTATTCTTTTCATTTCTACAAAAATACATAATCTCATCTCCACCACCATGTAATCCACCACCAGATCTAAATGGTGTAATAGCACATGCACTTAAATTAGATGCTGATCTATCTGTAGATAACAATACTTCAATCTTGTATCTGGCTTTATCTTCACTTAATCCAAGATCCTTACTAACTTGCTTATCAGGATCACTTGCTTTCTTAGAATTTTCATATACAAATCGTGCCTTTTCATTTAGTTGATTAGGATCAAAATATTTATCAGCTTCGCTAAAAATTACACTCATCTAAATGATCTCCAATTCTTCTAAAGATATTGTTTCTAATATAGGAAATTCTTTCTTACTTCTTAATCCATGTGGTGATGGACATCTTAAGGCAATTTTATCATTGCCATTATGTTTATATTTAATCTGGAACATTATAGATCCACACTCCTTACACCTTATCTTTTCTTTTTCTGATACGATATCGCTCTCGACCATTCTTTACTTCCTATAGTAAAGGCCCCCTTAGAACTAAGAGTTCCATCTTCTAATACTTTCGGTTTATTTCTTTCGCCATTCACATGTGGAAGATTAATAGTCCATTCTTCCTTCTTATCACCATTTGGCATAATTGTTATAGATTTTTGAACCATTCTTTTCTTATTTTGAGTTTTAGATTGTGGCTCAGAAATTACCTCTTTATCAGGTAATTTTCTTTTATCAATCTTTTCAATAACTTCTAAGATGTTCTCAGAGACTATTTGAATGGACCAACAAAATACTAAGTTGCCATCAGAAATAGTAAATTTCTTATGTACAAAGACTCCTGGAACAGAAACCATAGATTTTATAAAGAGCTGCCAAGTGGCCATTTCTTTTGGAACTCTAAAGGCAACCTCTATTAATTTTTCTTCTTCTAATATACCCAGAGGAACAAGTGTTCCAAATCCTGCTAAATAAGATAGCAATCTCTTGGTCTCTTCCTTCTTGGCATTAAAAGGACTAAGCATC
>JACCDG010915123.1_pt1 | contig 23188 bp, 29 predicted proteins | sample 7442471 | NCBI WGS metagenome assembly JACCDG01 (sample SAMN15323444, study PRJNA562643) | freshwater metagenome | isolation source: river surface water | place: USA:Blue River Watershed | collected 2017-08-17 | reverse complement strand
TTTTAATTCATCAATTCTTTTATCTAAGAACTTTTGATTTTTACAAAATATTTTAAAAATAAATTTTAATTATAGAAAATTACTTTAATTATATTTGTTATGAAATATTATTGATAATTTGTATTACTCACTCTTTCCAGATTATTTCTTTTGAGCCTGTGAAATAAACGATTTTTCATTCACCATATAGAATTCTCCTGTGCTTTTTTTCTGCATAAAAAAATCTCGATCTGATATTTGACCCTTTAGGATGAATATTTCATCGTCGATGATAAATTCCTTATCGAGATTTTCTTCCGATATATTATTTCGGGAGATCCATTTTCCACAGTTACGTAAAAAGTATTTCTTGTATGATTCCTGAACCTGCTCGAATATGTTTATAAGTCTTCTCATAATTCTCCTTTTAATTCTTTATTAACAAGAACTAAGACCCCGCATTTTTCATATTCCTCTGTGGACTCGAAATGCTTGATCAGTTTTTCAACCAGCTTCCCGTCACGGTACTTATATAAAGGGCCTCCCTCTTTAAAAGATTTAGCTCCTTCCTTCGATATGTGAGCATAAATTCTTTCGCATGAAGACTTATATGTCTCCTGGTATTCTAGTGTTTGATCCTGATAGCTCATATTCTTTATTGAATTATATCACAAATATAGAGAAAATATTCGTAGAAAAAAAATTTATTCGAAATTTCTTCTGAGCCTTTCTTTATGAGCTGCTTTTAGAACCTCATTTCTTCTCTTTACTGATTTTTTTTCGAATTGGGTTCTTTCTCTCAATTCTCTGAGCGTCTTTGTTGATCCAAATTTCTTCTTCCATTGTTTAAGCGCCTTTTCAATGGAATCTCCTACTTTTACTACTAGCATATGTTTAATGTTAATTGTTTTATTTCTGCGATTTTAGAAGCCTGTGCTTCATGAAGAACTTTTTCTGCATTCTCCAACTCTACTAACTTATAGTCTGAAATCTCAGGATATTTCCCATCGACCAAAGAAATACATTTGAAGTCAAAATCGATTAGGTCATCCTCTATGATATACAGGAAAGACTTGAGTATTTTTTTTCTCGTCTTGTACATAACAGGATCCAACTCGACAATCAAAGATATTTTCAAACTGTTTACATCAATCCCAGTTTCTTCCCATAATTCTCTGACTGCGGTTTCTGTTGGGGACTCGCCTTCTTCTGCCATTCCCTTGGGAATAGACCATCCCCCATAGTTTCCTGAGGCTTTACAGATTAAAAGCTTACTCGTTTTGATCGAGTATAAAAAAATTCCAAATGTAGATTTTTTGTCAAGCATAGATGGATATATATTTTAGAATATGGAAAATCTTATTGAATTTGAATTATTTCTTGAAAAATCCAGACATTCCTTTGGTGAAAAAGAGATCAAGGAATCTCTTAGGATTCTTACTGAAGAAACCGACGAAGCGATTCTAGAGGCTTGGTATAATACCGTTTTGGATCTTGCGGCTCTCATCCCCGGAATAGGATCTTTTGCAGAAGGCATAAATTTGGTTTCATATGCTAAACAAGGGGAGTATCTTCTCGCTGCACTTTGTGCCATAGGACTTATCCCCATATTTGGACAATATGTTGGAGCAGGAGGGTCTCTTTTAGTAAAGGCACTAAGAAAAGGGGCTTCGTTCGGATCTGGCATATTTAAACCTTTGGCTAAATTGATCGCTAAATTCTTCCCAAATATAACCAAATTTTTTAAAAGTTCAGCTTTTATCAAGAAGTTTCCAAGTATTACCCCCTATATTGATGAAATGCTCAAAGCCCTTTCTGAATTTACATTAAAAGGAGGATCAGAAATTAATAAACTAGCCTCATCTGCAGCCCTGAGAAGAGGATTAAAAAAAGATGTAGCTAGAGCTAAATCACTCGCAAAGTTTGGCGATTGGATCATTCCAGATAAACACAAAGAAGCCACAATTAAGCCATTCACGGAATACGAAATACAACAATCAGCTAGCCCTTATGCAGATTGGTCTCAATACGTAAAATAATGAAGAACCTGGTAGGATATAGAGAATTTCAGAAGTTAAATGAGTATGGATGGGATTCATACGGCGAATTTGGAGAGATTACTGTCAATGGTGTCGTTTTAAAAACCAAATATATTTGTCTCTATGATACTCCCAATTTTATATCATTTGAGGTTTACGTAGAGCCAACCAATAAAGAAATGTTATCTGCGGGTGTCTATAGTCCTAAGTATTTCGAAAATGATGATCCATCGGAAAAAAGAATATGTATATTTCATAAAGGCACCGAGCTTTCTATGAGCGCACTCAAAAAAATGGGTGTGGAAAACGTCCGAGATTTAGAGGATTTTGATATTATAGAAAAATACTCAAAATCCTATAATAAAAATATTAAAGATGGAAATCTATCTTCAGATGAATTTGTTAAACTGTCAAAAGAAGTCGAATATTCTGAATTTGATGATATGATTGTAATAAGGGATAATCAGAAGAACTATAATCTACTAGCAGGAATAGGAGCTTTATAATCATTAATTCCAATATAAACTAAAAAGGCTTCGAAATTCGAAGCCTTTTCTTTTAGAATTTGTTTCCGCATTTAGGGCAAAACTTCCAATTCGAGTCTTTGATTCTTGTTCCACAATTAGAACAATAATTTCTGATTGAACCCATTTCCACTGGTTTACTAGAAACTGGGAGAATCTGAAACTCGAATTTTTCAGTGCAGAAAAAATTAAAACTCGCATTCACATATTCAAATGATTGCTGGGATGTTCCTCCTTTTTCAACTGTTCCTGTCTCTATTGATTTGGACCTGGTATTTCCAACTGGTCCCTGAGGTCCTAAAGATCCAGAAATATCACTAGAGAAATAACAGGCGTTTGTTAATGTGGTGACTCCAAATGACAAATTATTTGAATCATTCGTGATAAATGTTGTCCCGATATTTTGACCAGAATAGTATGTTCCTCCCCATCCACCTGTACCAATTCCGGTTCCCGAGTTTCCGATCCATATGTTACCTGGATATGGATTATATGGGAGAACTTCATATTCATGATAAAATTCCACCTTTACAAATCCATTATCCCTGATAGCATTCTGTGCTTCATTCGTATTCTGGACCTGATACGTTGAAAACTCAAATTTACAGTTTTCGTCAATAAATCTGTCAAGAAATACTCTTTCCCCTGGTCTTAAAACTATCCCACTCTGAGAAATTAATTTCCCATTAAGATAGATCTTAGCAAGAACCTTTTTGGAATGTGGATTGAATAATTCAATCTCAAAATTTTCCTTGTCATTAAGGAATAAAAAACCGTCAGTGTTGTGGAGATTTGGGTTTGTGATTTCGCCTTTTTTATAGATCTTTAGGCGATTGCGGTTTTTTGTGATGTTTGCTGTGCAGGTACCACTTCCCTGTCTGAGAATGTTTGAAGTCATAGCTTACCTTCTTTTTTGCTACTCCCTTTGTATCCGGTTAAGAATACTCGACGGTTTGTTGACCGGGGAGGAACTAGAGTTTGAGGCTCTAATCGTTATTTATATACCACACCCAATTTTTGTTTCATTAAAAAAGGGATCAATAAGATCCCTTTGAGTTTATTTTTGAGCTGGAAGTTATTCTGTGTCCTTCGCCTTCTTTTTCTTTTTATAATAGTTTTTCTTTGGTCCTGGAGTAGTTTTCTTCTCTGCTGGTTTTTCTTTTGCGTCTTCTTTGGATGTTTTTTTAGGTCCCCCTTTAGGCTTTTTCTCTATTTTTTTAGGTTTCCCCCCTGCTGTGGCTGTCTCTGCAGATGCAGCCTGGGATATCTCCGGATCTTCTTCTTTTCGTGGCGCATCTTGTGTAGGATCGTTAGGAAGTGTTTCCAAACCTGAATTCTTACATCTACCATTTCCACATTCACAATCACAGCCTGAATGTATTTCATTTACCTCTGCTTCGGTTAGATCAAAAGGAAGATCTTCTGCAAGGAGATCCGGTCTCCTTGGATCCAATTCCTGGATCTGGGTGGACTGATCTTTACCTAATCTTGTAAATAAAAAGTCCCCTATTTTTTTGAAAAATTGCATCATGTTTTTTATTTTATTTTGACCCGCATTCGGATAAAGTCCCTAAAAGACCACTTATATATATCGATTTCAGATTATAGCATATCCCCTAATCCTACCAGCATCTCACATGAAAGACCAGTTCGATCTCTCAAGTTAGCTTCTGTTGTAATATATCGACCATTAAATTCCAATGTTAATCTGATATAAGGCCTAACTGAAAACCCGGAAGATGATTTAGATGCCCTTACCGAAGAGATATCTGGATATTTTTTGGAGTACTCTTCAGACAAATCATCCTCCATCTTAGAGAGTTGCTTTTTGGAAATGTCACGAGGAACTTCTATTTTTTCAAGCTCTTTGTATGCCTCGATCAATTCATTTCCCAATCCTAATTTTTCTCCTATTGACAAATCTATACTGGAACTTCTTGCACCTGTATCAAATTTTGCAGTGACTGGGATTCTTTTATTATCTCTTATAATATAAATGGTATGAACACCATAATAAATCTTATCCTTTGATGTGTATTGATAGTTTATCTGGGGATCTCCTGGAATCGTAGATGTAACATTATCCCACTTGCTATATTCAATGATGTGCTCCATACTATTGTATATATTTCTTCAGAAAAGATCTTCTGTGTTGTGGGGTAATTCCGTGCTTCTGTAGAGCGAGAATATGACCCGCGGAAAAATATCCCGCATTTGACTCCCAGCCATAGCCCGGATATTCTAAAGAGAGTTCTTGCATCAGTGCATCCCTGTAAGTCTTGGCGATAATTGAAGCAGCTGCTATTTCCTGGTATGTGTTATCACCTTTAACAACCAATTCATAGGGTATTCCATTAGATTGATTACGCCACTGATTTCCGTCCACCAATAAAAGGTCCATAGATTGTCCTATAACGCATTTGTTCATGGCTTCCATGGTTGCATTAAGGATATTGATTTCATCGATCCTAGGAGCCTCTATTTGAGCTATACGGAAGAATACAGAGTTCTCCATGATTAATTTAGAAGCTTCGATCCTCTTATTTTCTGATAGTTTCTTGGAGTCTTTTAACAAAGGACTAGAAAACCCAGGACTGAGTATAACACAGGCAGCAACTACTGGTCCAGCAACGCTGCCCCTGCCAACTTCATCGACCCCTGCGACTAGTTTACCTTGCTCAGATAGAGGATGTCTTTTCAGCATGTTTTTGTATTAGGTAGTCGTGTACAGTCTTCCAGTCTGGAAAAGATTTAGTTCCAAAGTGGATATGCTCCCCCTGAAAATCTCCAACCCCATTGGCGGTTCTATCATCTATAAGATAATCTCCTCTCAGAAGACCCTTATTTGACGATAGAATCAATTTTCTTTTAAATCTCTTGTCGAAGTGCTTTCCTATCCACTCTCTCTTTTCAGTCCACGCATAAACATTGGACCAAGGAGCAGTTGAAAGAAAATATATTTCATACTTATTCTCAAGATCGTGAATTGCCTCGAGAGCTCCTGGAATCGGATCCAGACTGGCAAAAAGTCCTTTTGAGGCAATCGCCGTTGCCTCGGGAATCCCCGCGGTAATCATCGCTTCGATTCTGCTATCAAAATCACATACGACTCCGTCCATATCTATAAAAAGGATCGGACCCTTGGAAGGGATGTTTATTCTAAAATCTGATGTTTTTCTCATATTACCAAAATGTTCTGTAGCCGTTTGGTTTCTGACCACAATTTTTTCTAAAGTTGTTTAATAATCCAAGTATATTTTCCGCGCCTGCTGGGTTTGCTGAATGCACCGTGAATTGACACATCTTAATATCATTATCCATACAGTATTCAACTAACCATTTTGCGCAATCGAATCCAGTTTTTTCGGTGAAATTTGCTGAGATCTCATTATATTTTTCAGCACCATGATACATTGCGGGATTATAGTGCTCGTCGGCCAAATCATGATCAAAAGAAATAAGGCTTGGAAGACCATTCCCCTTAATATAAGCCACGAAGTCATTATAATTTCTAACTATGATCCAAGGCTCATGATCCAGTGGAATATTTTGTGGGATTCTTATATCGTCTAAGTACAGACATTTTTTCATCTGAATAGGATTTGATTCTTCAATTTGTATTTTTCTGTGTGTTGATGTCCAAATCACCATTTCTTCATCCTCCTCTGATGGATATGCGAACAACATCTTATCATCCTCGCTTCTGGCTACTGCCAACATTCCACACCCCTCACAAATTACTGAGGTGTATTGGTTTTTCTCTAGAGATTCAAAGATCTCTTTTTCATTTATATCAGCCTCTGGAAATCCCATTTCCTTTGAGCATGTTGTACAGAATTCTGCCATATTAATTATTTTTTGCAAGAATAATAAACCCTTGTCTTATTTAAAAATTTTTCTTTGACTTAAGTAGAACTTTCTCGTGTTTAAAAGCATGAAGTGAGCAAATGTGCATCGTAAGCATTCCTGGTTTAACATGTCCCCATGTCTTCTGATCCCTTTCTTTCAGTTTATCAAGAAGCCAAAGAAGCTTTCTGGCGCAGAGATAAATGTCATCTCTGAAATGTCTGAAATAGTCACAGGATCTGATATAATAAACCACATGAATCCAATCAAATCTTCTAATAAAGTGGTATCCAATTGTGCAATTGTGTACTGAGCAATTGATAATATTATAAGAATTATCGTCTTCTACCTGTAGATTAAAAACATCAGTTCCGTTATTATCCAATAATTCTATGTTTTTGACCTTAGATATAGATCTATTGTTTTTAATATAATCTTTTTTATAGATACTCCTTTGGTTTAATGATTCTTCTATATTGAAAAAATCCCTAGATAGCCTTTCCCCTTGTGAAAATACAATTTTATAGGATGGGTAGTTTGGTTTTATTACTCTTTTAAGTCTTTTATTATAATATGGTTTTCTGAGTCCTATTTTTTGTATGGATGTATTTATTTTATTTCTCATACATATAGTTCTTAATCCCATTATTATTGATTTAGAAATCGAGGTACATTCTATATTTTTTTTATTTCTTTCATAAGAGCCGTCTCCTCTTGTATACCCTATTAATAGTTGGTATTGTAATTCAGGATCAGCTTTTAGTATAGATTCGGTAATTATTTTATTATAAGATTTTGAACCAAATGTATTATGAACTAAGGTAGCAAATTCCCTGTTGTGAAAATATATTCTAATGTTTTTTTTATCGTCATCTTTCGAAGAATATTTTATTTTCACATCTCCACCTAATTCATTTTTTATGATATAAACAAGGTCATCAATATATCCCTTTTCTTTATCTAGAGTGGACATATTAAATCTTAATGTTTTTGGAACATTTCTCCCTCTTCTTTTATCAAATAATATTTCTCCCTCTGATAAATAATATCCAAACAATCTCATTATATCCCCGGAGTATTCAATATTATTAATCTCATCGGTAAATGAATGAACGACATAATCTCCTTTTTTTATATCCTCTGCTCTGACCCATTCCTCTTTCCATATAAAATTTCTGTCTGATGGAAGGCACCCAAGATTTCTTATTATTAAAAATGGATGATCTATAGTGGTTTCTATTGGAATATTTACATTCTCCGTTTTTATTTTTATTATATTTTTACTGTATTTGGAGGAGAATAATTTTTGTACTTTTCTAAATCTTCCCTTATGTGTCATTACTAATTCACCAACATTTATATTCTCGATTTCCTTGTATCCAGTTGATGTTTGTACCAATGTTCCCGCGACAAAACATGGCACTCTTTCTCCGTGAACCACTCCAGTGTCCTCGGGAAACCATATAGGGAGAAAGGCCTGTCTGGTGAATGGCTCTTTCTCCATTAGATTAACCACATCCATAAAATCCCCGTACTTAAATCTAATTCCCTCCAGCTCTGTTTTATCGTTCCATGTTTCCGAATCAAGCTCCCCATATTTTGGCCAGATTCTTTCGGGATAAGTATGAGAAAATTTTGTGACCCCACCAAATTCAGCATTATTCTTTTGTGCATAAGGCCACCTTTGATGAGATGGCGGGGGATTCAATGGAATTCCTCCAACTCTTTCTTGGAAATGCTCATCAGCCCATGCAATATTAGGCTTTATCTGTTCCTTTAAAACGTCTAAATCCGGGCTAACCTGACAGGTAAAAGAATGATTGAGAATTTCAATCATAGCAAATCTATCATCCTGTTTTATGTCCTTACCCTGCCACTTTTCGGTATGAACCTCATAACAAGAATCGTGCATCTTTTCAGAGGTCCAGTCAATTACGTCTTTAAAATTTCCAAATGCTCTCATATTTTATTTGTTAAATCTTTCAAATGAATTTCTGGATATGGTATTCCATTCAACATTTCCTATAAACTCTCCAAGCGTGGCAGTATCTGTATAGCTCATAGTTGATCTTAAATAATGAGTGAAATTCTCGATCCATCCAGAAAGAGTATACTCAACTTGATGCATTTTTGAAATACCTTCGGAGATCTTAATGTCTCCCTTTCCCAGAAATCTCTGAACATCCTTGGTAGACATTCCTCTGAATTTCTTATAGAATTTCCTACCTAAATCAAATTCTCTTCTGATGTTTTCCGAGTATTGATCCACTTTTTCACCGGGCTCAGTCCAAGAATTATATTTGACGTTACCCTCAAAAGTTTCTCCTGCACTTTCAAGAGCTTTATTGAAAATGCTTCCTAACATAACGTAATCAGCTCCTAGCGCAAGTGCCTTAATAACGTCAGAGTACTTCTTAAAACCACCATCAGCTACTATCTTAGCATTCAAATTCCTTTCGATCTGAATCGAAGATGCTTCGATAATCAAGGAAGCCATAGGATATCCTATGCCTGTCTGAACCGTGGTCAAACAACCTCCACCATTGCTAATTCCCATTCTGACATAATCTGCACCCGCTTGTGCCATTGCTAAATATGTCAGCGGATGTGCACAATTTCCTGCCATGATAACTATGTCATCTCCATAAATCATTTTTGCCTGTGAAACAGCCTCCATTAATGATCTCATATGTCCATTGGCAATGTCTATCAAGACGTAAAATTTCCCCTCGTTTTTAATGATATTATCGATAAAAAGAGATTTAAAATCGTCTAATCCATATGACATCCAAACGGCTGGGTTATAAGAAATATCGTCGGACGTGTAAGCTCTTTTTCTTGGTAGAATAGAGTATATTTTGTTCTGAGAGAATATTTCAGAATTTTCTTCTGAAATTACGGTATCCATTGGTGCAGTAAAAAGTGGAAGCATCTGCATTTGGTCGTATGGATCGACCAAAGAACGAGACGCTATATCTGTAATGACATATGGCTCTATCAGGATATCATCAAAATCTAGCAGCATAAGATGAAATTTTATATCTTATACTGCATTCCCGAAATAAGTTTTCTCCTTTATCCGAGGAAAGCTAATATTTTATTCTTGATTCCCGATTGCTTTATTCCCTCGTTTGATCTGGGTGTATGCACAAAATTTTCTAAGCCCCAGGAAAATCCGTGGTTATCCGTTTTTAAGCTCATATCAAGATCGTCGACGGAGACCCATTTTTCTACTGAATGATTATCAGAAAGCCATTTTCTGATCTCCCAAGATCTAGTTTGTTCTAGATTCCATTTTGGATCATATTCAGATCCACTTGGAGAAAAGTCTCCTATCATTGTGAATCCTATTGGCTTTTTGGATATTCCATTAGCTTCATAGACCCTACCCATTTCTTCCAGATTGCAGTGATACCTCCAATCGGATGATACAACTATCTCTGCACCAGTCTGTCCGAGAATATCATTTAGAATGACAACCGCTTTTCTATTAAAACTATCAAATTGATTTTCTATAGGACCGCCGGGTATTCTATAGCCCTTCTTTTTAAATCTTCCACCTGCTTCCGATAAAAGACAGATTACACCATCATGGTCCAAAAATATTACCTTCATATCTTATTTATCTCCGTAATAGAGGTCAACAGGATCAGAATTGAGAATACCTATAGCTTTTTCTGCTAATTCTAGTGACAGCCCACTTTTCCAAGTGGTGTGAACGAAGTGTTCCCTCTGTTTCAGAAGCATGTCAGAATCGTCGTCTAGAATTATGTAGTTTTTAGCCAAAGCTTTTTCTATGCACTCCCTTTGTTTTTCCTTCGACCAATTAATTCTTCTGTAATTCCCCCGGTTATCCAGCCACTCTGCAATCTCACACCCTCTTGGTATTGTGTATGATTCACCCTTCAGGTAAAAACTTTTGGTTTTATCTATAACCTCACCAATAAACCCAACGGATTCTAATATTGCCTGAAGCTCTGCGATCTCTCGTCCTATTCTCCATGTTGAGGAAACAACAACTTTGGCCTCTGTTTTTTGAATAATCAAATTGAGATTCGAAACGAGCTCCGGATCAAGCTCATAAAAAGGATACTGAGCTGATTGCTCGTGCTGTGGCACTTCTTCATGCCTCTTTCTGTACCAATCCTCTGAGTTTAAAACCCCATCTATGTCCAAAAATATGATCTTCATTATTCAAGGTTTCGTAATTTTTCTTTCAAATCCCTTTCGGCCCTATCTTTTAAAACCGATGATATTATTTCCTTTGAAGCCCCATATAAAGGACATTTCTCTCCTTTTGCAACCTCCATAACCACTTTACCCCTGGAGAAGAATTGTGAAGATTGATATTCTGGGTCTTGCACCGTTTTACCTATGCAGTCTCTCCCCGTTATTGTACATTTACAGAAAGAGGAGCAATCCTCAGACAAATGATATTCGTAATTTTCATTGATGAGTCCGGGGCAGTTAAATTTTTCTTTCTTGTTCATTTTTATTTAATTGAGGGTTCGATTTCTAATGATATTATTTTCCAATTTCTTTTGGATTCTTCACTTTTTTTCTCATAGTATTTGTAGATCTTATCCGATGCCTCATCCTTATTTTCAGCTTCAATAATGTGAACCTTATTGGTTAGGATAAATCCATTGTTTATTCTGACATGAGCTAGAAAAAGATTACTCATTGCTTAAATGGTTTAGTTAGTAAAAGATCTAGATATTTTTTGATCAAAATCCCACATGGATCATCCATGGAAACCCCATATTTAACGGTTGAAACCTCAGAAAACCATTTTCTAACATCGGTTCCAAATTCAGATCCTCTTGCAGCACAATCACAGACCATTTCCGCTATATAAACCTCTGGCATTTTGTGAATGGATCCCCAGAATTCCGGGTGGTGTGGATTCGTTTTTGCGTGATGTGAAACTACCTCGGGAAGAAGTGGGTCGCCAGCAAAAAGATGTTCGAATTCTATTCCACTTAGTTTGGAATTGTCGTGGATTTGCCCGTTAGAAATGAGCATTCGTCCAATCTCTATTTCTCCGGATGAGATAAGCTTTAAACCTATTTTATTGCAATTTCTCCTGACATTATCTATATGAAAGAGAACTGCATTTATTTTTTCCTCCGTATTCATATCTTTTAACGGAGCAAATTTAATAATTATTCTCAAGAATAAAAAATATATACAATATGAAGATCAAAAAATTTAGCGAATTTATAGTAAATGAGGCCCAATCGGTGTCCCCTGGTGTTCTTCAGATAACAAATTATATTAACGATTATATAAAGAGATCATACTATTATGGCAAAACTAGAGGAGTTATTGATGTCTCTGGTGTCTCTCCATACTTTCCTATAAAGAAAGTGAGAATTAAATTTGACACGAACCCAAAAACTGCTGGATGGTTCGATCCGGTTTCCTCTACACCGGATTCGGTAAAAATAGGGATTAATCCAGAGATGGAGGATATCAATAGAATCCTGGTACATGAAGTCACGCATGCTTTTCAGTTCCATAAGAAAATGATTAATGATCGACCATTCATAACATTTCTCGGGACTATCACAGATTTCCTTTCATATCTATCAGACGATGAAGAATATCAAGGGTTTCTAAACGCTATATACTATAGCGATAAACTGGAAATAGATGCTTATGCTGCAGAAACATATTATATTACGGAGAATCCTAACCTTTTTTCGGCTTTAGAATATATGAAGAAATTTGATCCCGAAAAATTTACTAAACATCTTCTTTCACTAGAACCAAAAGAGCAGAACGAGGATGATGAATACCATCTTTTCGATAATTTCCATAAGTATTGGATTCTAAATTATGAAGCCTATTATGAAAAGAATCATCCTGAAATTAGATTATCAAGATCAGTACAAAAGCTGTATAATAAGTCACTGTTAGATTTTATGATATTCTGGAAGAAGAAATTCGAGAAATCATCCAATGAGATTTCTAGAAAGCTTGCTAGAGCAAAATACGAAAGAATGTCTGGTGAATATTAAAATCTGGACCACCGGGGCAAGTATAGAGATTCTGGAGGGATTCGAACCCCCAACCCTCTGATCCGAAGTCAGATGCTCTAGTCCATTGAGCTACAGAACCATGACGGGCTTAGTCACCATCGCAGCCGCCTTAGTGCTTTGCCCTAACTGAATGGATTGTGGCAAAATGCGGCTTGACCCATTTCCATTCATTGCGGAGAGGACAGGATTCGAACCCGCGGCACCCTTTGGGTGCACACGCTTTCCAAGCGTGCTCCATAAGCCTCTCGGACACCTCTCCTTTTTATATCAGTTTCCAAAATATTTCGGTTAGAAATTCATCGGGCTCTTTTATTTTCGTTATCTCTTTTTTATGTGCCTCATTAAATTGAGATGTTTCTTCTGGTTTATCATTTCCCCAGAGACCGATTTGATCAAAATGATTAAGCTTTGCTAATCTAACAAGCTCTTTGTAATCTTCATCCCGAAGAAATCCTTTGAGCGGCATTAATCTGCCTACGCAGGTATTCCATTTTAGCTTTCTACCATCATATGTTATATAATAGTAGTCCATATCGTCCTGCCCAACAGCAACCAATCTTTCAATTTCCCAGCTGCAGGTGATAACGAATTGTCCCTTGAGCTTCTCAAATTCATCAAGAATCTTCTTTAGATTTTCATTCATTCCTCATTTTAATTTGTACCCGGAGTGGGATTCGAACCCACACGCATTACTGCACCAGATCCTAAATCTGGCATGTCTACCTTTTCATCACCCGGGCATTTTTATTTTTGTACCGAGGATGGGACTCGAACCCACACGGACCCTGCGGTCCAAGGGTTTTTAAGACCCTCGCGGCTACCCTTACGCCACCTCGGCATTAATGTCTCTCATTATTTCAAACCAACGCTCTCTCAGCATTCTCAGATATATCGAGTTTTCCATTCCGTAATTTCCAATCGCCCACATATCATTGAATTCTATCACTACATTTTCTCCAGATTCCAAGATACCCACATCAATTGTGAATGTTATAGGAAAATATTCTCGATATTCCTGAATTATCCTTCCTACAAAATTGTAGTCAGGTACATCCCAAATAACCCCCGAATAATTTCTGATATCCTGTACTCTTCCATTCAAAACATAACATCTCCATTCGCTCTTGATTGGGGATTCAAAAGGCTTATAAACCCACACTCTCGCGTCATTAGGATATGGTTTAAGACATGAAAGAGACATTGTATCTGTTACCATTCCGGTGAAGAGTTTTATCTGCTTAGGCTTAATAAAAAGCTTTTCTCCATCCTCAATTCTCTTCACCGCTTCGCCTAGAGACATTTCCTCGGAAATTCTATTGGAGTTAACCGGAACCCTTGGGGAAACCCCAATTCTTTTGAATATTTCGGATAGAAATTCAACGGATCCAACAAAAAGTCTTTTTTCAAAGAGCGGATTATATCTGCCTGAAATCAGATCATCATACGAGATCAGCTTGTATTCCAGTCCCCTATCAATCGCTCCGTAAAGTGCACATGCACAATCGAAGTGATGTGGAATGGTTCTTTCCTCGTTTGATTGAATGTAAATCATAGCGCAAATATAATCAATTTTTTTCGAATAAAAAAATAAATGGGGACTCGACCGGGGATCAAACCCGGGGCCTCTCCCTACCAAGGAAGTGCTCTATCAGCTGAGCTATCGAGGCATTATTTTTGGAGCTTCCACTCAGACTCGAACTGAGGATTCCTGATTACAAGTCAGGTGTTTTACCAGCTAAACTATGGAAGCTTTTTATTATTTTAGATTGAGTTATACCATTCTACAAATTCAGATATCTTATTTTTCATCATCTCCTTTCCTTTTTCGTTATTTATAGGGTTCCATTCGATCCGATACACTAAATAAGAATTGGAACTTAATAATCTATCCCTCTCGACATCACTAGATAATCTTTCGCTTATTTTATGTTGTTTTCCATCTATCTCAAGGTCTATTTTAACTCCATTTTTATTTATAAAGAAGTCCAAAAAATAGAATGAGCTTGACTCTATTCCCAAGTCTTTTTTAGAAACTGGCATATTGAAAATGTAGTTTATTTTCATGCCAGTGAGTACTTTTTTAAAGAATCTTTCGGGATAGCTTTCAATGTTTCTACTCTTCCATCCTTTATGGAATCCATCTTCAATCAGCTTATTCTGTATTTTTCTGTGTAATTTATTTCGGCATTCGTTACTACATGTTTTAATTAAATTTCGACTGGTAAATTTCTCAAAATCAAATCTACAAATTACACAATTGAATTTCTTTAATTTTATTTTCGATGATTTTCTTGGTTTTTCTGAACCTTTTATTCTTTTCGGTTTATACGAATTTGAGCACTTAATAGAACATGTGGTTTTTTCTTTTCCTCCTCCACTAAAATTTTGGAATTCTCTATTACAAACAGGACACTTTTTTATAATAATTTCATATTTCCTATTCTTATTTTTCCCTTTAAATAAATTAATATCTAGAGAATTTTCCTCTAAAATTTTGATGATTTTATTCTTACTTGACCTGTTGCAGTACCCAAAAATCCTATTAGAAGCATCTCCAATAGAAAAGGAATTTTTTATTATTTCGATCCGTTCCATGATATACTATATATCTAAAAAAGTCGGAATAATTAGTTTCGAAACCTCAAATCCATGGCATATATCTAACCAAAGAAACCATCATATAAAATTATCGATCTACCATTTAATCTATCAAGAAATTTTTGTAGAGTAGATGGGGCTCGAACCCATACTATGTCCACATCCCAAATGTGGCGGCCTCCCAATTGGCCAACTACTCTATATTTAAGTCGGAGAAGCCTGACTCGAACCGACATGATGTCCTGGCCCCAAACCAGGAGGCTTACCAATTAGCCCACTCCCCGTTAAAAAGGCTATTCAACACTTGTACTTCATGTTGAAAGATCGATATTATCACGAGTGGATACGTGAATGACAACCATCTCTGATCAATCTTTTCGCCTTGTTGTCCCGGGAGGATTCGAATCTCCACACTCAGAGCCAAAATCTGAGGTCCTACCATTAGACGACGGGACAATAATTAGTAGTTCCGGGCAGAATCGAATTAGACATTGAATGTTTTACATTCTTCTAAAGTGGATATCCATATTATATTTGAGTAAGTATTATTTAAGATTTTTATCTTTTCTGATTGCACTCTCATAGCTTCTGGATTTTTAGGGTCTAAATACAAATCATAATCAGGCAAATAGAAGTCAGGAAAATAATTTCTAACTAAACCATTTTTATCTGTCCATTTTATCGGGTTTGGCCGATTCCATTTTATACCTAAATGGTCTAATCTTTTTGCGAGTTCCAATTCCCACGAGCTATCTAATAGTGTATCATTATATTGTATAGTAGACCTTTTTAATCTTCGGTGATTAGATGCTAAAGCTTTCTCTTGCAAAATTTTTCGAGTTTCGTCGGAGTGATGCTTACCTCTAAATCCATTACCAAAATCAATTTCTGCGTATTTGCCAGCTCTCCAAGCATTTTTTATGCTTTGATTTCTTATATCAATCAAATTATTATCATTTTTCCAAGACTCTCTTACTTTAGAAAGACGTTCATCATATTCTTTTCTCTTTGGATTTTGCATGCACCAACGAGAATGATTAGCCATCCAACCTTTCGGTTTGTCAAAAATATCAAATGATTGATTGCAATGTTTACATTGTTTTTCCATGTTTTGTGTTTATTTTATATATCAAAAAATGGATAAAACATTAGACTTAATTACACATTTCAAAGAATATTGTTGTACACCCAGAAGGATTCGAACCTTCGACCTACCGCTTAGAAGGCGGTTGCTCTATTCCACTGAGCTATGGGTGCAAGTAGTAGAAGACAGTGAAATCAAACCTCAACCGAACTAACAGTCCCGATGCTTTCCAGACATGGGGACCTGTCTTCTGTATAACAGCGGCTGGATTTCATACCAGCATCTATTCTCTAAACGAGAATCGGCATAATTTATCGGGACGTCTCCCGAGGCGGTTAGACCAAACTAATAGTGACTCTATCGGGACTCGAACCCGAATGCCATAAAGGCAGAGGTCCTCAACCTCTTGTGTATGCCAATTCCGCCATAGTGCAGCGTTAAATAGGCGATGTAATGTATTTCCGTCCACGCTGCAGAGACGTAATTACCATCATTTCCACGAAAGCAGTGCACCTCTTTCGCTTTAGTTGCCACTTAGTGTGGAGGGCAGAGGGATCGAACCTCACCCGAATTAACGGGCCCAACGCTTAGCAGGCGTGGCTACTCACCGTCGTAGATTACCTTCCAGAGGACCCCGCTTGCATTATTCATACCTTTATAAGGGCTTAATTTCATTCATCCAACGCGGGGCAACATGGAGAACTACTTCCTTACTTCTGCGGAGGAGAGAGGGCTCGAACCTCCACTCCGAATAACGGAGAACGGTTTTCGAAACCGCTGCAGTACCATTATGCTTACCCCTCCAGTGGGGAGTTCGACCGGATTCGAACCGGCGATCTTCTGAACCACGATCAGACGCTTTAACCAACTAAGCTACGAACTCCATATAAAAAATCAGAGAATGTGAGCAAGAGTGTTTTCTTTTACTATTGCGTCTACCAGTTCCGCCATCCCCCGTGATTTCTTTTTAATTAGTCGGGGGAGTAGGGGTCGAACCTACAAATGGATAGTTACCATACGAAGTAACTCTCACCTTGCTACTGATTTTATGGAGGAGAGGGTGGGATTCGAACCCACGGGACCCGGAGGTCCACTGGTTTTCAAGACCAGCTCCATAAACCGCTCGGACACCTCTCCAAGGAAACCAATATGTCAAAGAACCTATTACAATAAAAAACCCGAGACTTTTTGAAGGTCCCGGGTTTTCCATTGAGGATTAAATCTTTTTAGTGATTATTACTCCTTAACTTTATACACAGGACCTGTTCCACTCGGTCTTGATAGACTTGGCGTATGCAGGGATAACTGTGATGTTTGTCTTAGAGTTTTCATCGCTTATGATTTTATATATCCTTTTCTCTTTTTAATTTATATCCCAAAAATAGGGAAAGTTTCTGTAATAAAAAAATTTTTTCGAAAAAAAATTATTGGAAAAATCCTGTCATGTATATTTTAATCAATTCAATCAACTCTCTTTTATATTCTTTTCTTATATAGCAAATTTAAACAAAAATTTCCAAGTAAAAAATTTTCTTAAGCCTATTTTAGACCAGCTACGGGAACATGAATTATTTTTCCAAATGTAGGCTGATTGTAAATCGTAGGTGAACAAATAAACCAGAATGTTTTTTTAGCATACTTTCTTATCCCGTATCTACTAGGATCTGGCATTTCTCCCCCTGTGTCTGTTAAGTATACAAACACAGATGGATTTATTTTATTTTTTTCAACCCATTGAAAAGGAGGAATAAATCCTCTTCTATTTCCTCCAGTTGATGCTATCTTAGTGAAATCTGGATCCCCTCCTTTTTTGACAATGTCGATATTGTCTATATCGTCGCTGCAGTATATTATGATAGTCTTATCAGCATCAAATTTTTTAACCAACCCCATTACCTCCTTGATAAAGAGTTTAATCTGTGGCTTAGAGATCGATGAAGAAGTATCTACAGCAGCAACTATAGTTTTTAATGTGTCTTCTCCGACTTGTTTTCTTCCATACATAATATCGCCTCCTGCAAGATATCTCTTGTTTGGCAATATCCATTCCATAGATTTGAATGTTTGATCGAAGAATTTTTTTAACTCCTTTCTCCAGTCCACTACCGGCTCTGTACTCTTCAGCTTTTTTATCATTTTTTTGGCAGCATCGGAAAGATTAGATCTTGATGATGCCCCGGATGAAAGTTCGTCCCAATTAGGTTTAGAAATTTTCTTGGCTATTTTTGATGTCCCGCTTTTTTGAATTTCTCTTGGTTTTTCGGTCTTAATCTCTTTCTCTGCACTATCAAAATCCCTAAAGGTCTTTATTCCAGAGCTATCCCCGGTCTGGGGAATTTCTTCCATTTTCTTTACATCATCCTCGAATTCAGTGCTTCCAACTTCTCCCTGACCCTCATCGCCACGGGGATCTGATCCCTTATTATTACTCTTGTCTTTTTCTTCGTCGGGAATTACCGAATAATCTCCTTTCTTAATTTTCATATTCTTATTAGATTTCTATATCTCCATTCTGATAGACCGCTTTAATAGTCCCTATTTTTCCATCCGACGTCATAACTTTTTGTCCAACTTTTGGTAAAGGCTCTTTTCCTGTATTTCCGTCACCCCCTGTAGGCCCAGTACCTCTAGTATCCCCAGTGTCACCAGTACCTCCAGTGTCACCCACAGTTTGTCCGGTAGTCCCCGTTTCCCCTGTAGGTCCAGTTCCTGCTGTTGGTCCGGTTTCCCCTGTAGGTCCAGTTCCTGCTGTTGACCCTGTTTCTCCTGTAGGCCCGGTTGTCCCAGTAGGTCCGGTTGTCCCAGTAGGTCCAGTTTCATCATCTTCGTCATCTGGTTCGTCATCTAAATCCTCGTCCGAATTCACGGGATAGTCTCCCTCCTGTATTTCCAGATCGGAATCTGGTTCTGGTATTATCTGGTCGTCATCTATAACCTGTCCGGTTTCAGCTATTTCTCTGATATTATCATCTGCCATTAATCTATCCAGTTCGCCCGATGATTTTAATATATCGTAAATTTCTTCCGCTCTAAGTCCGTCAAATCTTTCATCATATAGGCCTTTTTTCTCTCCTGATTCTGATACTGGCCACTCCACTCCATCTTCATCTTTTATAAGGGGATTAATAGCATAATCGCATGCTATATTCCATCCTAGTGGATTTCTATCTTCCCTCCTTGACATATGGTCCCCAATGCAATGTAAAATCTCGTGAATCAGTACGAATCTTAGAGCCGCTTCTGATTGTCTGGAAACAAAGTCGGGATGAAATATAATGTCCCTGCCATTTGTGCACATGGTCTTAGGGTTTATCTCAGACGATCCATAGATATTAACATGACTTAAAAGCTCTCCATAAAATCCTTTATTTATGGAGATCCAAAGAATAACCCTATTGATCTTTCTTTTGATCTCTTCTGGAACGTATCCCTTGATTCCTGAATATGAAGTATCATTCTCGTTCAAAAATCTAACATAATCAGGAAATCTAGTTATGATTCTATTTCTCATTATATAATCCCTTTGTTTCTGCTTTGAGCTGTGATTAATAACGCTGCTTTGTGTTTCAACTGATCTTCTGGAGTGTTTTCTGCTCCTCCAAATTTGAATTCGGGGAATTTAGTTATGAGAGACTTATATAACCAACTAAGAGGCTCAAGCTGTCCATATTGATTGAAGTATTCCATTATATTGTATAGCTTCTGAGTGTCATATTCTTTTACTTTCTTGGAAACCATTTCCATTACTCCGTAAAGAACGCTTTTTTGTTTTTCCGCAGATTCTATTTTTGCAGCATGTGATGGATCATTTATAATATCATCCATGTCTTTTTCTGTCACATTTCTTAATATGTCCAGATAGGCAACAAATTTTCCAGCTGCCTGTGGACCAACCTGGTCATAGAATATTCCCAATATAGTATCTCTTGGGATGTCTCTCCATGATGTTTTTCCTGAATCAATAATTTCATCTCTTAGAATTAAAGCCCCATCCGCCCAGGATCTAGGAGTTGGATAGTTTAGAACTTTTTTCTCCGTATCAAGATGATGGAAGAGTTCTTTGTTGAACATAAGAAAAGTTACTAACTCTGGGAGAATCCTCTCATTTTTATTTGCCCACTCGGCCCATTTTTCCACTGTCGGAACGTAATTTTTAATCGTGAATCTATCCGCCAAAGCAAAATCAAAATCTGCAACTCCCTCTGCTTCTTCTGGTCTATTTCCCGCCGCTACTATAATCCATTTGTCCGGTAGGATATATTCCCCGATTCTCCCCATCTGAACGAATTGCATTATTGAATTTAGAACAGGTTTATTTGCCCTGTTCATTTCATCCATAAATATTATCCCTCCTTTTCCATTAGGAAAATTATCAGGTGGCAAAACTCTAGGAGGATTTGATCTAGTAAATCCCCTTCCTGGCGATAATACTTTTCCATCTTCTATTTCTGGCTGGTCAATATCGATAACCTTAGGTATTCCTAAAAAGTCTTCGGGATTCATAAATTGCAAGTCCATATTTATTAAAGCAACTCCAAGTTCATCAGCTGCCTGTGCAACTATTTGTGTCTTACCTATTCCAGGAGCTCCGTAAATGAATATTGGCTTGGCTCTTCCACCTCTAGCTTTGCTCCTATACAATCTAAGAATATCTTTTCTTAGTTCATCGGCATCAATATTTCTTACGCTCTGGTCTTCTCCCGTATATTCCAATGGGATTTTTGCCTCGTTTGTTTTTACCCCATAAAATGAATTGACTTGGGATAAAATAGATCCATTTTCAGGAAGAAAAAGCATCGCCGCAGGTTTTCCTTTGTTCGGTCCTTCTGTGATCTTCGAAATCAATCCATCTTTGATGCTCTGATAGAAAGTAGAAGCCCATCCTTTTACTTTACCGATTAGGGAAGATATAAAATCAAAGATCCCTTCATTTACCGAATAAGACTCGTTGATGAATTGTTTAAATGTGAATATTTTCTTTGCCATGTAAGATGTTATTTAAAGCTATATATCCCTCTAAAACAAAAAAGGAGGCTCTAATAAAAGAGCCTCCGGTCGAAATCGAGATAGGAATTTATCCCTGATTGATCCTTACGTCTAATTTCCAGACGCATGACTTTTTTGGATGGAAAATTTACCAGTTTCGATTTTCGGATCTCTTCTGTCTATTCAGGTAGAAGTAACTGGATGATGATAGCCATTTTTTTCCCAAATCCGCCATGATTGTTTATATACCCCCGATTCCTCCGAGCATTCCATAAACTTTTTTCTGTGTTTGGCTCATCTTATCTAATGAGCTTTTATCCAGCTTCTTCCAATCTTTTTCTGGAATTCTGCTCTGCAAATACGCGAGTATTGCCCCATACTCCATCTCAGGATTCTCCATCATTTTCTGACAGATAAGCTCCATGGTTTCATCTGAAATTGGGTTCCTGTAGCAATAGAAATTCCCCCCCACTTCCCGAGGTGCTCCCTCCAGAGAGGTGAGCTGATTCTCGCTGCAATCGAAATTCCCTCCCACTTCCTGAGGTGCTCCCTTTAGAGAGATGAGCTGGTTATGCGAGCAATCGAAATTCCCTCTCACTTCCCGAGGTGCTCCCCCAAGAGAGATGAGCTGATTATATGAGCAATGGAAATTCCCTCCCACTTCCTGAGGTGCTCCCTCTAGAGAGGTGAGCTGGTTCCAGTGGCAATGGAAATTCCCTTTCACTTCCCGAGGTGCTCCCTTTAGAGAGATGAGCTGGTTATGCGAGCAATTGAAATTCCCTACCACTTCCTGAGGAGCCCCCTTAAGAGATGTGAGCTGATTTTTGGTGCAATAGAAATTCCCTCCAACTTTCTCTGGTGCTCCCTCAAGAGAGGTGAGCTGATTCTCGCTGCAATAGAAACCCCCTCCCACTTCCTGAGGTGCTCCCTCTAGAGAGGTGAGCTGGTTATTGTGACAATAGAAACTTCCCCCAACACTTCCGAATCTAATCCCGTTCAATGAGACTATTTTTTTGGATGAACAATCGAAATCCCCCTCCACATCCACAAGTCCCTCTGAATTGATCCTCCAAGTCCCCCGAACGTATTGATTGAGAAACTCCTCCTGTTCTGAGGTGAGCTCTCTGGACTGCTCCCAGAGTTTATATTCTTTTAAGTGTTTCATGTGCCTCTTGTGCCTCTATATACCCCCGATTCCTCCGAGCATTCCATAAACTTTTTTCTGTGTTTGGCTCATCTTATCTAATGAGCTTTTATCCAGCTTCTTCCAATCTTTTTCTGGAATTCTGCTCTCTAGCGAAGCCAGTATCTCTCCATAACCCATATTTGGATTGTCGATTATGTATGAAATGATTTTATTCAAGGTTTCCACCGAGACCGGGTTCTCTGAGAAATAGTAATTTCCACCCACTTCCCGAGGTGCTCCCTCAAGAGAGGTGAGCTGGTTATCCGTGCAATAGAAATTCCCTCCAACTTTCTCTGGTGCTCCCTCAAGAGAGGTGAGCTGGTTCCTGTAGCAATAGAAATTCCCCCCCACTTCCCGAGGTGCTCCCTCCAGAGAGGTGAGCTGATTCTCGCTGCAATAGAAACCCCCTCCCACTTCCTGAGGTGCTCCCTCTAGAGAGGTGAGCTGATTATATGGGCAATGGAAATCCCCATCCACCTTCTCTGGAGCTCCCTCAAGAGAGGTGAGCTGATTATACGGGCAATTGAAATTCCCTACCACTTCCTGAGGAGCCCCCTTAAGAGAGGTGAGCTGGTTCTCGCTGCAATCGAAATTCCCCCTCACTTCCCGAGGTGCTCCCTCTAGAGAGGTGAGCTGGTTCCTGTAGCAATAGAAATTCCCTCCAACTTTCCCTGGAGCCCCCTTAAGAGATGTGAGCTGGTTATCCCAGCAATCGAAATTCCCCCCCACTTCCCGAGGTGCTCCCTCTAGAGAGGTGAGCTGGTTCCTGTAGCAATAGAAATTCCCAGAAACTGCCCCGAATCTAATCCCGTTCAATGAGACTATTTTTTTGGATGAACAATCGAAATCCCCCTCCACATCCACAAGTCCCTCTGAATTGATCCTCCAAGTCCCCCGAACGT
>JACCDG010496699.1_pt1 | contig 23189 bp, 14 predicted proteins | sample 7442471 | NCBI WGS metagenome assembly JACCDG01 (sample SAMN15323444, study PRJNA562643) | freshwater metagenome | isolation source: river surface water | place: USA:Blue River Watershed | collected 2017-08-17 | reverse complement strand
CCGCATCCTGGCTGCAGCGGTGGCCAGTGGCGCCCAAGCCGTCCACCCCGGTTATGGCTTTTTGAGCGAAAACGAAACCTTCGCCCAGGCTTGTGCCGATGCCGGCATCGCCTTCATTGGCCCACCTGCATCCGCCATTGCCGCGATGGGCAGCAAGTCCGCAGCCAAGACGCTGATGGAAAAAGCCCAGGTGCCTTTGGTGCCCGGCTACCACGGCGACAACCAAGACCCTGCCTTCTTGAAAGAACAAGCCGATCGCATCGGCTACCCCGTGCTGATCAAAGCCAGTGCAGGCGGTGGCGGCAAAGGCATGCGGGCCGTGCAAAGCGGTGACGAGTTTGAAGCGGCCCTGGCATCGTGCAAACGCGAAGCCCTGGCCAGTTTCAGCGACGACCACGTGCGGGTTGAACGCTACGTGACCAGGCCCCGCCACATCGAGATCCAAGTGTTTGGTGACACGCATGGCAACTACGTGCACCTGTTCGAGCGCGATTGCTCGGTGCAACGTCGCCACCAAAAAGTGCTGGAAGAAGCCCCCGCCCCGGGCATGACCGAAGCACGCCGGGCCGAAATGGGTGCCGCCGCCATTGCAGCAGCACGCAGCGTGGGATATGTCGGCGCGGGTACGGTTGAGTTCATTGCCGAACAGGATGGTCGGTTTTATTTTATGGAGATGAACACCCGCTTGCAGGTGGAACATCCCGTGACCGAAGCCATCACCGGGCTGGATCTGGTCGAGTGGCAATTGCGTGTGGCTGCAGGCGAACCACTGCCCAAGCAGCAGTCCGAACTGCAACTGCGCGGACACGCCATCGAAGCCCGCATTTGCGCCGAGAGCCCACACAACCAGTTCTTGCCCGCAACCGGCAAGATGAACGTGTATCGGACACCAACCTGCGCGCACTTCCAGGTCGCGCCCGTGCGTGTAGACAGCGGTGTGCGTGAAGGTGATGAGATCACACCGTATTACGACTCCATGATCGCCAAGCTGATCGTGTGGGGACACAACCGCGAACAAGCGCTGGCCCAATTAGATGCCGCCTTAAGCGAGATGCACATCACCGGCTTGAGCAACAACGTGGCCTTCCTGCGCCGCATTGTCACCAGCCCCTCGTTTGCCAAAGCCGATCTGGACACCGCCCTGATCGAACGTGAACGTGACGTGCTGTTTGCACCGCGCAGCTTGTCAGCGCCATGGGCCACTGCCGCCGTCATGGCCAAGCAGATGTCTGATGAAAAAGCCAGCGCGACCCAGGGCTCACATCAAGGCCCAGAAATCTGGTCGCGCAACGATGGCTGGCGCATGCATGGCACGGCACGGCGACACCTCAAGCTGGACATCGATGGGCAAAGCACCTCGGCGGTACTCAGCTACACCCCAGGTGGCAGCCATGAACTGACAACAGGCACCGACACCGCCCCACAGACGCTGCGCATCAACCCACAAGGCCCTGATCGCTTTGACATCACCTTGGACAGCCATCGTCAGACGGTGTCGGTCTACCGTGATGGCGAACAGTTCCATGTCTTTTGCGCACAAGGCCAAGTCCAGGCACGGTTGATCGACCCATTGGCCCACGCGGGTGAAGAAAAAGCCGGCGGCAAGCTCACCGCCATGATGCCCGGCCGCGTCGTGGCCCTGCTGGTGCAAGCTGGCCAAGCCGTCAAAAAGGACCAGCCCGTGGCCGTGACCGAAGCCATGAAGATGGAACACACCCTGACAGCACCCAGCGATGGTGTGGTGACCGAGGTGTTGTGCGCCGTGGGCGATCAAGTCCCTGAAGGGGCTGAGTTGTTGCGCATTGAAGCCCAAGGAGACGCCGCATGATGCCCACTCAAGTCAAGCTCGTGGATGTGGGCCCGCGTGATGGCCTGCAAAACGAAGCCACTCCGATTGCCACCGAGCACAAGGTCGAGCTGATCCATCGCCTGCAAGCCGCTGGCCTGCGCGAGATCGAAGCCACCAGCTACGTCAGCCCCAAGTGGGTGCCGCAAATGGGCGACAACAGCGCCGTGATGGCCGCCATCCAGCGCCAAGCCGGGGTGCGTTATTCGGTCCTCACACCCAACATGAAAGGCTTTGAAGGTGCGCTGGCATCCAAGGCCGACGAAGTGGTGATCTTTGCTGCCGCCAGTGAAGCGTTCAGCCAGCGCAACATCAACTGCTCCATTGCTGAATCCATCGAACGCTTCCGCCCGGTTGTGGATGCGGCACACGCCAACGGCATCAAGGTGCGTGCAGCCGTGTCTTGCGCGCTGGGCTGCCCTTATGAGGGCGAAGTCAGCCCCGCCACCGTCAACGACGTCGTCCGACAACTGCTGGACATCGGCACCGACCACATTGGCATCGCCGACACCATTGGCGTGGGCACGGCAGGCAAGGTCAAACAGGTCATGGAAGGCGTGATGAAGCTCGTGCCCCTGGCCGAGTTGAGCGGCCACTTTCACGACACCTATGGCCAAGCCCTGACCAACATCTACGCCTGCCTGGAATTGGGCATCCACACCTTTGACACCAGCGTAGCGGGCTTGGGCGGTTGCCCCTATGCCAAGGGTGCCACCGGCAATGTGGCCACAGAGGATGTGGTCTACCTGCTGCACGGCCTGGGCATCCAGACCGGCATCGAGCTGGACAAGCTGATTGACGCTGGCGCCTACATCTCGCAAGTGCTGGGCCGCAAGAGCGCATCACGCGTGGCCAATGCCATCATGGCCAAACGCTGAGACCCCACACCGGCCCCTTAGATCAATCGAGTCGGATCTGGGATGGGCTCCCCATCATTCACACCCCACTCGACGACCGTCAGCCCGGGCTCATGGTCCTCGTGATGAGGCAAGTCGCATTCGCTGGCATACAAGGCGCCGGCCTGCACCCGCATGGAGTCAGCCAAGGCACGCTCACGGGCCATGTTTTCTGCATGGATGCAAGCGTCTTGAATATGACGGTACAGATCGGCATCCACCCAAGGTTTGGCCAAGTACCGATACACCTCGACCTCATTGATGGCTTGCTGCACCACCTCAAAATCTGAGGTGGAGCTGAGCATCAAGCGCACCAGATGAGGTTGAACGCGGCAAGCCAATCGCAAAAATTCGATGCCATTCATAACCGGCATCCGGTAGTCAGACACCACCACATCAAATGGGGACTCATGGACCCGCGCCAGTGCCTGTTCAGGACTGGTGAAGGCTTCGATGCTCACCCCATCAGGAAACATCACGCCCAATGACGCTTGCAATGCGCTCACGAGCATGGGATCGTCATCCAGGATCAGCAGTCGTCTCATCTCAGCACCCCTTGCTTATGTGGTCCACCGACTGTATCGACACAATTCAGACACAAGCTGAGTGTCAAGTGGCGTGTGAACATGACCGATATCACACTCCCCCACACCTTGGCAGGTTACGACAGGTGCCGACAGTGACGCAAGGGCATTTTGTGCTGCCCCGACAGCCGTTTGAACACGACCAGCCCCTCGGTTGAGGCCACGGCATCCTTGTCACGGTCATCGACTTGCACTTGGCATCCGGCAGGCAAACGCAAGGTCAGCCCCGACACCTCTTTGGGCGCCTGCACCAGCAAGGTCCACCCTGCCCCATCGCGCGCCACATCCACATCAACTTGATCGCGTGCAACCCAAAACTGGCCAAATTCCTGAACCGTCCCGAACCAGGACCGCGCCTTCACGGCTGACACGAACTGCTGCTCGAAGGCCAATTTGTGCCCGGTGATGTCGGTATGTATCAACACCACCATCAAGCCGCCATAGCGCGCCAACTGATCGGCCAACGCCACAGCTTGAGGCACCCGATCACCCAGCTTGGGCGACGCCTCATCTTCAATGGTGACCGGGAACTCATAAATCGACGTGGGCGCATCACCCTGGCGGCCATGGGTCAGGCGAAAAGGCCAGTGAGTCAGAGAGTTGTTGGCCGTTGCCGAGGAACTGTAGCGAAACCCTGTTGCCTCCAGCCACTGAGGCAAAGCATAGGGGTCCTTCAAATGCCCAGGGCGAAAGCTGGTGACCTGGTATTGGGGCAAGAAGTTTTCCAGCAGGAATTTGCTGATCCGCAGTTCGCCACTGACAGACAAGCCATCGGTTCGTGCCTTGTCATACACAAAGGGCTGATAGTGCGGATAGGTCTCGCGTCCGTCGCCCGTCTCAGCCTTGTTGAACACGGGCGAATGCGCCACAGAGTGGCTGCCGATCTCCATGCCCATGTCCCGCGTTTTACGCAAAGGCGCCAGCGCACTGTCATTGAAGAAGATGTCGTCATTCCAGTCCCGCACGTACTTGGTCTGGATGAAGTAGGTGCCCTTGATGCCCAGCTCCTGCTCCGCCTTCGCATAGAGGGGGGAGTTGGCCATTGAGGGCCCAAAGTCAATGTCATGGGTGATCAAGGTACTCAGGCTTTTGCCGCCAGGCACGGTCGACAAGGTCACGGCCCGAGGCTCGCCCTGCCGGTACATCTCGGTCAACACGCGCAGCCACACATCCAAAGCGGGCTCGAACTGATTGACGTAGCTGCGGGCAATGCCATCTTCTCGGTTGCTGTAACCCAGTTGCAGCAAGTAGCCCAAGTCCACACCCAGCGCATAGGCGTGCCCAGGGCCGATATCGCGCGCCGTGATGGCTGCCAGCCCATCGTCAAAGCGTGCCAGCACCCCGGAAGTGGCCACATAGCCCAGACTGCCCACCGCGTCATCCCCCGCTGCCGGATTGGAAAAGGGAATGGTCTGCTCTTTGGGGTCCGTCAGTGAAGCGGCCAAAGGATGCTGCGCATCAAACTTGACACGGCTGCGCGCACGCGACGCTTTGGCCTCACTGAAACCAAACACGCCTTGCAAGCCGCCCCCCTCAACATGGAATCCGATCAAGGTACCGCCTTGCTCAGGAAAGCGGGCCAAGGCCTGCAAGGCCGGAGCCGACAACACCTTGCCCGAAATGGTGGGGTACACCAGCACCACGCGGTGTTTCAAGGCCTCGGTCACATCACGCGTGATCAGAAACGGCACGCCCGCTGTCTTCAGGCCATGCGCCAGTCCGAGCCAACGGGATTGGGGGTCGGTCAGCAAAATGGCCAGACGGCTGTCCTGCCCGCTTTGAAAGTCCGTCCAGGCCGCTGCATGAGGCGCAGCCACAACGGTCGGCTCCTTGGGGCCCTCCAGTTGCGCAAACCGGTGTATGACAAGGGCCTTGGGCTGCACATTCCCCATCGACCACAGCAGTGCCAACAGGCCCACTGCCACGACGGCGGCCACGCCACCCCAGAGCAGCTTGTTCCAATTTGAAGTGTGCATACGCAGCCCTTCCAGCATCAAGCTGACACTTTGACACCCTTGCGGGTCATCTCACCCCAGACCTGCTTTTTGGCGACAAACTCCCACCAACCCATGAACCGCAACCAGCTGTTGTACTGTCGGTAACCAAAGTTCTCCACCACCGCCACCAGCGACAGCTTCAACAAGTCCTGCCAGGACTCCAGCCGCTTCAACTCCATCTCTTCGAGGATCAGCGAGCAGATGCTGATGAACACCCCCAATAAGAAGAACAAGGCCGTATAGGCCAGGATGAAGTCACCATTGAGCCGACCTGCCATCCACAAGATCGGCATCAACACATAGCCGGCCAATTCGGCCAAGGGGCCCAACACATCGATCACCAGGTTGTTGGGCAGCCCGACCATGCCCAGCATCCCGTATTTGGGGCGCAGCAACATGTCGCGGTGCTTGAAGAACACCTCCAGCGCACCCCGTTGCCAGCGCTTGCGCTGGGTTGCCAGCACCTTGAATGTTTCTGGCGCCTCCGTCCAGCAAACCGGCTCAGGCACATAGCGCATGGAATACGGTCGGCCTTGGTCCCGCATGAGCTTGTGCAGCTTGATGACCAACTCATAGTCCTCACCCACGGTGCCGTGTGAGAAGCCACCCACCTCCAGCACCACATCACGCCGAAAGATGCCAAACGCACCGGAGATGATGCTCAACATCCCCCAACGGCTCCAGGCAAGACGCGCCATCAGAAAGGCACGGATATATTCAATGTATTGAATCAGGGCCAGGGGGTTATGCGGAAGGCCCATGTTGGTGATCTGACCGGCCCGCACCGTGCATCCATTGAGCACGCGGATGGTGCCGCCCACAGCGATCATGCGACCGGGCTCTTCCATGAAGGGGCGAACCGAACTCAACAGGGACTCGACCTCCAACAGCGAGTCGGCATCGACCACACAGAACAACTCTTTTCTGCTGATGTTGATACCGGCATTGCTGGCATCGGCCTTGCTGCCCCCGTTTTCCTTGTCCACCACGATCAGATGCGAGTACAAAGGCGACTTGTATATTTGCCGAATCGGTGCGTGTTTGACCGCCGGGTCAAACGCACGTGTGATGGGTTTGAGCTGAAACGTCTGGATCAATAAATCCAGTGTGTTGTCCTTCGACCCATCGTTGACCACAATGATTTCAAAATCTGGATACCGCAAGGTCAACATTGACTTGACGTTTTCAACGATCGTTGCCTCTTCGTTGTAGGCGGGCACGATCAAGCTGATCGGCATGGTGGCCTCGGACACGAGCAAATGCCACGCGGACTCGGTATCTTCAGACTGCGAGTGCTGGCGCAACTCCAACCAGGCCGCAGGCAACTGGGCGATGTACATGCCGTTCTGAATCAGGCCAATGACCAAGATGACCCAAGACAGGGTCGTGAAGACGACCTCGTAGTCCTGAACCAATTGGGCAACCCATGGCAAAGGCACCATCAAGCTACCCCAACCAATTCACCCAAAACCTGCCGCGCGATCACGCCGGCTTCATCATCTTGCTGACCCATCGCCCGCAAGGCGGCCAGCCCGATATCGCTAAATTTGCAGATGGCTTCGGCCGCACGGAACCTCACCCACCATTCACGATCGGTCAAGCGCACAACCAAATCTGGCAACGTGCCCGTGACTTTGAGCTTGCCCAAAGCCTCCGCGCATTGAATGCGAATCGGCGTGCTGTCACTTTCCAGCAAAGCTGCCACAGCATAGGCTGCTTTGTCATCCCCAATTTGAGCCATGGCCGTAATGGCCGCCGAGCGCAGCATGCTGCCCTCTTCCTGCGACAGTTCAATCAGGGCATCCAAGGCGCTGCGATCACCGATCATGCCCAAGGCCATCACACCGGCCAGCCTGACCTCATGCTCTGCATCCGATTGCACCAGACCGATCAAAGCCGGCACTACCGGAACACCAAATCGACGCAGGATGTCAGCCAACATGAGGCTGTTGTTCATCCCGCCGCCCGATCGGGTCACCCGATCGATGATGTCCATCAAGTCAGACACAGGGGCACGCATCGACAGGCCCCTCAGAGCCGATACCTGGATATACATGTCAGGGTTACCGGCATGATCCAGCAAAACTCGATATGAGGCCTCATCGTCAAAGCTACTGAGCAGTGTCAATGCCTGAATCCGTTTGCCTCGCGATCCGTGCTTGACCGTGGCATACAGATAGGGCTCCATGCCCCACATCTTGACCAATTCGATCACACGGAGCACGTCATCGCCACGCAAACTGCGCAACAGATCCAAGGCCAGCCGCATGATCAGGGGGTAATGCAAAGGGCCCACTTTGGGCAGACTGGCAGGCGTGAACACCATCCTGGAGTTCAAAAACGCATGGAAGCAGCGCGACAATTCGCTCTTGCGACGTTCCGTTTGCGCGCTGCGATTTTGCAAATGCACCCGGCGCAGCACCACACCGATCATGGCCAAAATGGCGAGCAGGCACAACACCAGCGCCCCTCGCCAGATCAGTCTGAGGATGAAGGTTTCAGAATCGGTAGGCGATACCAACATTGATCACCTGCCTGATATAGGCGTTTTCTCGATCATCCCGTGCGTAACCCAATCGAGCGGTATAACCCGGAGCCAGGTCTGCCGCCATGCCGACAAACCAAGAGCGGGTTCGCACCACTGAGGCCAATTCGTTCTCTGGTGCATCAGCGTATCCACCATAGACACTGATCTGATCGGACGGCGTCACGTCCACCCGAAATGCGCGGCCATGCAACCACTTGGCACCAGCCTTGTCGACGCCGATCAAATTGGCCGATAGCTTGACTCCCGCATAAGGTGCCCAGGCAACACCGGGGTTGAAAGTGCGAACGCGGGTGTCATCGGCATATTCGTCATAGCGACTTTCAACCGTCAGGGCAACACTACCCACGGCCTCGGGTCGGCCATGAAACCACCATTCACCACCCATCCCTACACGCTGCGTGGGCCGAAACTCGGGTTGCTGACTGCCGCCCACAAAGCCATGCACTTGCAGGACGGGCGTCAATGTCACGGCGCCCCCCAACTCCACATCCGCGTCCAACAAGCGGTATTGGTCATACCGAGCCACACGACCGTACACCGAAGCGTTTTGGAACAGGTGATCCAGCTGTACCGATGTCTGGCGCCATGGCGCACGGCCAGCCTGATCAAAATCACTGTATTCAAAGCCGGAGGCCACCTGCCAATGCGGTGTTGACGCAGGCGCACTCGGTGCATCCCGTTGTGCCACCACCGGCGCTTTGTCGGTCTGCATGGCAGCACGGGCACGTGCCAGGCCCTCTTTGGCATCGAGGTAGTCCGGAGCCTGATCCAAGATGGCCTCATACACCTTGGCCGCCCGATCAGGCTGTCCTTGGTAGAAATGCAAATCGGCATCCAGCAACAAAACATCCGCGCTGCTGCGATCCGGCTCCGTGATGCCATCCAAGCAAGCCCGCGATTCGTCCAAGCGCCCCGACCAAGCCAGAATGCGCGCTTTGACCAGTTTGACGCGCAACTCTTGCTGCGTGGCGGCCGGTTGCCGACTCAGCAAACTCAAAGCTTCATCAAACTTGCGCTGGCCCGCGAGACTGCGGCTTTCGCGCACAAGATCATCAACCGGATCTGCGTGCAGGACACCGCTCCACAGTGCCAGAGAGGTCACCAACACCCATTTGCACAAGTCACGCATGTCATCGCCCCTTGGATGAAACCGGGTGATTCAAGAATCGTGTACAGCGAGACACCACTTCATCCGGGTTGAATGGCTTGGTGATGTAGTCGGCTGCACCGGTGTTGAGCCCCTCCAGCACATCGGCACTCATGTGCCGAGCCGTCAAAAAGATCACAGGCACACCAGCCAGACGAGGCTCGTCCTTCATCATCCTGAGCAACGTCATGCCGTCATAGCCCGGCATCATCATGTCCAGAACGACCAGGGCAAATGCCTGTGTGGTCAGCATCTCCCACGCCTGTGCACCATCGTTGGCGCACACCACGGTGCACCCCGCGCTGCGCAGCTTGTGGGAAATGATGTCCCGAACAGACTCATCGTCATCGGCTACCAGAATCACCGATTGCAAGCGCCACAGTCGCTTGCGAACCTTGGTAGCCATGTCTGCGGCATCAAATGGCTTGGTCACATAGTCAACCGCACCCGCCATCAGTCCGCGCATCACCTCTTCAGGTTGACCACTGCCTGAAATCATGATCACCGGCAAGTCCTTGAACTCGTCCATGGACTGCAGGTTCTCCAGCAAGGACAAGCCGGACACGCCGCCCGGCATCATGTTGTCCAACAAGACCAGATTCGGCTTGTACTTTCTGATCAGGTCCAAGGCCTCGACCGCTGACCTGCCCGTCACGATCTGCGCGTCGTTCGAGAACAGATCCGTCATGACCTGCAAGACAGCCTCGTCGTCGTCCAGAACCAGCAGCACCGGCAACGGCACCTCGATCACATCGTCTTTATCGTCTGCGACAACAGGCGCAGCAACCGCAGGAGTTGCTACAACCGCCACGCCATCAGCCGATGTGCTGGGCTGTAAGGCGGGTGCGCTCACCACCGAAGCCACGGCCTCATGACAGACATTCATCAAGTCCGCCACCATGACCAACAACTCGGGATCATCTCCCGCGATGCCGTCGATCAACTTCAGCTCCAGCGCCTTGGCTGCCGCACTGATCTGCGGAAAGCCGTAGGTGCTTCCCGTACCTGAGAGCTTGTGTGCCTCGGACTGCAACTCAGCCCTATCCTCTGCGGCCTGAAACTCCCCGCCAACCAGTAACCCCAAAGCCCGTTCGACCACCTGCATGCGTTGCTTGAGGGTGTCGACATAGCGCACCCGGAGGAGCTTCATCTTCTCCTCTATGGCTGCGGCCATGGCTGGATCATGACTGCCCATGGAAGCGCTCCCAGATTTGCGTGATCTGCCCCGCCAAGGCCATGGCGTCAAAGGGTTTGGGGGTGACACCCGCCGCGCCCAGATCCATGTAGGCCTTGATCTCGGAAGGTTGAACTCTGGCGGTCATGAAAATGATGGGAACCTGGTCCAACGCGGGGTTCTTGCGCAACTCTTTGAGGGTGGACGGGCCATCGAGCTGCGGCATCATCACGTCCAACAAGATCAGATCGGGTTTGATGCCTGCAGCCTTGGCCACGGCCTCCACACCGCTGTTGAGGCAACTGACCTGAAACCCACCCACGGTTTCCAGAGCAAGTTGAGCCACCTCCAGGATGTCGGCTTCGTCATCGACGCAAAGAATGTGCTGCAAGGTCAAACCCATATCGGTCTCCAACAGATGTTGTGACGCGCTCCGACTGCACGCCAGATCCCCTCCGGCCAGACACGTCGTCATTGCCTATATTGCTCCCAACATCATTTCGCAATATGTGAAATACGACTGAAAAACCCCACCATATTGGTATACGACCATGGCATCGTGATCCTTGTGTTTGCCCCGAAACGGCCGAAATCAGGTAACCCCGCTGTGCCCCATCAGTGAGCCGACATGGACCCCAAGCCTGCATCCCCACAACGCGCTTTGGCCTTGATGGCCATTTTGGCGTTGCTATACGGGTTGACAGGGCAAGTCGGGTTTCAGATAAATCAGATGTCATCGGGTTATGCCTCCCTGGTCTGGCCCCCCTCCGGCATCGCACTGGGCATGCTGCTGGCCCATGGCGCCCGCATCTGGCCGGGTATCCTGGTTGGATCGTTTTTGCTCAACTGCGCCATCTCCGGCACGTTCGCGGCAACGGGGCATGACCTGACCATCAAGGCCGGTGGTGCATTGCTGATTGCATTGGCAGCGACTCTGCAGGCGCTGGCGGGCCGCCAATTGGTCATGACACGGGGCCGTGACCACATCCATATTCAAAATCCGGCACAACTGATCTGGCTTTTGATCTTGTGCGCACCTGTCGCCAGCCTGGTGTCAGCCACACTCAGCAACCTGTCTCTTCTGACTCTGGGTTTGCTGCCGCTGAGCAAACTCAGCAGCAGCTGGCTGACCTGGTGGATCGGGGACACCGTGGGCGTCCTGATCTTCATGCCCCTGATCGTGTTACTGCCCAGCCGAGAGAAACACATCCACTGGAAAAACAGACCACTGGGTTCCGTATCTTCGTTGGGACTTCTGTTGACCGTTGGGCTGATCAGCACCACGGTTTTCATGTGGAAATCCACACAAGACAGCGCAACTCAAGCTGCACAACAACATTTTGAAGCCCTCGCCACCGAAAGCGAAACTGCTTTGCTCAGCCGATTGGAAACCTATCAACGGGCACTAAGGGGTGGCGTAGGCGTATTCATCAGCTCGGATCATGTCACAGCGACAGACTGGCGCCATTACGTTGAAGCGCTGGACATACAGCGACACTACCCCGGCATATCCGGCATTGGCTTCATTGCCGACGTCCAGCCAGATCTAGTCCCCAAGTGGGAAGCCGCCGTCAGGCGCGAGATCCCGGGCTTTCAGATTCATCCGGCCACGCAAGACAAGCCCTTCCACGTCGTTCAATACATTGAACCCATTGAAACAAACTGGGCCCCCCTCGGCCTGAATCTGGCCTTTGAAAAACACAGACTGCACGCATTGCAATCGGCCAAACAATTGGGATCAGCCTCCATCACCCACCCGATCACACTGCTTCAGAACGCACAGAAGGCACCCGGTTTTCTGCTGATTGAGCCCATCAACCGCAAACAGACACGTACGGCGAACGCCCAGTTTCTCGGTTGGGTATCGGCTCCATTCAACGCCCACAATTTCATGCAGAAGCTGACGCTGGCGCAGGGCTCGTCATTCGAAATCCACATACACGATGGCGCTGCTCAAGCAGACAGCCTCATTTTTGACAGCACCACGGGCAACCCACACCAGGCGAAGCATCAGGCCAAGTATCAAATCCAAAAAACCGTCCAGGTGTTTGATCGACAGTGGGTGATTCAGTGGGACAGCACCCCCGCCTTCGAACGCGAACAAGCCTCTGACAAGCCCCTGTTCATTCTGATCGCAGGCTTGTTGATTTCAGGTGCGTTCTTTGTATTCACATTGACCGTAGGCGTGAAACGCCCAGCCGGCGATGAGGGGCAGTCCGGTCAGTACGGTGTCATCTTGCCACTGGTCGTGTTCCTGGTTTCCGTCGCTGGATCGGCCACTCTGTTCCTGGCGCTCCAAAGCCGAGAGTTGCGACACGCTCAAACGCTGATCGAGCAGGAAGCCTCTCGCATCGAGTTGATGCTGGGAGCACAAACCGGCGATCACAGTCTGACCCTCCAAGGCATGGCCAACCGTTGGCGAGCAGCTAATCGCACTTCCGAAAAGCTGTGGAGGAACGACGCCAGCCACATGACCTACGATGTACAAGGCCTCAAAGGCGTCGCATGGTTAGACCGACAAAAGCAGTTCCGCTGGGTTGAAACAGCACACAGCAGCACCACACTTCGCTCCGACCATGCGTTGATGCGCTCACATCTTGCATCGTTGGACATGACTGGAGGCAGAAAACTGCCTCTGTCCAAACTTCCCCCAAAGAATCAAACTGCACTGGACGTCATGCACATTTTTGTGCCACTGATATCGGACGGAAAACCTGATGGCTATTTGGTTTTCGAGCTATCGGTCGCTGAGCTGTTTGGCTTGGCTGTAACACCGGACTTCCTCCTGAACTATCAGCTGACATTAAGTCTCCATGAAACGCCCTATTTCAAAAGTGCCAGCAAAGGACGTCTGGCAGCCAAATTACCCAGCGTCACGAAGACGATTTCCATCGTAGACCAGGCATGGGAAATGCAGCTGCGGGCCACTGAGCACTTTGCTGCCGAGCAAAAGGGGCTGCTGCCCAATCTGGTTTTGTTCGCTGGCATCATCATTGCAGGCTTGGCCGGCCTGACGACCCGCTACGCGCTGGTCTACCGGCTCAAATCCGAATCATTGAACCAATCGAGCCAACTCAACCGCGCCATTTTGCCCAGCACACCGTTGTTGATTGTCTCCACCGACAAGAACGGTTTGATCCAAAGCGTCAACGATGCGGCGCAAGAGCAAATCGGCTATACCGCTGACGAGTTGATCAACAAGCAAAACCCGGGTTTGTGGCATGACCCCAATGAGGTCTTGACTCGTGCAGCCGTGATGAGCGCCGAGTTGAAGCAAACCATTGAACCGGGCTTTGAGGTATTCGTTAAAAAGGCGGCCCTGGAGGGGTTCGATTCCAACGAATGGACCTTCATTCGCAAAGATGGCAGCCGCTTTCCGGTCAATCTGACCGTGTCACCGTTGCGGGCGCTGGATGGCAGCGTCACCGGTTATGTCGGCGTGATCGAAGACATCACCGAACGCCGCCAGCAGCAACAGGCCCTCAAAGCCAGTGAGGAGATCTTCCGACTGGCCATGGAGCACGCCCCCATTGGCATGGGCTTGATCGCACCCAATGGCCAATGGATCACCGTCAATCCAGCCATGTCCGCCATGCTGGGACACGATGTCGACACCCTGTTGGTCAACAGCTACCAAAGTGTCACCCACCCGGACGATCTGGCGCGAGAGAGCGAACTGATGCACAGCGCGCTGTGCGGTGACATCAAGACCTATCAGCTGGAAAAGCGTGTTTACCATGCCAACGGCAAACTGGTGTGGGTGCTGGAGAACATGTCACTGGTTCGTTATGCCAATGGCGAACCACGTTACTTCATCGTGCACATGCACGACATCACGGCACGCCAGGAAATGGACCGCATCAAAAGCGAATTCATCTCCATCGTCAGCCATGAGTTGCGCACCCCCCTGACCTCGATCCGTTGCTCACTGGGCTTGATCGCTGGGGCCATGGCCAACGAGATTTCAGACAAAGTGGCCCGTCTCATCAACATTGCCAACAGCAATGCTGAACGCTTGATCCATCTGGTCAATGACATTCTGGACATCGACAAGATCGCCTCAGGTCAAATGCGCTTTGACTACACCCACGTGCAACTGGCCCAACTGATTCAGAACACAATCGAGGCCAACCGTGCTTTTGGCGAAAAGTTCGGTGTCACCCTGGTGGCACGCCCCATGGACGACACGCTGTACAGCCAAGTAGATGCCAGCCGTCTGACCCAGGTGCTGACCAATTTTGTCTCCAACGCGGCCAAGTTTTCCCCTCAAGGCAGCCAGATCGACCTTGAGCTCAGGCAGGTTGGTGACCATGCCCGCATCTCAGTGATCGACCACGGCGCCGGCATACCCGAGGAATTCCGTGACCGCATCTTTGGCAAGTTCACACAAGCAGATTCGACCGTGACCCGCAGCAAGGGCGGCTCAGGGCTGGGTTTGCACATCAGCAAAAAGATCATCGAATGCATGCATGGCCGCATCGGTTTTGACAGCGAAATCAACGTTGGCTCCACCTTCTGGATCGAGATGCCACTAACCTCTTCCAAGCATGATTCGCCCGAAATCAACCCGTCATCCGACGCGGGTGTTGCAACAGGCCCAAGTGCATCACACCTGCCCACCATCTTGCACGTTGAAGACGATGCCGATCTGAGTCATGTGCTGGCTACCGCCCTGCATGGCAAAGCCGATGTCGTTCAAGCCAGCCGCATCCAGACCGCAGAGCAGCTGCTGGCACAGCGCCGCTTCAACCTGATCTTGCTGGATCTGGCTCTGCCTGATGGATCTGGATTGAATCTCTTGGACAAGCTACCCGGACTGAACCAGGCCGACGTCCCTGTTCTGATCCTATCGGCCAGCGACACCGATGAAGATGTTCACAACAAAGTTGCTGCAGCTTTGGTTAAGTCCAAAGCCTCAGAGGCCACGGTGATCAACACCATCCTCAAAGTCATGCATCAAGACTGAGACCGCAGTGCCACGCGCAGCATGGTTTGCACCACCTGCTCCTCTGAGATGCGCGACTTGACCAACACGGCAGCCACTTGAAACAGGATGCTGTCAGGCACATCCGTCACTGACAAAATCACAATCGGGCTGCCCTTGGACAGGGTGTTGAGTTCATTCAAACAATCCAAGGCCGTGCCATCTGGCAGACCAATGTCCAACAAGATGCCATCGAACTGCCACTCGGTCAAGGCCGACCGGGCTTGCCCCAGGTTGCGAACCGATACCACCTGCGCGCGATCACGCAGCACCTCTTCAATGAAGGCGCCAAACTCAGGGTCATCCTCGATGTGCAGGATGTAGGGCAAATCCTCAGCCACGTTCGCGCTAGCTGCCCCCGTCAATCCATCCAACTCAAACAAGTTGCCGCTCTGGCTGATGCGAACGCCGTCGGATTCAACCATGCCAGGCTGACGACTCAACAAAGGCAGTTGCAACCAGAACGTGCTGCCCTCGCCCACCGTGGAGTCAAACCCGACCGAGCCCCCCATGTACTCCACGACCTGCTTGGTGATGTGCAAACCCAGACCCGTTCCGCCCTTGCTGCGGGTCATGGTCGAGTCCGCTTGCATGAATCGGCCAAAGATGCTCGGCTTGAACGCCTCATCAATGCCGGCACCGTGGTCCACCACCGAGACCCTGGCCACACCATCGTGACGGCTCATGATCACCTCAACCTGCCCACCCTTGTGCGAAAACTTGATGGCATTGGACAAATAGTTAGACATCACCTGTACGAGCCGACTGACATCGACCCATGCAAACAGCGTGTCATCGGCCTGCTCAATCTTGACCTGAACACCGTACTGTGCTGCATAAGCTTGAACCGATTCAACGCTCTGGCGCACCACCTCCGACAGGTTCACAAATTCGCTGTCAAAGCGCATCTTGCCCGATGCGATCTTGTCGATATCCAAAATATCATTGATCAACACAATCAAGCGTTCGGCGTTGTTGTGTGCAATGCCAATGAGTTTGGCCACACGGTCAGACAACTCCGAGCGCATGGCCCCCATGATCAAACCCAGCGAGCCACGGATGGAAGTCATCGGCGTACGCAATTCATGGCTGACCATCGAGACGAAGTCACTCTTCATCTGTTCCATCTCTTGTCGCGCGGTCAAATCAAGAAACTGAACAATGAAATAGCGCTGCAAGGAATCGGCCTTTTGAACCAGTGACATATTGGTCTGCACAAACAGCACCTTGCCCGACTTGTGCAGCACACGCTTGTCGAACTGTGTGCACCCTTCACCCGTATCCAGCGCATGATGCATGGTTTGCGCTTCTGGTTGCATGTCGTCGGGGTGCGTTATCTCCCTCAGATCCATGTTCAGCAACTCATCACAGGTGTAGCCAACCAGGTCAGACAAAGCCTGGTTGACCCGCAAACAGCGACCACCTAGCGTCATCAAAGCCATGCCCACTGACGCATGCTCCATCGCCGCGCGCATGGTCTCTTCGCTGTTTCGCAAAGCGGCCAACTGACGCTTGGACACCGTCATATCGCGGGTGATGCCGACAACACCCAACACATGACCCGCTGAATCACGGATGGGAGACAAGGCGCAGGAAACGGCGAATTTCATGCCATCCCGGTTCATCCGAAAGGACTCATATTCACTGACCTCGGCACCCTCTCGAACACGCTCAAAGGCCTGGCCCTCAAAATCTCGGCATTCAGGCGGCAACAAGTCCATCAGCTTGCGCCCCAACATCTGCGCCTCTGTAAACCCAAACATGCGCTCCGCCGCAGGATTCCAACTGGTCACGCTGCCATCCATATCCAGGCTGACAATGGCATCAGACGATGAATTCACGATGGCAGAAATACGCGCGGCACCTCTTTCGGCCTGTTTGCGCAATGTGATGTCTCGCGCCACGCCGGTGAACACGGGTTGACCATTGAGTGTTGCTTCGCTGACAGCCAGGTCCAGCGGGAACACAGAGCCGTCTTTTCTGCGCCCCTGAACCTCACGGCCAATGCCGATGATGCGACGCACGCCATCGGATTGATATTGCCGCAGATACCCGTCGTGCGCGGCCGCATAAGGGTTCGGCATCAACATGTTGACGTTGTGCCCGACGACTTCTTCACTGGCATATCCGAAAATGGCCTCGGCGGCAGGATTGATGGACCGCACCACGCCATCGGGGCCAATCACAATGACCCCGTCAACCAGCGTATCCAGCACATTCTGTAAGCCTGCGGCCTTGGCTCGCCACAACTGCCCGTCATCTGATGCAGGATCGAATTGCGCCATCTCCATCGGTTTCCTCCGCACGGACCAATCACCTGTTTGATTGTGCCCTTGGCAACCGACCTTGGTCACCTCATAAGCCGCAACTAATGACCGCAAAACGTTCATTTCGGGACCACAAGCGTGTCAATTTCTGGCTCAATGCCGATGTGCCCTCTTTCAAGAGACTTGCATGCTCGTCGCGCCCATCCCCGAGAACGATTTGCTTCGCCTGGCAGCCCTGAGACGCTACGACGTCCTGGACACGGCTGCCGAGCCCGCTTTTGATCGCCTCACCGCCTTGGCCCAGGCCATCATGGATGTGCCCACCGTGCTTGTCTCTTTGGTGGATGCCAACCGGCAATGGTTCAAATCACGCATTGGCCTGGACGCCACAGAAACCCCGCGCGACATATCCTTTTGCGGGCATGCGGTATTTTTGCGCACCACCCTGATCGTCTGCGATGCCAGCCAGAACCCCCGCTTTGCTGACAACCCGCTGGTGACCGGCGCTTTGGGCCTGCGCTACTACGTTGGCGTCCCCCTGATCACCCCAGACGGACACGCACTGGGCACCTTGTGCGTGATCGACTACAAGCCCCGCCCTGCCCCCTCGGCCACCCAACTGGATCTGCTCAACAAGTTGGCCGACACCGTGGTCGCCGCGCTGGAAATGCGCAGCCTCGCTCGGCATCATCAAACCAAAGCGGCCATTTCCAACTTGATGCGCCAACTGGCAACCCATACCAACCAGACCAGCGGCCTGCATCAAGCCCTGCCCTTGGTATTGCACGACTTGAGCACCGTGCTGGGTTTGGCCGGGGCCTTGGTGACCATAGACCAAGACCGCACCTGGCACATCAATCAGGACGGCGAGGGGCATGAGGCCCTGCAACAATTGACCCAGCATTGGCCTGACACCATCTCAGCCTCAAGCCAACACCCCCATCAGCTTGTGACACTGACCGCCACAGAAGGCAACGAAGACGACGTGTCCCGACTGGCCCTCACAGCCGGCATCACCCACCGACTGCACCTGACGCTGGAAACGCACCTACAAGAACCGGTGTCGGTGGATCTTTTTGCCTCTGGGCTGCTCTACCCGGATGTGGAGCTGCTGTCCATTGGCCGGCAAGTGCATAACTTGCTGACCAAGCTGGTCGAACGCGAGCGCCTGGAGCACATCAAGAACAACTTCGTCAACACCGTCAGCCACGAGTTGCGAACGCCTCTGACGTCGATTGCCGCCTCTCTGGAGTTGCTCAACCACGGACAAGGCGGCGAGTTGCCTCCCAAGGCCGCCAAGATGCTTCAGATTGCCCATCGCAACTGCGTTCGGTTGAGCGGCCTGGTCAACGACATCCTGGACATTGGCAAACTGGAATCGGGCGGCTTGTCCATCGAGTGCCTGCCCTCCCAGCTGTACCCCTTGATCCACCAGGCTGTACAGGACACCACCGCGTATGCCGCCCCCTTTGGGGTTCAATTTGACTTGACCGATTGCGACACCACTTGTTCAGCCAATGTGGACCCCAACCGGTTCATGCAGGTCATCATCAACCTGTTGTCCAACGCGACCAAGCTCTCGCCCACCGGAGGGACCGTCACCATTGGCATGACCCCTGTGGGTGACCAAATCCGTATTTCGGTTTCAGACCAAGGCCCCGGCATCCCGGACGCTTTCAAGCCGCACGTGTTTGAACGGTTTGCCCAAGCAGGCAGCACAGATCGGCGCCAACAGGGCGGATCAGGACTGGGACTGGCCATCGCCAAAGGACTGGTCGAGCGTTTTGCTGGGGCCATCTCCTTTGAGTCCAGCGCCACGTCAGGCACCACATTCTGGGTCGATCTTCCGGCCATCAGGTGACCTGAATCGGGTTGATTCCCGCCTGGCCATGGCGCTGCCCATCAGCGTCTTCCCCCAGCAGGCACATGGTTAAACTACCTGTCAAAGACACGTGATTCAACACGAACAGGAGACACCATGATCAACATGCCCGGACTGAACTACCAACTCGGTGACGATGTCGATGCCCTGCGTGAAGCGGTGCGCAACTTTGTCGCCAAAGAACTGACCCCACGCGCTGCCGACATCGACCGCGACAACCTCTTCCCTGCTGACATGTGGAAGAAGCTGGGCGACCTGGGCGTGCATGGCCTGACCGTGTCTGACGAATACGGCGGCACCAACATGGGCTATGTGGCCCACATGGTGGCCATGGAAGAAGTCAGCCGGGGCAGCGCCTCAGTCGGCTTGAGCTATGGCGCGCACTCCAACCTGTGCGTCAACCAGATCAACCGCAACGGCAACGAAGCCCAAAAGAAAAAGTACCTGCCCAAACTGATCAGTGGCGAACACATCGGTGCCTTGGCCATGAGCGAGCCCAATGCTGGCTCTGACGTCGTCAGCATGAAGCTGCGCGCCGACAAGAAGGGCGACCGCTATGTGCTCAATGGCAGCAAGATGTGGATCACCAACGGCGGTGACGCCGACACCCTGGTCGTCTACGCCAAAACCGATCTGGAAGCGGGCGCGCGCGGCATGACCGCCTTCCTGATCGAAAAGGGCATGAAGGGCTTCAGCAAAGGCCAGCATCTGGACAAGCTGGGCATGCGCGGGTCAAACACTTACCCGCTGTTCTTTGAAGACTGCGAAGTGCCTGAGGAGAACATCCTCGGTGGCGTGGGCAACGGCGCCAAGGTGTTGATGAGTGGTCTGGACTACGAACGTGCCATCTTGTCTGGCGGCCCCTTGGGCATCATGCAAGCCGTGATGGACAACGTGATCCCGTACATCCATGACCGCAATCAGTTCGGCCAATCGATTGGCGAGTTCCAACTGATCCAAGGCAAGGTGGCCGACATGTACACCATGCTGCAAGCTGTGCGCTCGTATGGCTACACCGTGGCCAAGAACCTGGATGCCCTTGGCAACCAGCACGCCCGCCATGTGCGCAAGGACTGCGCATCCTTGATCCTGATGGCCGCTGAAAAAGCGACCTGGATGGCTGGCGAAGGCATCCAGATCTTCGGCGGCAACGGCTACATCAACGACTACCCGCTGGGCCGCTTGTGGCGCGATGCCAAGCTGTATGAAATCGGCGCCGGCACATCAGAGATCCGTCGCATGTTGATCGGCCGCGAGTTGTTTGCTGAAACAATGTGATGAACTGGATCGCTAGTCAGCGATCCAGTTGCCGTGAAAGCCCAAGGGTATGCGTGTGGGAATATGCACCACCGCTTGGGCTGGCCCCATGAAGTCATCGGCATTGATCACATGCAGCTCTGTCTGGCCAGACTGCACATGATGCACAAAGCCCATCAGCCAGCCATCATCTTCAGCCCCATGCTCTGATCGGGGCACAAAGACGAACTCACCCAGAACCGTATGGGGCGCAAAACTGCGCACTTGCGTCGTGCCCTGCGCCAGGTCGTGGCGCAACAATGGCTGGCCCGCTGAGGTTTCCGGGCCAAAGCCCACGGCGTAGGCCCACCGATAAGACTGCCCAACCCGGCGTTCATCCAGCCGCGGAAACTCTTGTGGCACGGTTGATATGACTTGCCGCTTCACCGCGGTACCTTGTACTGGCATGGTCCAACGTTCCATGCGGGCGCCCGCGTCCAACTCCGGCCCCGTTCGAGAACGGTCAAACATTCGGTCGTGCACAACGACATCCATCACCACACCGCCATCGGGCAAATCAAACGCATTGCAAGGGTGGAACACGTAGCACGGGTCAACCTCATACCAGCGCATATCAGCCGCTTGACCATCACGCGGCAACAAGCCCACCCGGGCGCCATGGCTTGGACGCCAACGATAGGGAAACGGCGAACGGCTCAATAGGCGTCGCCATGAGAATGTGACCGGCAGGTCCAACACAACAACCTTAGACGCTGTGATGGCGCAGTCATGGATCATGGGGCCTTGACGAACCGGGATGTCCACCACCCTGTCCACATCACCAGTTGGTGACACACGCACGTACTGGATCTTGTGATGGATCCGCGCGTCATAACAAACCGCGTGCAAGTCACCTGTCAGAGGGTCTCGATGAGGGTGTGCAGAGAATGGCAACGCTTTGGTGCTGTCAAACAAGGCACGGCGTAGTGTGTTCAGATCACCGTCCAGTTGCACGGGCATCATGCCCGCCTCGGTGGCAGCCCAGGTTCGCCCGGCATGCGCAAACACATTGGTGTTGACCACATCGCTGACGCCCCGGCGCGGGCCTGGTACGAGGGGCCTCTTCAGTTTTTTGTTCACCGAATCGCTGCCGATCCAGCGGCTGCGATACCACTGCGCTTGGCCATCAGCCAACCGCACCCCATGAACCATGCCATCACCCACGAACCAGTGATATCGCTTGGCATGCGGGTCTATGGGATTGGGACCGATGCGCGCATACACGCCCTGCAAAGCTGCAGGCAACTCACCCGTCACCCTCAAGTTATGCAACACGGTTTCTTGCTGAACCGGGGCAAATGGCCCGGCGAGAAACGACTGCTGGTCGGAGACGACCCGACCGGAAGGAACGTCGGCATCCAACTCAGGGGCAGACACGGTGCTCATCATATTTCTCCATGTTGTCAGCGTGAACATCACCATGACACCACATGATGTGGACAATGTCAACATGAGCTTTGAACGCCCCTATCACCATGGCAACCTGCGTGCAGCCCTCATAGAAGCAGGCCTGCAAGCGCTGGAGCGAACAGATGCCAGCGACTTAAGCCTGCGGGCCATTGCGCGTGACGTCGGCGTATCAGCCAATGCCGCCTATCGGCACTTTGCAGACAAGCAAGGATTGCTCAGCGCCATGGCGGCAGAGGGTTTTCGGCGTTTTTCAGCAGCCCAGCAAGAAGCGCTGCGCCAAGAACCCCAGGGCGCGAGCACCACTTGCAGCACAGCGACTGGTCATGCCTATATCGCCTTTGCCCAAGCTCATCCGGCTTTGTATCGACTGATGTTCGGCCATTTGTTCAGCGAGCACCGAGACCCTGAGTTGCTGGCGGCATCCATGGCGGCATTTCATGGTCTCGTTGCCTCCTCAGCGCAAGACATGCGGGTCGATCCCGGTGACGAACGGGCCTTGGTCACCGCCATCGCCCGCTGGAGTCTGGTCCATGGTCTCAGCCACTTGCTGCTAGATGGCCAATTGGCCATGTTTGGAGACCGTGTCGATCAATTGGTCAGTCGTGTCATGGGCATGCAGCAAACGATCAGCCCGCCCGACACACTCGATGAGCCCACCACTCAGCCCGATCCCGCCAAAGCCGTCAAACGGCGACGGGCTGCCCGCCCTTGAACGCCAGCAACTGACCACTTTGCATGGCCACCCAAGGTTCATTGAGTGTCAAAGGCTCCGTCGCGATCACCGCAACACAATCACCGGGATGAGCAAGCTGAGTGAAGTCCAGCTCGATATCTTCATCCTGCAACCGAGCACGCCCAAAGGGGTGTTGCCGCACCAAGTAATGCAATTTGGTCGAGCAATGCGTCCACAACGCATCACCCTGGCTCAATACAAAATTGAACGTGCCGTGCTTGGCGATCTGCGGCACCAGTTCACGCAAGGTCACATTCAACTCGGCCACACTGGGCATGGTGGCATGGCTCTTGGCCAGCTCTTGCATCAACCAGCAAAACGCCAACTCGCTGTCGGTGTCCCCTACGGGTTTGAAGGCCGCATGCAAGCGCGGCGCATAGTCTTTCAAATTGCCGTTGTGGGCAAACACCCAATAGCGCCCCCAT
>JACCDG012039134.1_pt1 | contig 23214 bp, 18 predicted proteins | sample 7442471 | NCBI WGS metagenome assembly JACCDG01 (sample SAMN15323444, study PRJNA562643) | freshwater metagenome | isolation source: river surface water | place: USA:Blue River Watershed | collected 2017-08-17 | reverse complement strand
GATCTAATAATTGAAATGGATTGTAATAATTGGAGTCATTTGTGGTTGTTATGCTATAGGTATAATTGCCGGCAGGCAAGCTGTATCCTTGTACTTGGCCGTTATAAAGGTTGTTTTCAATGGGGGCGGTGGGAGTGGTGACTGCCGTATTGACGGGCCATGTATTATTACCGATGGATCTCCATTCAATGATGTAACTCATTCTTTTACTATGATATAAAAAATATGTATGGTGGGGCGTTTACGCCCCACACACCCCTGTCCATTGTTAATCTCCGCACTACGCAATTTGTAGGAGGTGTGGGGCACTTCGTGCCCCCGCCATATAAAGAAAATACCGATAAGATATCAGATATGTCTGATACCCTACGAGTAAGTAATCTACATTTTGGGTTGAACACGTCCAACTACAATCAGCCCCAGATGGGATTTACGTCGGTCGGAATCGGTTCCACCGCCAATTACGGATTTCTCCAATTCTTCGGTACATCGAATACGCTCTGCTGGACGGCGAACGGTACGGTTGGCATCGGCACAACCGCTCCTCTTGCGACACTTGATGTCAATGGTTCCTTCCGTGTTCTTAGCAATGTGAATACTGCGCTCACCAGCGGTTCTGGTGTGGATATCATTTATTCAGGTGGCGGTCAATTATCGAGTGGCACGCGTGGTGTAGCGGGCGCGTTGACCGCTGCCACAATGAATTATGCCGCAGCTGCTCATACATTTATGACAGGTACAGCGGGTGGCACAAATGCGCTCACTATCGGAATGGATCAAACATGTATTACACACGGTGATCAATGGACGGTCGGCAATGCTGGCGGCGCCAACTCCTCTGGTAACTGGGCTACTCTCGGTCAGAACTTGTACTTTTGTGGTGGATTTGGTTCCCAAACGACTACCACGGTTAATTACAAATCCTGTTGTATTTCATGGAATGGTCAATATGTCCTCTTCACGGTTACAAATACTGGATACGGTCCCTATTTTTCCAATAATGGAGGACGATCATTATCCATCATCTCTCCCGCGGCATCTAACGTGGGCAGCTATTGGGGTTCCGCGATGAGCGCCAGCGGTCAGTATATCCTCGTTGCCAATACCACTACCGTGTGGCTTTCTTCCAACTATCTGCCTATGAACTTAACCGCCACCTTTTCCTATTCAGGATACACCTCCGTTCTATCAGTGACTTCGACCAACAATGCTCTCGCTATGTCCTCCTCTGGTCAGTATTGCGTGTTTGCCTATACAGCCTCTGCCACTACAGGTGGTATCTATCTCTCTTCCAATTATGGAGTAACATGGGCTCTTGTAAGTGGTACCAATTTTCCGTGGACAAGCGTGTCGATGTCCTCATCGGGTCAATACATTACTGCGTGCTGTAATGGTACGCCCAACAACATCTACATTTCTTCGAATTGGGGCGCATCCTTTGCTCTTCCTACTACATCTCTTTCTGCGATAAGTAACTGGGTGTCTGTCAAAGTGTCAGCCTCCGCGCAGTGGCAAATCGCATGTGCCAACTCTGCTATTTATTACTCTTCGAATTATGGCGTGACATGGACGGCTGTAGGTGCGAACATTACATTGCCTTCTGGTACATGGGGTGCCGTGGCGATTTCTCCCAACGGCAGATACATGACAGCTACGAATAATGCCGCTACCTCCTATCTTTTTACCAACTCGAACTATGGTGCGGGGGCATGGACACAAGGCAGTGGAACATTTGAAGTAGGATACTTTTTGGCGATGTCTGCCACAGGTACCCTTGCAATTGTGTCGAATGGTGGCGCGGTGTTGATGTCAGCGCTTAGTTCCACCGCGACACCCTCACTGGTACCTTCCTTATTGATCGGCGCCCATCCGAGCGTATCAGCTAATGCTATGTTAACAGTCAATTCGGTTGCTGGGAACGGGGTTATCAATCTGGGAACAAACGCGGCTGTGCCTGCGGCAGGATTCTTTGGCGGTGCAGGCGATAAAGTGATTTTATATCCTGGAACGGCAACTGCTTATCCTTATTCCATCGGTATCAGCGCCTCTACGCTATGGAACAGCGTTCCGTCTGGAGCACAATATCAATGGTTCAATAACGGCACTGCTCAAATGACGCTGAACTCGAGTGGGCAACTAGGAATTGGCACGGCGCCTGGTCAAACTCTTGATGTGAACGGCATCACCCGCTCTGCGGGTGTCATCAATACGAGTCCTGCTCATTACATTGGATATACAACTACCAATCCTACCATTTTTCAATCAAACGGTACTAATAATACGAGTGGAACCATTTATTCTGGTGTATATAATTATGTTGCCTTTCCCACGAATTTACAAACACCTGCTGGATTTATTACACCTGTTAGTGGTAAATATACAGTAGCCTTTTCAGGTATCTATTCGATTGCGTTTACAACAGGAACTGCTGGAACGAATAACGCACAATTAGAAACATTTATTGCTAAAAATCAATATAATAATTCAACTGATTTAAATCAGCCAGGTACGGGAACTCTTGCGAGTTCCTATCATCCCGCAAGTACAACACAGTGGAGTTTTAGTTGGACAGGATATTTATCGACATCTGACTTTTTTACGGTAGGGTTTTATACAATTGCAACAGCGGGCTCACTTAGCGTTCGAACTACCTTATCAGTCGCATTGGTTCAACGAACAGCGTAATGATTTTTATAAGGAAAGTATTTCATACCGTTCCACAGCATGCTCTTTATATACACGGATCATCGAATACGCGATCAGCGGCTCTGTGTGTCGACATAAATACATGAAATCTTTCCAACATTCATTCGTAAACCCCATCTGTTTTCTCATATGGGATTTGGAGAATATGACATTACGATCGGAACAAAGCACAGATTCAGCGCCCAAAGCGATCAGATCAGAATCATTGGTCACGATCAGATCAATGAACCCCAGATTCTCCATCATGATCAGAGTCTCATCGGCTTCGCCGTTTGGTTCATGAACAACTGCGCCTTGATCGATCAACCAACTTTTGATCTGATCGGTATAGGATCTCGACGGTTTCCATATTTGTCTTTTGAGTTGTGCCAAATGTCTTTCCAGAATCTTTTGATCTCTCGATTCCATGATCGGTGCCTCCATGATCTCCTCCATGATTTCGATGGTTTGATGACGTTTGTCTCGGCGCTCTTCCAGTACTTCTCTACGTTCTTCTGTCGTGTGGCGTCCATCGAACACCGCATGAACGGTTAGTGCGTATTGTAAGAAGACGGCAAGTGATGCCTGTAGCTTCGCCATATCCCCTTTGGACTGATGAATAAACCAGAAGATGTCCAGACCGACTGATTTGTTCTTGATCGCTTCTTTTGTGTCGACGGGTTGTTCCCATCGCTTCAAGAAAGTAAATAATCCTTTGATACCCATTTTTGATTCTCCTTTCAATGCGCGGTTCTATCAAATTTATAGGGCTCTTTAGGTGGGATACGAAGTATATGAATTGTAGATACATTAATACCGTCGGCGCATTTTTTTGCCGTGCCTCTTTTTTATTGTTCCTCCTTTCTTTGATGAATTATTTGATGAATTCTTTTTAGAACGTGTTGTAAAACGATTCATAAAACGATTGATGGAATGCTTTGACGAATTCTTCGTAGAAGGAATTGGAGGATAAATGATCAATCCATCATATGGTACATCAGGATAAGGACGATATTCTCCGCCGTCTCCCTTTATGATGTCCAGAAATGAACCACCGCCTGTGCTTCTAGCCCCACTACTAGCACCGTTACTATTATCTGTTAGTGAATAGTATGTATAATTTGGAATAGAATTATCGGCGTACATCGCTTGTTCCCCTGTAAACTTAAATTCACCGCGTTCGCATACATAATTATAGGTACTTTCTGACCCAACTATATGTTTATACCAATCTGGAAATCCAATAACGATTCGTTGATTTATTCGTGTCCAGTCTAAATATCCGCTAAATAAGACATGGACAATTTTCTGTAATAGATCGTATATAATATTATTAAAATTACCTAATAAAATAATGAAAGGTTCAAGATTTCCACGTTCTCCTAGAATTTGTAAATAAGTTGTTCTATCAGTAAATAATTGACCAAAAAGATGCCTCATATGCGAGATTACACCATCTAATTCCATGATACATACATCATAACGTGGTTTGTATTCATTACGTACAACACCAGCATGTATCATTTTATCTTTTATATCTTCATAAACGTTCATCATTCGACGAGCACATTCAGAATGATACAAGGCTATTTGTCTTATTAGATTTAGTAGTTCTTCTATTTTTCGATAATAGCTGTTAGCTGTATATGTGCTGGGTTCTGGTTGGATTAGTTGTTGTGGCCGAAAATAGTGAGTTGCCTGACGAGGGACATCGATTGCTCGTCCTATGCGTGCCTCTGCCTCATGTCTTGGCGCCCAAGATTCCCACGCAACTCTTGCATTCCTATCTCTTTCCGATTCTGCTGCTTGTGCCGCTGCTGCTTGTGCGTTTGCTAGGGCTCTTAATCGCGCGTGTTCTACTTGTGCTGCTTGTGCCGCCGCCGCTTGTGCCTGTGCTTGTGCTGCTTGTGCTTGTGCTGCTTGTGCTTGTGCCTGTGCTTGTGCCTGTGCTTGTGCCTGTGCTTGTGCCTGTGCTTGTGCCTGTGCTTGTGCTGCTTGTGCGGCTGCTGCGACTGGAGGAGCCATATCTTGATTAATTTGTTGTAAAGTAACACAATATACCTGACGATAATTTCTTGGATCTTCTTGTGTTCCAGGCACTGGTAAACTCGCGATGGTTTGATAACCTTTTCCTATTACTCTAAATCTCATGCCTGGAGCAAGAATGATTTCCATTTGATCTGGAACGTGTGCACATTGATTCATAAATAAAAACTCGTTATTTAATAATTGAAAAATATACAGTGTATGTTGTTGTTCAATTGCCATTCTAACACCAGGCAAATAATCTATGAGAGAATCTTGTTCATTATTATTGAGACCTTCGTTGTAAAAATGATTTCGAATTGTTGTGGATAAAATAGAAGGAATATATATGTCTGCGCCAATATTAACTACATCAAGACGACTCCATCTACGTTGAGCACCATGTAATAGTACAGACATAGGTGGAGAATATCGATACGCTGTCATTCCATTTTGAAAGTATCCTCTATATGCGGCTGTATTTGTAAAATGATAGATCGAACGTACTAAAGAGCAGACTTGCATATATTTTTGTGCAATCACAGCCATACCTTGTGGATTAACTCGTGCTGTCAGATTGATGACCTGATTCATATTATCTTTTAAATTAATGGCATGATTATTACATAATCTTAGGATTCTACTTATAATTGAATGACATTCTGTCGTGGATTCCAGTTGATCAAATCGAATGCCATGTCCATCGAGGCCCCACCACCCCCATCTATCTACAATATCGATATATTGTATATTTACAGGTCCGTCTGTAAATGGTGCGCCGCCCGTTCGAAATGCTTGTGTACAATTACGAATATCAGCATTCGTTACAAGTGCCAAATTAGTTGGTAACCTAGATTGAAGAGTGGTAGCGTACTGTGTGACCTGAGCGTTTTGAGGACATGAACTAAACGTACCAGTAATACTCGAGTTATTTCTAGGACATTGGTAATAAATAATAGATCTAGATTGTAACAAATGATATAAGATGGGGTATTTTCGATCAGCCGCCTGACATGCTCCATTTCCGTGTTTCATATAGGATTGATTATTAATCTTAAAACTAGGGAAATAATTATGAGGTATAGATTTTAACAATCGTATGTTAAAAAATGTAATCAATTTCGTAGGATTATTTTGAAGTGTTAATGCTTGTTGTATGGGGACAGTATATAATTCTTGTACACCTGCTGGTAGATTACAATGAAAATACATGTACGCGGTACAAAAGATACGAACGAATCGTTTTATAAACTTTCTATAATACTTCAGGTTATTCTCTTCACTCATTGCGCTTTCTAATTCATCGGCATCCATTCGTGATATGAATGGCCTCATAATCTCAGTGCCCCAAACAATTGGATTAACAGTTGGACCCATGTCAAATGCTTCATCAAGTGAAGTTATTAATGTATTATAATTGTGTCCGTGTGCCGCACATATTTGAATTCGTTCGGCCGTATTACCAATTAATGCAGAATTATCGTTAAATAAAATGGAGGGTTTTACTGTCCATACATTATCATAAGTATATATACCAATATTTCCAGCAGCAGGGAATGCTCGTATTGCTACATTATTGAAATTTGCGCCACCATTACGATCATTCCAATATGATCTTTTATGATAATAACGATAATATCCATCTCCTAATCTTTCAAGTGTTCTTACATAATCACCATTTACATGTTGCGCATATATATCATATCCATCTTGATCCTGTCCAGTCACGCGATAAAATCTCGGATGATTTCCTCCTTGTACATTTCGAATTGGATTTTTCATATCAATAATATCGATATCAACATTGTCATAACCAGCAATGCCTGGTATGCGTAGTTTAATCATCCATATCGCTTTTGATCCTCGATGTATGAAGGCTCTTGTACGAAAAGCATCACCTGATGTGAGATTGGCACGTAACTGCTCAATATTTATTCCTTGTATGCCTCGAACAGAATCGATAAAATTAGTTCGATTTACTTCGCCATAATCTGTCGTATTATTATATTTATTTTTTAATGCTTGTAGAAGTGCTTGGAATGGCGGAAATATTGTCATATCAATATATTGGCCATGATTATCTCTAATGCCTCCATCGTCTATCATATAGTGTTCCCTCTTCGCAAGATATGAAGTATCATATCTTGCTATATGTAATTCATTATTACGTAAAGGATACACCGCAAGATCATAATCAAATGATTTTTCATAAAGAGGTTGACCATTAAATTCATGAGCTGCTAAGATCGATTGTAATCGATTGCTGATATAAAAATCAAACGCTCTTCCACCTACAATAACAATCTTATAGTCTTCATTATTTTCATTATTTACTTCTTGTAATGATTCACATACTGTATATTGAATAGCCCGTAAGGTTGCCGACTCGATTAAAGCATCGTCAATCTGCGCCATACCTATTTAGTGTTTTTTATTTAAGAAAGAAATAATTTGGAAAGAATCTTTTTATATTTATTATTGATATCTTCTAGAGATACTTCTTGAAGTCCTTTGTGTGTAATCAGTAAGATGGGTTTGTTTTCTTCGGTTAATGAACCTCGAATCATATTAAATAATCCGTGCTGAAATGTTGTCTTAGAATCAAATGCCATGGGTCTCTGACCAGGATAATGAACTAATAAACCTTCGACCTGCTCATCTGGGACATTGATGGAATCATTCTTTGGTATGAAATATTCTTTCATATATTGTAAATAATACGATGCCCTCTTTTCAGATTGCTCAATCGACCGTGTACCATCATTATGCGATTCATTATCTTCAGTAAGATGAACTGGAAAATCATACATTGGAGCTTGATTGTATTCGTCTGTAGATTGTTTCATGTTACGTGAAGAGGTGCGGCTCATATGTGCCGTGTGTATCTCACTTTCTGGAATGGTCGAATTCAATTTTATTTTAGTTATTGTATTAGGTGTTATTATATTTTTTTTATTTTTGTGTGTATGATTACGACGAACATTGGATGTACTGACTGACTTCGTTTTACCATGATTATTTCGATTGCTATTCGGAATGATTGACGTGACGTTAACCGGCATTCTACTATAGAATACTAAAAAAATGAGTATTTTATACTAGATAGAACTGATTACAAGATATTCGAATCCACGCCAAAATCCCGTTGTAAAGCCGCCGACGGCGGCGGGGTGAGGCGAAGAGAATGCATAGGGTGCGTAGTGTGTGATGAAGCATGCGAAGTGTTCTTATTTCTTTCTAGTAATCCCCAGCGTTCCCACACTTCCGCTTTCCCCACCGTATATCTCCACGGAAACTGGCGTTCATAATGAATATGTCGTTTCACCACCACATTCTGTGCCTGCATCCATTCCGCCTGTTTCCTTACCAGTTCATGAAAGAGCGGCTTTTCTCCTTGCGACAAGAGTCCCGCATATATCAGTTCCGCCCAGGCTTCCGTTTCCGCTTCTACCATATCTACACCTTGCTCCATGTGATCCAGACAAGATGCGTGCTGAAGTTCATGGATCAAGACGCGAGTCGCATCCTCGGCGCGATAGATTACAATGGTTTCCATATTACAATGATAAGTGTATCCTCCATTGATGTTCTCGGGGCCTATCGGTAGGTATTTTTTCGATGGATGAGAGGGGTGTGGGGACGCTCGTGTCACCACAGTTCTTAAATAAGGGCTGGCTAAGAAGAAAATTTTTGCTTTTTTACCTTGACAATACAATCGAAGAATGCGTCCCCAGAGTCCCCATGGAATACCATCTAACATGTCTTGTGAGCCTAGTGCTACTACACGTCCATATGCACATTCACGAACATCGACAACCGCTTTTCCATTGAGATACATATCAAACATTTGTTTGCGCCATCCAAACGGATCAAATTCTGAACTATTATTGCATTCATTCTCTAAAAACGTATGATCTCTCGTTACGATACGTGATGTTTTCCATACCGGTTCTAATTTTTCATATTCATATCGAACCACATCGAAGACAGCGTCCAGAAGGGCCATTCTATTGGGTAGTGATATTACTGCGTAGCTTGAAAAGTTGCCTCGCCAGCTTGAGATGAACATGCTCCCACAAGATCGGAATGCGATACGATGTCACCAGTACCCATCCCGCACTCGACTCCGCATGCCACAACGTATCCAGAAGTTCCCCTCGCATCTTCGGAGTGATCCATTCCGTTTGATAAATCGTTTTGATCCAATACATGATCGCCGTGGTCCATCGAAGATTCCTCTGTAAACACATATAAATCCATGTACGAACCTCACTGATCCGTTTCGGTGTTTCATTGATTGACCATTCATTTAGCGTTTTCTTAAACGATTCCATCCATACATCTTTTTCCGTAAGACCAGCTCGCTTTGTATAATTCGCCAAAAGACGATCAGGGCCCGCAACAGGGATTTCAAAACAATGATCACGAAGTCGACCACAAAGCGGAAAATCGGTTGTCAGCAGAATCGCAAACGATGTATATTGTTCTAAACATTCTTGAAGCTGAAGAACCGATTCATCTGAGAGAAAATGGGCGTGATAGAGAACAAGGTATCTCGTCTGGATGTCGTGGCCGATGAGCGTCAGATCGTTTTTACCTGTCCAATGCGACAGAAAAGACGAGACCATGCTCTTATCTGCCATACTGGCCATTTCCACGTCAAATCCAAGGTGTAAGGCTGATTTCTCATAGAGAATACTCTTGCCCGTGGTGGATTCGTCGTCGTCATCTGGATCGCCTCCATTCGTTTGTTTATTAAGATACCATGTATCATGTTTGATTTCAAACGGTACATTGGATTGTTGTGCTCGTTTCGCTAAAAAATCAAGAAGTTGTGTTCTTTTTCCAGCACCAGGCGGACCTCTCCAGCAATAGCTACACGTCTCGTCCATTACCATAGGTAGTCGACGTGTATTTTAAGTGACTAGTTCAGCTCCCTCTTTTTCGGATGAATTTCTTCATACAACTGCTCCACTGCCTTGGTTCCTGTTTTCTCAAAAAGAAAGGGAAACGCTGAATGAATACATAGTCCAACTGCTCCCTTTCCCATAATGACTGCTCGACGAAGCGCCTGAAAGGCATGACCCATATAGCTCATATTGTGTTCATGGGGATGGGTGGTAAACAGGACGTGTAGGCGCTGGCACAACGATTTGGTTTTCTTGTGAACTCGCTGCGCATACTCTTTAAAGCAAGCAGAAGAGCAACGGGTCGGAGCAGTAGCGATTGTATGTAAGGAACGAGCGACAGACTCGCCTATCTCTTCGGATGTTTCTGTATCCGGATAGGACATTCTATGATAAGTCTCCTCTTTTTTCTTTATGTCCAAGATAGAATGTACGCCTCCGTATTGACATCTGAGCAGGTTCAACACATTCATTCGCTGGATACGGTGATTCGTCATCGCCCCCATCTCCCGTATTCAAATGTCCGATTTACCTGCCCTCTCTCCGCAGAGATCAAGGCCGCCATTCTTACGTCGCTGGGACTTGATTTATCAAACGTTGCCGAGGTTCCCATGCGATGGGTTCATGGAGATACGGCGGCACACGTCGATGTCTCACGTGGTACCTTTGAAAATACCTATCTCATCTACGCATCGTCAAGCGAGGGTGACTTCGTGCTCGGGGATCAATCCTATCCCATTATCGAAGGATGTGGCATCCGATTCAACGAGGGTATTTCGCATCACACGGTGGGTACGGGGTCTGGCCATCGTTTGATCATAGGTCCCATGAACGAGATGGGTCAGCCCGTTGGTGGTCCGGTAATTACCTATTACGCATCGGAGGCTGATGCCCTTTCGTATACCAATCCGATCGGATATGGCGGATCGTATACTGTCGAATCGTTCAATGGTATTACATCATGGCGTTTAGCATCAAATTCGAATGGTACTTCGTCACAGTCGGTCACGTATTATGTTGGGAATGACTTAAATCCTGATGGATCGTATCATCTCTATCCGAACGCCCCTTGTCTTCTTGAGGGTACCACCATTCAGTGCTTGGTCGACGGTGTAGATCAGGAGATTCCTATTGAACAGATTCGTACAGGAACGATGGTGAAGACGGCTGAAGATGGGTATGTTCGTGTGGCATTGATTGGCCGATCTGTGATCTCCAATTCTGGATCAACGGATCGATCACAAAACCGACTCTATGTCTGCCGAACCGATCGATATCCTGAACTCAAGACTGATCTCTATTTGACAGGCTGCCATTCCCTGCTCGTTGATCAATTAACTGCCGATCAGATCGATCAGACCCGAACCATTCTTGAAAATGTCTATATCACGGGCAAGAAATACCGTTTAATGGCATGTATCGATGATCGGGCGGAGCCATGGGCATCCGAGGGAAACTATACTGTGTGGCATCTCGCCCTGGAAAATCAGTACCCTCGTGCGAACTATGGCATTTTCGTCAATGGTCAATTATTGGTGGAAACATGTAGCTTGTTTTATTTACAAAATCACTCCAACATGGAGCTGATGTAATAAATATTATAACTGGTTAGTAGAATGTCGAATCGCAATTTTGATAGCCGCGTCATTATTCAGAGGCTCCAGAATCAAAATTACGCTCGTAATCTATACCAAACGAACGTGAATGGACAGACGTTACTTACTAACCCTCAAAATTCAGACGGCACTTCTTCCCGATTAACTACGTTTGTACCAGGGGCTCAAACGGAATATTTCAGAGGACTTGTTGGGGCGGGCGAGACCATTAGTGTAGGAGGAACATTCGGTGTTTCTGCCACTAACCCGGTACAGCCTTCAACTGATACACCTATTACAGGGATTACGATAGAATCATTTACAACGGTTGGGTCTACTACGTGGACTGCTCCTATAGGAGTGACTAGTGTAGAGTATATCGTGGTAGGCGGTGGCGGCGGCGGTGGCGGTGGATATGATACAGGTGGCGGTGGCGGTGGCGGTGGCGGTATGGTATTGTCAGGAACTACCGCTGTTACTCCAGGAACAGTGTATACCGTGATAGTAGGAGCAGCTGGTGCCGCCTCTACCAATAACTATCCTTCGCTAAATGAAACTGCAGGAGGTGATGGTGTTTCGTCGTCTTTTGATACAATTACAGCATTGGGCGGAAGCGGAGGCAAGGGTAGCAGAACACAAACGGGAGGTTCTGGAAATGGTGGAAATGCACAGACACTACTGGCCTCTGCCGTTGGTGGAAATGGAGGAGGTAATGCTCTTAGTTCCGCTGGAGGTAGTGGTGGTGGCGGCGGCGGTGCAGCGGCGGCTGGAACAGATGGGTCTCCTGGGGCAGGAGGTGTCGGTGGAGCAGGCATCTTACTTTCATTGAGTGGTTCCTCAATCATGTATGGCTCTGGAGGTAATGGGGCACGAGGAAATGTAGCAACGGTCGGTGCCAATGGTGCATCTAATCGCGGAAATGGAGGTGGCGGCGGCGGTTTCAGTTCAGGTGGCGCACGTAATGGAGGCGCAGGGGGCTCAGGTATAGTAATCATTCGATATTAAATAAATATGAAGTGATATGAAGGTGAGAGACCTAAATAGTGCTGCCATAGAATAGACAAATGATTCTCTCTATCCCCTATCAAGCCTTTGAAATTGGAAACATTCATGTCGCTCCTTTTCAAATCGACCGATTTGGCAAAACGATTGCCCGCCTCTGCTACAAAGATAATTCCATCGATTTTCAGGATGTCAGCATTCTATCCCCTCCCCTTCGTATTATTGATTACAATCCAGATACGTCGCGTCTTCGTCTCGACCTATCGGAACACCCGCTATTTCACATCAAAATACACACCCTCCACGAATATCTCATTAATACATTCTATACTCATCAACAAAGCTTCTTGAATTTGATGAATCGGTCCTATGATGTCATTCGGCATCTGTTTTATTTTCTTCTTGACGACATGACGCTATCACTCTTCATTTATCCCACTGTATTTATCAAGACAAACACGGGACAGACGTGTCGTATATCGGAATTGAAAGCGGGTGACTCGATTCGATGTGTCATCCGTCTTCAAGGAGTGTCGCAATTGTTTCATCGCAACGAATTGAGGCTGCGGCTTCACCATTCAGTACCGGCTGTGTGGAAACTGTCAAACACTGTTGAAAAACAGCATGTGAGTGAAATGCGAAAAGGTGTTTAACGTGATATCACAGCAAAAGACAGCGAGGCCATGCCAAATCCCGCCGCCACACAAGCCATGCCCATCACAAGAATGATCGCAAAATCAGGATACCGAACCAGGTAAAATAATGAAACAAAACTACATAAAATGGCAATGACCGGTGCGATCCAGGACATAAATACATTTGATTTAATTTTGTTCCAGTCAGTATTTAAATTACCCGTAGGTGAATTCTCGCCCGCCCATACGAAAAACACGATGTAAAAAATAACACTGATCACATAGACAATTCCATATAAAATCAACTTATCTTCCATTCTACCTCTTCCCTCTATTTTAGTTCACACTTGATGCAGCCAATGCGCTATACGATAGAATACTTGCGAATGCCACCAAGATGAAGATAACGTAAATAGACTTTGTTTGATCCTGTAGAAAATAGATGACTGATGTAACTAATAGGATAAACATTCCTATCATACTAGAACTAATCACTTTGGTGACCTGTCCTTGAATGCCTCGCCATACATTTCCATTATCACCGTTCGCACGGGATGTTACCATCAACACGCCAAACCATAATGCGATTGTAACCACTCCTAAAAACATGGGCAGAATAGGGGAAGACATTGCCGTACTCAATGATGTCGTTACATTAACAGGTGGATTAGTAGACATTCTATCTTACCTTTATTTTTTATGAATGAGTGCGACACCTAGTGCACTCGACGATAAACCCATTGCCAAAAAGGTGACGACGAAAATGAAATACATGATTTTTTCCTGGTTTGGTTTCGTGCTAAAATAGGTGACACCTGCCATAAAGAGAGCAAGTGATCCTCCCATACTTAATAGCCATATAGACGTCGTGTATTCATCTTTAATGCGGGACCAATTATCCTTTGATCCAACAAATCGAGAAATAAGGATAAATGTTGCAAGACAGCTCGCGCCGATGAAAACACCGAGGCCTCCAATGACATAGGGTGATACGCTATCCGCCATTCTATCTTATTGTTTTATTTTACGTTGATTTCGATGTATTAACTTTTGATGCGCTTACCGAAGGTCCCGCGCTTACCGAAGGTCCTGCTTTTACGTTAGTCGCTGCGCTTACGTTAGTTGCTGCGCTTACTGCGGCTGGTATGTTAATTGACGTTGCGCTAAGCATATTGCGCATTTGATCTGCATAGGCAAATTGAAGAGGGCCCACACCAAACCATATCACCATGATCACCAATGCTAGTAACATAATTTGTCCTCCCACCATTAACAACAAATCCGATTTTGAAAAATCATAGCCAGCCATTCTTCTATCTCTATCATGTTTTATTCTCTCCGTAGGAAATAGACCGTGTGATGCGTACCACTCAAAAACGTAAATTGCGACTCGAGGAATTTTCTCGATGTCATCCTCGCATAAGAAAATCAAAAAAACGGTGTCTTCCCTCCACCACCTATCAAGAACTCGAACAGCGCATCGGCAAAAAAGGAAAGGCATTATTCGAAGCCGTCGGCTGCGCCAACGGAGAAGAGCATTGTCTATTGGATCAAACGTCACCCACCAATCATAAAGAACTCCGTAAGCAATATCTTCGTCCCAAAATGCCAAAAGAATGGGACAAGAAGCCCGACACATGGCTCGACAACTACAACATTCAGAACGTCATGAAACAATATGAAGAGGCATTTCCTTGGTTTGAGTTCATGGGAGTCTATCCTATCGACTTCTCTGTGGCGAACCCCTACACGAAGGGTGGTGCTCCTAAATGTCTCCACGTAGAGCTATGTGATTTGAAGTTACAAGCAGAGTATGATAAGGGAAAACGAGGCATCGGAATGGTCTTTAACCTGGATCCTCATTACAAAGGTGGAAGTCACTGGGTGGCACTGTACATCAACATCAAAGACATCAAGAAACCGTTTATTTCCTATTTTGATTCCTATGGATACAAAACGCCCCCTATGATTGCGCGGTTTATGCGTGCGTTTACGCTTCAAATTCCGGCCTGTGAGCTTGGGTTCAATGCTCGGCGCTTTCAATACAGTAATACCGAATGCGGTATGTATAGCATGTACTTTATCACATGTATGATTTATGGAATCCCTTTTAAGAATTTCTGTAAAGAAGCGACGAAAGACGAGACGATGTTAGCGCTACGAAAGATCATGTTCAGCCATTGATATTCGCTTTGCATTCGGTTCACCCTATAAGAAAATCCTTTGTATGTAAAAAGCATATAAAAGATTTATACGGTAAAGGTAGTAATGTACCGTCCGGCTTCTCAGCAGCAACAAGCACAGGGATCCGCCCGAACGGCCCTCTTTAGTGAAAAAAATTACCGAACACTTCAAACGGTTCTCATCCAGGACTTTCAGGAGCGAACCGGTACATCACTCAACGATGTCCAGCTACAGCGTCTCTCGAAAACGCTGAATCACTATATGGAGCAAGTCTACGAAAAACAGGGCGACAAACCCATCCAAGTGCTAAACAAGGAAGTGCTCGGAACGTGCGCTAAAGATTTCTCTCAATATCTCCAACGCAAGGAAATCACCAAACAGTCAAACGTTATCAAGACCGTCATGGATGATTCGCTCTTCCAGGAAACCTCTCAGCGTTTTGAGCGTGTCACACAGGAACGCAATGAGGTCAAAGCTCTTCCTCCTGGCATTCCCGATTTCCGCATTTCTCTATCCGAAGACGGGCCGCCCGCTGCTGAAATGTTCGAGCGTGCCAAGAAACAACGTGAAATGGAAGCTCTTCGCGCCGCACAAACCACCGATTTGGCGAAGGCCGATGCCGGCCTCCAGGGCCGTATCCAGGCCGATTCTTCGTTTCGCACCCTCCAGGATTCTCACAATCGTTCCACCGAGCTGGCACTGGTTCAACGTACCGCGCAGGGCGCCGCACCGCGGCCAATCATGGATCAGACTCTTGTGGTCCTGCCCGATCGCCGCGAATTGCTGAGCGGTTCCATTGGGTCATTTGATACGATGAACGGTAATACCAACGGCAAAGGTTACGCCAACGGTAATCCCACGACCGTCACGCCGTCTTTTTCCTCCATCGATCGAGTGGTCCTGCCTCAGAATAACATCGTTCGTGAAGATAAGATCGTTAGTTATCGTGAGATCGAAAACAATCTATTTATCTATTCGGCGGATCGTGATTGGCTCCGCAACAACAAGGAGAACCGTTATAGCTTTACGGTCAACTTTGATCCCGCCGCCAATGGTCAAGGATTTGGTTCCAGTCTGGCTTCCCAGCAGAAGTTCAAGAACATCGTTCGTATCGAGCTTGTCAAGGCCATTATGCCTGGAGAGAGTCTCAATGTCACTGTATATCGTGACAATACAGAAAATCAAGTCACAGATACGGACTATCAAGACAATATTCTGAATTTGCCCTACGTGACACTTCGTGTGGCAGAACTGGAAAACAACAACTACGGAACGGACAATTTCCTGGATCGCAGCTTCGGTGTTCTTCAATATGATGCGCAATGGGTATCCGATCAGACCCGCCAGCATCCCACCAATCGTGGATTCTTGGCGATGATCCCGAAGTTCTTGAAATGTCAGAAGGAATATTACCCGACTCCGCTGTCGACCCTTCAGAAGATGACGATCGACCTCCGTCGTCCCAACGGCGAATTAATCAGTACGTCGCCTGATACCTTTGATATAAGTGGAATCATCTGCCCTCAGACAGGAAGCCTTGTATCCACCATCTTTCCATTCACCATTCCGCTTCAAAATGGAGTGGGCAATAATGCTTATAATGTACTGATTCCGCCCGCCACTGGCGATTCCGCTAATTTTTACATCAATACGTCTAAATATTTCAGCAAGTTTGAAGTATCAGCTGGCGACCGCATTCAAATCAGTGGATATAATTATAGCCCCGAAGTGCTTGCTGACCAGGTATCTGGTGCGGCACTCCGCGATTTCTGTGCGTGGGTGAATCGTCCCGAGGGTCACATTGTTCTCGATGCGGCCTACTCTCCCACTACGAGTACACTGAAAGACGGATTCAATGATGTTGGATATGCAAACTTTATTGTGATTCAAGCGCGTTACCAGGATCCGACCACAGGCAGTGTCTTATTGAATCCATTTGGACCCAACTTTGGCGCCACTCTTCGTGCGTTTGGTGCTAATCTACAGTCGCCAGTTCGTCTTATTAACTTGAATAAACAGCTTCAACTCGTATTCCGCATTATTACTCGTGAGATGGATTCACTACCTCAGCTGAGACCTGATAATAACTACTAGGCACTTTTTAGGAAAAAGTGCTCAAAAATCATAATATACTAGAAAGGGCTCGCAAAAAGCATGGCATATTAGAAAAGTGCCTAAAATACAAACTTATTATACGATGCGTTAGTAGATAATAATGTTCTTTAACATTATCTTATTATTTACGGTACTATGTGTCCTATTCGTAGGATTACAGTACACTTCAAAGGAACCGTTTAGCGACGTTCCGGCCAATGATGTCATGGCTAAGCATCAGCAGTACATTGCCAACTCGCAGGTGAAATTCAATGAACTCACTAACATGATCAATCTAACAAGTCCATCTGTCGGCATTGATCCCATTACTGCCAGTAACATGAACGAAGCCGTCTCTACCGTTTTCGCGCGGCCCACTTCTACGACACACGTATTGGAACAAACGGTTCCCTATAGCACACCCGAACAGCTACCTGGTACATTAGAAATCGCACAAATGTGTGAAGCCGCTCCCAATTCATGTGCCGCATTTGACGATGCGAAGTTTGCAAAAAATTGCGGTATCAGTTTCGACCCCGCCGCAATTGATTCCGCCGGCCATACGGCCGGCATCGGTGGATTGTACATCAGCTCCTATGATCGCGATGAGCAAATGGCGGCCTATAAAAATGTCCAACAAACAGGCGCCGCACCCTATTTTCCCCTGAAAACACTGGCACCTACCATCGGCAAATCCAAGACCGGTACCTTTGCGCTTACCAAGGATCAGTGTACGATTGTCAAAGAAACCGTCGACTGTGAATCCAAACAGACATTTGGCTTGCCCAACTGTACACAATGTTATACATCTGGACAATTTTCTCGTGTCGGTCCCGAATCAGGCCGTCTTCCTTCCACACTGAACTTGTTTGGCAGCGGAACCGTAGTTGTCTCCAGCTCCAATGGCCTCATTGCTCTCCAGAAAACCACACTGGATCTCGGAAAAGGTGCGCAGATTACTATCCCTCCTAGCGCCGAGGGCACTGCCTTTACCATCGCTGTAAGCGGCACCCTTCCCATCTATCTATGTGGTTATATCGAGGGTCAAACCGCAACCGGCACATTCAAGTTGGATGTCATGACGCTTACCAAAAAGGATACTGTATCAGATGCAAAGCCCCGCATCACAGGTACTCGCCTCTTCAACGGGTTCAAATGTTTTACCCTGATGCCTGGAAATGGAAAGTCATCCATGAACTTATCGTGTCTCCTCCCGTTTTCGTTTGTGAATATGTTCGACGGTGCCGCACTCACCTGCGAGAACGGTCCCATTATCACCCGTGAAGACTCTGCTACTTTTTTGGAATCCGATCCGTGTTATGGGAAGGGTAATGCGCCAGGTAATTATAAACTCGAATGTCTCCAGGCACGCTGGATGGAACTCGGTGGAACACCACAAGGAACCGGTTATCCTTCTAGTAAGGAGCTGGCCGATGCGATTCAAAAGGATGCGAGTGGAGGGAACCGAACGATCGATACCATCGTTGACGCGTTAGCCGTTAAGATGGCAGAGGCACAAAGCGGTAACGATGTAAAGGGTGTGCCACTCTCTATCCCTGATTGGAACGCTGTCTCGATGTATGCAACAGGTACACCGATTACCAATCCATGTGACGGAGCGAATAATGCGAATGGACCAGTCTCGAAAGCATGTGCGTCGTATTTGTATGCCAATAAGGGTGTTTCTTCGCGCGTAGGACCCACCTATACACAGCCTCCTTCTCAGGCCGCTAGTTTGAAAGAAAAGTTTGAAGACGTGCCTAACACCTTCAACTATCCTGGCACCGTTATTGATCCGATTAACGCAACTGGTACCCAATTCGCCCAGAATCTGGGAGGAGTCGCTGCTGTAAAGCAGAAATACGATGAGATCAATCGTCTTGCGAATGATAATACCAAAACCAATGCGGAACGCGCTACGGCTTTGAAACAGGCCTACGATATCAATCTTGGCCCAGCTTCTTCCAATAAAGTAACGGGGCCCAAACAAGTGTTTGCGGTCGGTCCAGGATATGATTACACGAAAGATCAATCCCAGGAGGTTTGCTCGAAATATGGCGCGACCGTGGCAACCACTGCACAGCTACAAGATGCATACGCGCATGGTGCTGACTGGTGCTTTAGCGCGTGGGTCGCCGATGGTGGTGGTAAATGGCCCATTACACTCAACCCCATACCTGGATGCGGTAGTCGAACAGGTATCATCGAATGGACACCCGACACTCAGAAAGCAGGTGTGAATTGTTACGGTCCCAAACCAGGCGTGACTGATCCCGCTTCTCAAAACGGAGCCATTAAGCCATTTAATCAGCAAATGTGGGATCAGCCCACAGAACCAACATATCTTACTGTCAAATCTGGATATTTACAGACAACGGGTCCTCAGCCTTCCTGTTTTTCAGGATTATCGGTAGATGCGGCACAAAGCGGATGTAACGCGCTCGGTACACAGTGTGCTGGATTCAGTTACTCTAAAGATGGTGCTGGTAATGGGTGCTATAAAGGGAATCACAACGCAGGTCTCGTAGCTGATCCAGCCTACATGGGATATGTAAAGACTCCGATTGGTAATACCAGTTCCGTGATCACAGGTCGATACATTAAATTACAGTATAATCGTGTGGAATGCCTGAATCTGGCCGAAATAAGAGTGTATAGCAAAAATGGCGGACCCAACATTATTACACCCAATACACCCGTTACCAAGTCAAGCGGATATCAAGGCGATATGTTTCCTGGTAGGAACTTCGTAGATGGTGATACGGGTCAAACTTACAACTTTGTCCATACCTCATGTGGTGATGTTCCGTGGGTTCAGGTGGATCTTGGATCGATGATCAATATTCATAGAGTTGTTGTGTATAATCGTGTCGATTGCTGCCAATCGCGCATTCTCGGCACAGTTCTTCAGATTCTCAATGATCAAAATGAAATGGTCTATGTATCCAATCCGATCAACAGTGTCAATCAAAACTATACATGGTTTCCACCCAGTTCGGAGATCAAAGTTGATCTGCCAGAAGACATGAATCTGATCGTTCGTGATACACCTGGTACATGGTCGTGGGCTGACTCTGTCGCTCAAGCCAAGGCCGTGGCAAAGGATGCTCGCCTACCTACACAGGCAGAACTACGTAAGTACATTGCGGATCGTGGCAATCAGCCCCTTTATAACAGGGATGTATGGTGGCCTGTTATCGACTCACCCAACGCGTGGGTGGCAGTGGGCAATTATGATCCACGTGTGCGATTGGGCAATCGTCATGAGCAATGCTGTGGCGGACCGCCCGGCTGGGGTCCAACCAGACAGTTTGGCCCCTATCGTACATTGATAGCCATCATGGTGCCGCGTACGTAACTATCGTATATGATTGTATATGACTTCTGGAGTATTTGATTTGAAAATACTACCGAATCCATCATTAGAGATGTTTCGTCGTTTGGCGGAAGCATTTGAAACGGAAAATAACACGGGAAATGCCCATCTCGATTATGTCAATAAGCAAAACGCTTATTACAATGCGGCACCTAATATGATTCTTTCAGGAACTTCCGGTCTGCCTGGATTTGATCAGGCCATTCAAACGTCGAATACCGTCGGACAAGGAATTCAAAACTATGCCGTCAAGAATCCCAATGATATCTTTATGACGGGTGTCAGCCCCAATCTGGAACAAATGGCCAGACAGTGCTCTGCGTCCGCACTCGATAACTTGATTGCAGCGAAAAATCCCAATGCGCCTATCGGATGCGGCTGGATGTATACTGGTCCCACCAAGAATAGTCCATATCCCGAGGTCTCGAAAGGTATGGTGGGTAACGCAAAAGGGCCTCTTCCTGGATTCGATGTTCCCAATTATAAAAAATGGTTCTTTGACCTCCAGTTGGCGAAAAAACAGTTATTGATGGATAAATGTAAGGCGCTCAAAGCATGTACAGACGTGGACACCGATGTCTTTCAAGGAAGTTGTGGATACTGTAGCGACATTGGTCAAGGTGTACCCATTGATTCCGTTGGAAAACCTCTTTATCCTGATGAGCCGATGGGTTCCTGTAGCCCTGGATCCATTGTTCGAAAGGGTTCGTCATGTCCTCCTCCACCCACTGGCCCTGAGCCCATTCGCGACAAGACATGCGACCCTGTCAATGGACGCCTTAGCACAGCATGCCTCTACAATACAGTATTATCGGGTGGTTGTACGGATAATGGTGCGATGGCAATGGCGCTAAAGAGTTCTCCCAATCCAGCGGATTACATGGCCTCCCTTCGTAATAGTGATGCAATGACGATTTATCAGCGTTCCGCGAATCCACCCATCAATCTCAATCTCTTTTCACAAGGTAATACGACAGTGGGCACAGCACTACAAGAGATTCGCCAGATAGCAAGCAATACAAGCCAGCCACGTACTTCAGCGCTTGGAGCGGCAGCGCGCGATCTCTGTCTTCAACGTGGTGCCATCAAAGGATACGATCAATGCTCCAATCTTCCTGATGGAACCCAGCCTCCATTTGATATGGCATGTCTCCAACAACTCTTTCTCAAAATGGGTGGACAACCAAAAGGTAAAGCGTTTCCAACGATTGCCACAATGGCCACCTATAACGCAATGGGAACACTTGGTGCTGTGAAACAATACTGGTCACAGTTGATCACAAATATGAAATCTGCCGACTCATTTGCCGATTATGCCACACAGCGCGACGCGATGATTCAATTCCTCGGTATCTCGCCTGAAAGCTCCATTGTTCGCGCACCCTATACACAGGGTATAGAAGTCTTATGGTTTGTGCCTGTTCCTGGTAATCCACAGAAGGTCGCTGGGTTTCTCAAGCGTACCATTGAGCGTGATATTGTTCAGCTTCAAGCAGGTCCATCACGTGTGCCACAAATTGGCGGAGGCCCGTTTGGATGTTTTGTTCAGATGATGGATGTGCGCGCGCCTTCGGATCTTTCTGTGAAATTCACGGTAACCGTCGATGATGGATTCTGGATTGCTATTAATCAACCCGCTAACATCGATAAAACGGCGATGGCACAACGGACCGCTGATACACCTGGTCTATTTGAAAATCTGGGATTACAGGGTCCCACCATGTATCAGTCCAATTCATGTACTCCTCTGAATGCGGCGACGCCTAACATTGTGAAGTTGTACTTTGAAGATGCGGGTGGCGGTTGGAATGCGTTTCAGGTCACTCCGCAGATATGTAGCGGCGTCAATGCGTTTCAACCACAGTACTACTCGCTAACATGCGATGCTCGCGCGCCGTTTCTCACATACGAAGTGGGTAAATCGGGTGCTTTTGAGGAACTTCGTAATCCTGGTCTCTTTGGACAGTTCTTGGGAGTGGGAAATCCCGAGTATCATCTTCGAACAGATGAGCGGTCTGCGGTGCCTGGAAAGAAAGCATTTATGCGTATGAACGGTTCTGGCTCTTCTCTCAATATGCCTAACATCGCATTTCAGAGCTGGAAGTCAATGTCATTTGCCATTCGACTCCAGACCATGCCCGTCAAAGAGACGCTGTGTCACCTTTATCCTGGTGCGTCAAAGTCAGATTCGTTTGCTATTATTGCGACTCCTGTCAATGGAAGTACATCCATCATTTCTGTTCAGCATAGCTGGGCGGGTGGCAGCCAAATGATCAATACGAACTACTATCTATCCGTTGGAACATGGTACTTATTTTATGTCAATAATAGCAAGACGAGCTTCGAGTTGTACTGTAATTCATTTGATGGATTCTTGTCCAGCGGCGGCGCTGCAACAGTAACAACCATGACAGCAGTCAATCGCGTTCCGATGTGGAAAACAAATGCGACGTGGAATCCAGCACCAGGACAGCCTGCGGAGCCGTGTAATATTCTATTCGGTGGAGGTCTCTTTCAAGGACAATGGGGCGGCGTCTATGGTTCCTCTTCGTTTCAATTTGATTTGGCGTGGGTTCATTTCTTTGATAAGACGCTTACGAAGGAGGATGTGGTTCGTGAATGCAAAGCCGATTGGGTCTATACCCAATTCCCTGATTCGTATAATAAGTATGTGTCGCTAGCGGAGTAAACTCCGCTACCTAGTGATTGTG
>JACCDG011720921.1_pt1 | contig 23214 bp, 23 predicted proteins | sample 7442471 | NCBI WGS metagenome assembly JACCDG01 (sample SAMN15323444, study PRJNA562643) | freshwater metagenome | isolation source: river surface water | place: USA:Blue River Watershed | collected 2017-08-17 | reverse complement strand
GTCAATCACTAAGTGCCAACGACAACGTTGCACCAGTCGCTTTAGCAGCCTAACCGCTAGCTAACGACGCGGTTTTGGGTGATGAACCGGGCAACAGAATCATCACCCGCTTATGCCGTCTCTTGCCTGGTTCATCAGCCGGACTAGGTTGGCTAGGCGGTGTCCGGCAACCAAAAAAGTCGGGCAACAGAAACAGGTCCCGCTTTATAAGCTTTATAAAAATACACAAGGAAATATTATGACAAAGAAAAACGATAAATCTCCTTCTCAAAAAGCCCCTTCTCCAAAGCCCGCCGTCAAAGAACCGCCCGCATACTTAAAATTTTCCGGCGGCTATCAAAACAGCAAGGGCGGCAATATCGGCGGCGGCGGCAAAATCCCTTCTGCGGCAGGATCGCCGATCCGGCGTACCGCTCCTGGCGGCGGCGGGAAATAATATTCCTAAGATCACTAAAATTATTGCCATATAGCGCTGGTAATGCTAACCAACTATTAATATCCTTGGTTTTATGCTGTAATTAGACGGTATAGGCATTTCTCGCACATGAAAGACGACGGCATACGCTACGAAAAATTGGTCGAAGACGCATTGCGCGGCGTGGTCCGCGCGGCGCTGGAACAGGCGGGCGAAGACGGCTTGCCTGGGGCACATCATTTTTATGTGACCTTCCGCACCGATCACCCGGATGTCGAAATCCCAAGCTATCTGCACGAAAAATACCCCACCGAAATGACCATCGTGCTGCAATACCAATTCTGGGATTTGGTTGTTTCCGACGACGCTTTCAGTGTGACTTTAAGTTTCAACAATGTCGGCGAAAATCTGGTTATTCCGTTTATCGCCATTACCGGATTCGCCGATCCGTCGGTTAAATTCGGCTTGCAATTCCACAGCCCTGACCCAACTTATGACGAGGCGGATGACGGCGAAAAAACGCCCAAACCCCGCGCCCCGAAACCTTCGGGCGATGCCGCCGACCCCTTGGGCGGCGATAACGTCGTGACCTTGGACAAGTTCAGAAAAAAGTAGACCGTATACCGTAGACGGTAGACTGCAATTCCGGTTTGTTTTTTATTCAGCCTACGGTTCGCCGTCTAGCACCAACATGTACACCCACACCGCCGTCACGCTCCCCGAACAATTCACATCCTCCCAGGATTGGGATGCTTACACGCCGGAAAATCACGGCATGTGGAATTTTCTTTACTCGCGCCAGCGCAAGCTGATCGAATCGCGCGCTTGCCAGGAATATCTGGACGGCGTCGATTTGCTGGGCCTGACCCCGGACCGCATCCCGAATTACGCCGAACTAAGCAATATCATGCACAAAAAAACCGGCTGGCGCATCGCCGTCGTGCCGTGCTTTATTCCGGCGGATTTGTTTTTTTCCCTGCTGGCGCAGCGGCATTTTCCCGCCACCGCCTGGATCAGAAGCCCGGAAAACGTCGATTACCTGCCCGAACCCGACATGTTCCACGACGTGTTCGGCCATTTCCCATTGCTGGTGCATCCGACATTCGCCGATTATTTGTGCGAGTTCGGCAAGGGCGGCGTCAAGGCGATGAAAGCGGGCCAGGCGGAGCTGGATATGATCCAGCGGCTATATTGGTTCACCGTCGAATTCGGCCTGGTCAACACGCATTTGGGCCCGAAAATTTACGGCGCCGGAATTTTATCGAGCAAGGGCGAATCGATTTACGCGCTAGAGGACAAAGCGCCGCATCATGTCCGTTTCGACCTAAAGCGGGTTATGCGCACGACGTATCGCATCGACCAGTTCCAGAAAACTTATTTCGTAATCGACAATTTCCTGCAAATGTTCAACGACACCATGCAGAATTTCGATCCCATTTATGCCGAACTGAAAAAAACGCCGACTATTTCATGGACGGAAATAGATCCAAAGGATCAAGTGATTCAGCGCGGCACCGTCGAAGGCCAGCCTGACGATACACGCACCACACCAGAAGAATTGATGGAAAAGCTGAACAAGACGCGGGCGGAGCGGGAAGGAAAAAAACCATAAGCTCGCCCAAGGTTTTTGGTGATATTTAAGTCTTGCCCGGCTCCGCGCAGCATGATATATTTCCTTAATGGATTTACCTTTGGAGCAATATTCTCCCGCAACGCTGGTGGCGATTATCGAAGGCTACCGTTCAGGGGACACGCAAACACCGCCGGAATATGGCAGCCACCCATGCACCAGGCAAGCCTATGATTCGGCCTGCGCGCAGATTCATCGGCGGCACTCTGCGATATTAAACTATTTTTTAAACCGACACGGCTTAACCAGTCATGATCGGGAAGAAATATCCAACATCGTATTCTGGGTTTTTTTTCAGAACTGCAAGTTAAGTGGAAATGCTTATAGTGAAAACTCTATAAATAGATTTCTGCGCAAGACCGCCCGAAATGCTGTTATCGACCTTTTTAGAAAATCATCCTCTAAAAAACGCAACACACCAAAAACACCGATTACCGTCATCACACCAGGCACCCGCGTTTATGGAACGGTTCAATCCTTGGATGCTCTTGCGGAGCTGGTCGATCAAACCAGTGCAAGCGGCTTAAAGGGCAGGCTTATTGCGCCGATTCAGTTAATTCCAAACCAGCCAATGCCGCGTAAGAACGACACAGACGAACGATGCCGCCTGGCAATGAAATACTTTGAAGAATTGCCCCAATTATGCTGTGATGCGATTGAGATGTTATATTGGCGGGATATGACAGATAACCAATCCGCTATTGTAATCGGCGTACCGCCTAGCACCATCAAGGCAGCCAGGCATAGAGGTTTAAGTAAGCTGCGCGAAGAATTCTACGATGCAGGCTATGCCGTGCCTCTTAGCCCGGAACAATTGAATACACTATCTAGAATCAAAAATCGCCGCATGCACGTAGGGCGATAAAAACCCAACTTTTGATTAACGCCCCGTACGCTCTATGCCTTCAGGGCGCAATATTTCCTGACGCCGTTCCGCCGTTTCCTCGAAATCCTGAATACCGTATTTTTCCCGCGCTGCTTGCAATTCTTTATATGCGGTGCGCATCGTTTGTTCATCCCCGGCGGCGCCTACGAACTGCCGCCTAAATAGGGGGGGGGCATTTTAGAAAGCAAATCTTCTTCGTATAATGGTTTCAAACTCATGCCGCGCCCTTCTAAAAAAGCGCGCAATTTGGCCGTCTGCGCCTCAAGATCGCCTTCTTTAAAAGTGATCAGGAACCGGTTAGCTTTTTGTTCGGGTTTATCCAAAGACATTGGCCTCCTTCTTTCGGTAAATGCCGCGCGTCTGGTAAAAGCGGCGCATTCTTTTTAAATATTGTTCCCATATTGGATGGGCGGATATATAATTAGGCTCCGCTGGATTCTAACCCTCACTCTCTCGCTGTCAACCGCAAAATCCGCAACCGGAGCGTCCCATGTCCATCAAATCCGCCCTGCAAAAATCCGAACAATCGCGCATGGAATCCGATTCCATGGGCGAGATCCCCGTTCCCGCCGAAGCTTATTGGGGCGCGCAGACACAGCGGTCGATCGAAAATTTCCGCATCGGCGGCCATACCATGGCCCCCGCCCTGATCGTGGCTTTGGGCATCCAGAAAAAAGCGGCGGCAATCGCCAATATCGCGCTAAAGCAATTGGATGAAACCATCGGTAAGGCGATTTTGCAAGCCGCCGACGAGGTGATCGAAGGCAAGATGCTGGATCAATTCCCCTTGGTCGTGTGGCAAACCGGATCGGGCACGCAAACCAATATGAACGCCAACGAAGTGATCGCGGGACGGGCCAATGAAATTCTGGGCCAAGGGCGCGGCGGCAAAAAGCCGGTGCATCCGAACGACCATGTCAACCGGGGCCAATCGTCGAACGATTCTTTCCCGACCGCCATGCACATCGCCGCCGCACGCGAAGTCAATGCGCATTTGCTGCCAGCGTTGTCGCATATGCATAAAGTCCTGGATGCAAAGGCCAAAGAATTCAGCAGTATCATTAAAATCGGCAGAACCCATTTGATGGATGCGACGCCGGTCACTTTGGGCCAGGAATTCGGCGCCTATGCCAAGCAAATCGAATTCGGCATCGAGCGGGTGAAAGCCTGCCTGCCGCGCATTTACCCCTTGGCCCAGGGCGGAACCGCCGTCGGCACGGGACTGAACGCCGCCAAGGGATTCGCCGAAAAATTTGCGCAGGAAGCCGCCAAAATCACGGGGCTGCCCTTTACCTCGGCGGAAAATAAATTCGAAGCCTTGGCCAGCCACGACGCCTGCGTCGAATTGTCCGGCGCGCTGAATGTTCTTGCCGTAAGCCTGATGAAAATCGCCAACGATATACGCTGGCTGGGTTCCGGCCCGCGCTGCGGCCTGGGCGAACTGCATTTACCGGAAAACGAGCCCGGCAGTTCCATCATGCCGGGCAAAGTCAATCCCACACAGTCAGAGGCGATGACCATGGTTTGCTGCCAAGTCATGGGCAACCATACCGCCATCACCATCGGCGGCAGCCAAGGGCATTTTGAATTGAACGTGTTCAAACCCGTCATCATCCACAATCTGCTGCAATCCATCCAGCTGATCGGCGATGCGTGTCACAGCTTTGCCGACAATTGCGTTTCCGGCATCGAGGCGAACGAGGATCACATCCACAATTTATTGTACCGTTCGCTAATGCTGGTCACGGCGCTGAACCCGCATATCGGTTATGACAATGCCGCCAAAATCGCCAAAACCGCGCATGCGGAAAATATCAGCTTGAAAGAAGCGGGCATCAAGCTCGGCCTTTTGACGGCGGAGCAGTTCGACGAGTGGGTCAAACCGGAAAAGATGTTGGGATAATCTATTTTTGGCGGCAATAGGCCAAAGCGATTTGACAGTCCCGGCTTAAATCCAGCGCGCCGTCCCAACAGGGCGTTTGTTTATCCAGCCAAAATTCCTTTTCCCAGCGCCTATTTTTTCTGCCGGGCGGATGCAATGTCCTTCGGCAAGCAATCGGGGAAGAATTTTTGCATATATCCGTTATTTCCGCCCATACGGGATCGACAGATGAAAATCGCGACCTTTTCCATTTTTGCATGGCCATGCGCAAGGCACTCCAGGATTTTTCATCCGGCAAGAACCCATAGCGCAGCCAAGCATAGCGGCCTATTTCTATGGCACGCAAGGTAATGACGGAAATGCGCGCTTGATCCGCAAATTCCATCAGCTTTGGGAAAAGCGCTTTCAGCCTGCCCTGACCGGGGTGTTCTTCACGCATAGAGAAAATATGCATTTGGCATGGATTGGCGTCACTTGGCGGCCTAAGCGCGAATTGGCAAACGCCTCCGTCCCGCATATTGGCCTGGATGCGCAGCTGCAGATTTTTTGCATCCATTTCAATGCCGGCATTAGCCGGCAGGCAGGATAAAAGATTCCCCAGCCGCTTGCGCCCGATACCAAAATTTTCCCGCGCAAGGCTGTAAATGTCCCCTTTTTTATAGGGGATCGCAATATCAAAATCTTTCATCCCGTTGTACCCGATTATTTCGATTATTTTTCCGACCAATTAGGCTTTTAGTCAAGCGGGATCACATAACTTATTGCGACGCAAAAACTTTCTTTATTGACTGAGGGCGCGTTTTATCAAATCATCGGTTAAGCTGTATAACATTACAGGAGCGTACGATGCCTTTTAAATTCCATGTGAAAGTTACAAAGAGCCCAACTGGCCTAAAAGTCAGAAACCATAAAGTTTCGCGGGTGTCTTGCGGCAAGCGCGGCGGCCATGCCGGATTTGTCAGGGTGCAACAAGACCGCAGCCTGGCAAGGCTTGTTGCCGGGCTAAAGGGGCGGTTGCGCGCTATATAGCGCTTACTGCCCGAACAATTTATTCATCAATTTCTGCGCGCCTTCATCAATCTTTTTATCGATTTTTTGCTGTAGCTTTTCTTTATCGACATTCTTTTCGATCACTTTATTGATCGCTTTGGTCGCAAGATAGCTCTGTACCGCTGCGCTATCAAAACCATATTTCGGCTGCGTCAGCTGTCCGGACAGCAATATGCCCAAAGGCGGGGCCTTGGGGTGCTCGTTGAAAGAAACATAGGTCGCGATATTCATATCCTGCTGCGCCAGATCGATCCGGCCCTTGCCCTTGCCGTTAGCGGGGGGAGATATAAGGACGATGTTGTCGCTTTGCGCAACGCCTTTGACAACCGTCCAATCGGCGGAAATCTTGTCGAACGATGTTTGGCCTTGGGCACGCGCTTTTTGCAAAAGGTCGAGAAAATCATTGACCTTATTCAGTTCTTTCAAACGCTGGCTGATCTGCACCAAATCGACGCCATGCAGCTTGCCGCCGGGCAATTCGGTTTTCGCCGTGCCTTGCAGCGATTTCCAATCCAAGGCGTTCGACGCCATAAGACCGGACAAGTCGGCGCTGAAATTGACCGCGCTTTCGACCGGCAATTGCGGCTGGCCAGAGAGCGTACGGATGTTAGGGTGCTTAAAATCAATTTTCCAATCGAATCCTTTGTTTTGCCCCAAGGAAAGGGATAAATCGCCATTCGCCTTGCCGTCGCCGTGGATCAAGCGGTATTCGGACAATTGCAGTTTTTGCGGCGTATAGACGATGCCGGATTCAAACTCCGCAGAGCTAGGCTGCTTGTCGAGCCATGCAAGGGAAATACCAGCCTCGCGGGTCAATTGCTGCAGGTTGCGCGTCCTGAAATTCAGCTTGCCGTTATATTGCTGCGCCGCCATGGTGTAATCGCCGCTGGATTCCAAAACGCTGTCGCCGGGCAATTGCGCCTCAAAACGCTGCACCATGATCCTGTTGCCGTCATTGGTCGAAAAATTCAAAGTCACAGGAGCGGCACGGTAAGGCGCATAGGAAATTTCCTTGATCGCAAGCTGCACGACGCCTTTCCAGGCGAAGGCGGATTTACTTGCGGGCGCGGCTTTGGGATCGGCCGGTTGCTGCGGCGCGATTCCGGAAATATCCGCCATCAGCGATTTCACATCCAAAGCGCCAAGCGCCAGCTTGGCCTTGATTTCCGGCGCATCTGCGATTTTGACCTGCACATCGCCCTGCCCCGATGCCGAGCCAAGCGCGATATCCAAGTTTTTCACCTGCGCCACACCGCCCGCATATTGCAAATTGCCCTTGGCCGTCAATTTGGCTTTGTCGTATTTCAGGGAAAACGGGCCTTGCGCCTTGATCTTGGCCGAATCCAAGGATTTTGCGTTTTCCATCGCGCCATCAAAAGACACATCGATGCCGCCACCGGAAAATGCCAGCGTCGTTTTCGCAATATTGCCCTTTGTTTCCGCATCCAGCGAAAAACTGAGCGGCTGACCGCCCCAACTGGCATCGCCTTTTAGCGATAGGTCCGGGCCGCCCAAATCAACCGACGCCTTGGCGTCTATGTCCGATAAAATTTGCTCTTTCTTTTCGGCATGATCGAAATAGGCAAGGCCGCTTTCCGTCATCGAAAGATCGTCGAGGCTAAAGGCGGAAAGGCCGCCGCCATCGGGGCTTGACGCGGCATCCGGGGCATTGCCGGGCATAGACCAATTGTTTTTATTGCTGGAAAATTTTTCAAGGAATATTTGCGCGCCGGTGAAATGCAGTTTTTTGATCTGAATATCGCCCGACAGCAAAGCCATCGGCATCAAGGATATTTCCAGTTTGCGAATCAAGGCCAAATTCGGATATTTGCCGCCCTTTTCCCCGGCGACGGAAATATCAAGGGCGGTTATTTCAGTGATCGGGAAAATCGTGCCGGAAATATCCCCGTTGATCGCGACCTCGCGGCCGATTTTTTCGGAAATTTTGGACGCGATCAAGGGTTTATAGCGGTCCCAGTCGATCAGCGCGGAAAACATGCTGGCGCCTGCAAAAGCAAGGGCCAATAGCAAGGCCAGCCAGAAAATATAGTTAAATTTCTTGCGCGGCGGCTTTTGCGATGAAAAAAACATGGCTGCTATTCCTTTATTGCATAGTTTATCTGGGACAGGATTCATAAAACTGTCATTTTTCCGATTTAAATTTCTAGCATAAAAATTCAAGCAGGAGAAAATTTATGGGATCGGGCAGAAGGTATATTTCGGATAGTGTTTTCATTCCCTCGGAACCCACAGTGCGGCTTCCAATATATGTTTCTTTTAAAGCCCTTGTCGTACAGTTGCAAGCCGGCGATCAAAGCGGCCTTGATGACTTTGACCAAGCATTGCGGCAATATTATGAAACTCATGGCTGTGCGCCAGCCTTTCCTGTAAGCTATTTGGAATTGGCGTTGTTTTCTTCTCCTGCAAGCCAGGAAATCCGCAGCAAGCTTCTTATAATAAGCACTCTTTACAAAGAAAATGTGGCAACCCGCCAGCTTGTCGTATCTGAAAGGTAGGATTTTACCTGGAACCGGCTTCATGCTAAAAATGGGGAATGAATAAAAACTATTCTTCCCCCAATTTCGAGCCTCGGCGCGACAGCAAAAAACCTTATATTTTTTTGTTGCATTATTCCGGCATGACGGATTTCGCCGAGGTTTTAAAAAAAATCTGCGATCCGGCAAGCAAAGTCAGCTATCATTATATCATTAACGAGGACGGCGCGGTTTACAATCTCGTCGACGAATCCATGCGCGCCTTTCATGCGGGGGTAAGCTATTGGCAAGGCGAGCGCGACATCAATTCGGTTTCCATCGGCGTCAGCCTGCAAAATCCGGGGCATGAATTCGGCTATCGCCCTTTTCCGCAAATTCAAATCGACAGCCTGAAAAAATTGGCGCAACAAATCATGGAACGGCACATGATAAAGCCGGAATATATATTGGGCCATTCCGATGTCGCCCCATCGCGCAAGACCGATCCCGGTGAATTATTCCCCTGGCAAGAATTGGCGGATTGCGGCATCGGCGTTATGCCCAAAAATCCCGCGCCCTCCGCCTTGTCCGAACAAGAAGGCAAAGATTTGCTGGCACGGTGGGGGTATGATCCCGCTTGCGATATAGCAACCAGCTTGGTCGCCTTTCAAAGCCATTACTGCCCAAAGGAATTGGGCAAAGGATGGACGCCTGCTACGGCGGGGGCATTGAAAAGCCTTATTTCTTAACCCTTTACACCAAACCCTTCACACTATACACTATATATGCCAGACAGCTGGATGATTGCTCTGCTTTATGCGGGGAGGAAAGTCCGGGCTCCACAAAAGCAAGGTGGCGGATAACGTCCGCCGCGGGTGACCGCAGGGAAAGTGCCACAGAAAATATACCGCCTAAGCGCCCTAAAGGCGCCGGCAAGGGTGAAATGGTGCGGTAAAAGCGCACCGCATTGCTGGCAACAGCAATGGCAGGGAAAACCCCACCTGGAGCAAGACCAAATAGGCGTTGCGCGCCGCGCAAGCGGCAGATGCGCTTTTGCATCGCAACGCGGGTAGGTCGCTAGAGCTTGGCGGCGACGCCAAGCCCAGATAAATAATCGTCGTCCAGCGATGGATACAGAACCCGGCTTATAGGCTGTCTGGCGCTTTTCTTTTGGATAACTTCGCCCTGGTCAAAATTCCATATTCTTGTATATCTATATACCGTTCGGGGAGTGCTCTTTTTGGGGCTGAGACCGGTTTACGGAATCCTTTGAACCTGATCTGGGTTATGCCAGCGAAGGGACGAATTTTCTTCACTGCTTCAAGGCATAACTTTTTTAGTGTCATTCCCGCGAAAGCCGGGATGAAGGATTAACAAAGGAACCGCCATGACCGCTTTAAAAGCAAAACCTACGCCAAAACAAATCCAAATCACCCGCGATCCGTTCCCCGGCTCGCGCAAGATTCATGTGAACGGCGTTGCCATGCGCGAAATTGCGGTCACGGCCAAGGATGAATCCCCTTTGCGCGTTTATGACACATCCGGCCCTTATACCGATCCCAATATTTCTATCGACATCCGCCAAGGCTTGCCGCGCCTGCGCGAAGAATGGGTCCGCGCGCGCGGCGATGTGGAAGAATATCAGGGGCGCGAATGGAAGCCTTTGGATGACGGGCTGAAATCGGCAGGCTTGCGCAATTTGGACGCGCATTTTCCCCTGTCCCGCAAGCCGCTGCGCGCAAAACCCGGTCAGGCCGTAACGCAAATGGCCTATGCCAAGCGCGGCGTGATTACCAAAGAAATGGAATATATCGCGGTGCGCGAAAATATCGGCCGGACCGAGGCGCGCAAAGCGAGCAAGGGCGGCGAGAATTTCGGCGCGAAGATCCCGGATTTGATCACGCCCGAATTCGTGCGCGACGAAGTGGCGCGCGGCCGGGCAATCATCCCCGCCAACATCAACCACCCGGAATCGGAACCGATGATTATCGGCCGCAATTTTTTGACCAAGATCAATGCCAATATCGGCAATTCCGCGGTTTCATCCAGCATCGAGGAAGAAGTCGAAAAGCTGGTCTGGGGCATACGCTGGGGCGCGGACACGACGATGGATTTATCGACGGGCAAAAATATTCACACAACGCGCGAATGGATCATCCGCAACTCGCCCGTACCCATCGGCACCGTGCCTATCTATCAGGCTTTGGAAAAAGTCGGCGGCGTGGCGCAGGATTTGACCTGGGAAATTTATAGAGACACTTTGATCGAACAATGCGAGCAAGGCGTTGATTATTTCACCATTCATGCGGGCGTGCGCTTGCCCTATATCCCGATGACGGCGAATCGCGTAACGGGCATCGTATCGCGCGGCGGATCGATCCATGCCAAATGGTGCCTGGCGCATCATAAAGAAAATTTCACCTATACGCATTTCCGCGAGATTTGCGAAATCTTGCGCGCCTATGACGTGTCGTTTTCTTTGGGCGATGGTTTGCGCCCCGGCGCGATTGCGGATGCGAATGACGAAGCGCAATTCGCCGAGCTGGAAACGCTGGGCGAGTTGACCAAAATCGCTTGGGAGATGGATTGCCAGGTGATGATCGAAGGGCCGGGCCATGTGCCGATGCATCTGATTAAAGAGAATATGGAAAAGCAGCTGAAGATCTGTCACGAAGCGCCGTTTTATACGCTCGGCCCGCTGACGACCGATATCGCGCCGGGATATGACCACATCACCAGCGCCATCGGCGCGGCGATGATCGGCTGGTTCGGCACCGCCATGTTGTGTTACGTTACGCCCAAAGAACATTTGGGCCTGCCGAATCGCGACGATGTCAAACAAGGCGTGATCGCGTACAAAATCGCCGCCCACGCCGCCGATTTGGCCAAGGGCCATCCGGCGGCGCAGCTGCGCGACGACACGCTATCCCGCGCGCGGTTCGAATTCCGCTGGGAAGATCAATTCAATCTGGGATTGGACCCGGATACGGCGCGCGAATACCACGACGAAACCCTGCCCGCCGAAGGCGCCAAAGTCGCGCATTTCTGTTCGATGTGCGGGCCGAAATTTTGCAGCATGAAAATTACGCAGGAAATCCGCGACATGGCGAATAAGGGCATGGCCGAAAAAAGCGCCGAATTCAAGGAACAGGGCGGGGAGATTTATAAGAAAATTGCGAATCAATAGAATAGGAAAGCATATGTTAACTTTACAAAAGATTTATTCTTATTTATCCATAACAAAGCTTTTTATCATTGCTATATGTTTTTTAATACTATCCTTAACTTTGAAATTGATTTCACAAGTGAGCCAAAATCAATTTGCCTATTCCGGCCTGAATAAGACAGCTTCGCCGAGTTATAATCCCTATCTTGATTTAATTATAAAGGATACCACATCTCAATCCTCTTTAAAGTCAACAGAGTACGGTGAGTTTGTAGACTTAGTACCTTCTGCGAAAGAGGTTTCCGTTTATGATATTTATCAGTGGTCTGATAGTGCATCTAAGATATGTGTTGTTGTTGGATTACTGTTTTTGATGTTCTTTGTATTAAAACTGATCCATCTCAGGTTCGAGCTGCAGTTTATTAAGAGAATAATAAATTGTTTGCTGATTTCAGTTGGTGTTTTTCTGATTTGTTTATCATTTCTGTATTTTGTAGAAGCTCTTTCATTCGCTATTGGTTTTTTTATAATATTTTTAACTGTTTGGAACTACATAGAAAATTATCAAAAGCAGAGAAAATAATAAAATTATTGACTTTTTAAGTACTTATATAGTAACCTATTAAGTACCTAAGGAGATAACTATGGACGCCATTACCTACACCAAAGCCCGCAAAAACTTTGCCAGCGTGATGAACAAGGTCTGCGAGGACAGCGCGCCGGTGATTATCACCCGCCAATCGGAAAAGCCGGTGGTGATGATGTCGCTCGCCGATTATAACGCCATTGAGGAAAGCATGTATCTGCTGCGTTCGCCCAAAAACGCGGGCAGGCTAAGCAAGGCCTTGAAAGACATTGCCGCCAAAAAGTACAAGAAACGGAAGCTAATTTCTGATGAATAATACCGTCACCCCGGCGAAAGCCGGGGTCCATAAACAATCATCGCATGGATTCCGGCTTTCGCCGGAATGACGACTATGGATATTCTATTCACTGACGATGCCTGGGGAGATTATCAATACTGGCGTCGTCACAATAAAAAGGTTCTTCGCCGCATCAACAAACTGATCGAAGCGATTCAAGAACATCCTTTCGACGGCATCGGCAAGCCGGAAGCGCTGAAATACGACTTGTCCGGCCTATGGTCGCGGCGCATAGACGCCGAGCATCGGTTAGTTTATAAAATCGAAGGCAACAAATTAATTATCGTGCAATGCCGGTATCATTATTAAAAAAGCGATTTCCTGCTACTAACCACGCGCCTTAACCGTCGCGGTTAACCGCAAGCGCGTGGAAGTCATTTGATCTTTTCCTAAGTAACCGCCAGACGCGCTCCAACGGTTTGCCATATAAGTATACTCTTTTCTGTCGCGCGCAATCTCTACCCCGTGCTTGCGACTGCCGCTCCAACGGCTATAGGACAAATCGCCGAATATGGATTTCACTTCGCTTGGTGAAAGCTCTTTGGTGGGATAAACGCCGTCCAAATCGACCACGGTGCGATCGTTGACGATCAAAAAACGATCCGTCATTCCCCTGACCGTTGTAGTATCAAGGCCATTATTATTTTCACTATGGATTATCCGCGTTTCTTCGGGGGCGGGCTCGGTCCAGGGCGAAAAATGAATTTCATAAAATTTTGCCCTGGTGTCGATAAAGGCGAACTTGAATCCGACCTGGTTCATAAATCCGGCGGCGATGCCGCGCGCGGAAACCACGATATCGGTCTGGCCTTCATGGGAAAGCGCGACAATTTCCCTTTCCACATTTCCGCTGGCGCTTAGCACAAGTTCTTGCTTTTTAGCATTCCTAATTTCTTCGGGCAGCACCGGACAATCCAACCCAAACCAACTGACGATTTGCTTAGAAATTTCCAAAGCCCTTTCCTGGTTACCCTTAAGGGCCATGATGGCGGCATAGGTTGTCCAGCCGCCTGGCTGCAGCGGATATGCCTCCAACCCGTGGCGCAGCTGGTTAAGCGCCACATCTGTTTCCCCATCCTTAAGCGCAAGCATGGCGGCACGCACAAGCGCGGTGTCCTGATTGGCAATCGACGCTTCAATACGCGACAAAGAGGATTGGATAGAATTCAACCTTTCCCGCATCGTCGCGCCGGAACCGGAAAGAAGCGAAACAAACCGGCTATAAGCATCGCCCAATAAGGTGGTTAAAGCGAGATAAGAAACAACAACTGGTTCAGCCATAACGATCCCCTCGTTTATTTAATCCGGCTATCAAAGAATGCTGCGCCGCAATAAGGTTACTGGGATCATTTTGTAATAGCAACAGTTTTTTTTAAGCATAAATATAATTGAAAAATCTGGTTAAGCCTCAACCCACCAGCTTTTCTACCTGTCTTTTATGCACGCGGTGATGGACGGATAGGAATTTATACCATTCGGCGGCGTTCATCGGCCCGAACCAGGGATGCGCCAGTTTGGCGTTAGGCGATTTTTTCAATTCATTCCTATCGAACCATGTCGGCCAATCGCGCAATAATTGCTGGAACTGCGCTTTCGCCTCTGCCCCCGTCAATGCGCCTTTGGGTTTGACATTCGCCGTCGAAATAACCACATCCGGCACGATGCCTTGCGACAATTGCTCTATCAACGGCTTGCCGCCCCGCGCCACGATCAGCAAATGCTCGATCACCATCGCAAGCGACCAGTCCATCGATATCGCTTCTATCCCCGGCAAGCGTGGAATTTTTTTTCGCGCCATCATGCGCGATTCATCAAGGCCAGAGCAAAGATCCAAGATTTTCTGCCCCTCGCCTACGAAAATTTCCGTTGCCTTGTTTAAAGGCATGGATTTCACACTCGGCGCGACTACTGCGCGAATGAACAATTTTTCTAAATATGGAATGGACTGGTTTTTCAAGGTGAACTCCCGGAGTAAATGGTTTCACCGCTATATAGCGCGCCGAAAATCCAAAAACAGTCCCTAAAAAATTATCTTCCCCCGCGCTGCGTGGCCAGCTGAAATTTGACGATTTCCCGCCAGGGCAAGATCGCCAGGTCGATTTCCATTTCTTGCGTTTGCGCCATTCTTCCCGCCATTCCCGACGTAACCGGCAAGACCGATTGCATCGCGGCGGCGCCGATTATTTGCCCTGATTCCTGGGCGATTTCCTCGCCCAATTGCGGGCCGTATTTTTTGGCCAAATTTCCGCCCAGCGCCTTGACCGTGCTTTGCGCCGCGATGCCGCCTGCGCGTTCCGGCAATGCGCCAAGCAGCGTCAACACCCGCCGCAACACGCCGCCCGACGCCATCCCCGCTTCTTGTTCTGCGGCGCGCTGTACGATGTTTCTGGCCAAATGCCCGCCGCTTGCCTGCGCCGCGCGCTGCATTCCGGCCTCTTCGACTATCCGCGTTGCGGCCGAGGATGTCGAATTCAAAGCCGCCTTGGCGGAAACCGCGCCGCCCAAACGCGCCGAAAAAACTCCGCCCAGCCAGCTTTGCAAATGCACGCTGATCGGCAGCAGCAAAATGCCGCTTGCGAACGTCATCACCACATCCAGCGCGTTCATATAGGGATTTTTTTGCCCCGCTCCAAAAGCGGCCTTGCAAAAGCTGCGCAAGCATCTTTTTGCAAAACTTCCATTGTTCTTTTCTTTTTTGTCCGGCACTTTTGCGGCGCGCTTTTTTCTAAAAACCGTTCTTTGCAATATTTTTTTGATTGCGAAAAAGGCATAGTTCGATGCCGCCTTGATCGTATAAGACACGCCCACTGCCATGCAGCCGATCGCGGGGCTGAAGCCCAAGGCCATGGCCGAGGCAAGAATCAATCCGGCGGTGAAACAAAACCTGGCCCAAGGATTGTTGACGGCTTTTTTGAAAAAACCGCTAAGCGCTGAGATTTTTGGATAACGCTTGGCGGCGGATTCGATTGCGTTGTCGGATATGATGTCTACATTCAGCAACGACAACACGCCCCGGCGCGTCATGCGCCATGCGGCGCGGAAGCTGACTTTGCGCTTAGGCTTTTGCCGCGCCGTAATTTGGGTTGGCGAGATGCTTTCCATCACGCCGGCCGTTGCTTCGGCCAATAAGTCTTCGGCGACGTTTTGAACTATGTTGGCACCCAGCTTCACTTTCCCTCCTTTCTTTCGCTAGCTGATGCAATATTGTTACTATTCTTATAGTAAATATATACTTATATGTCAACAAATATGTTTTTTTAATATTTATATTTCTTTTCCTTATCTCCTTGGTTTTGCCTGATTTTATCCAGGCATTGAGCAGCCCTTTTTGGAGTTTTGTCCTGAGGGCACGGAAAACAATCGCTTCCGTGCCCTTTCTGCCTGTGGAGAAAAAACCCATAGCAGCCCGAGAAATGTCACTTTTTCCCATTGACACCCATAATATCCCATGATATCCCAATAGACAGAGCTTCCGACCAGTCCGATACATCCGATACTTTCACTGAATATAAATTTTATAAAACTTTATTAGCGTTATTGAACAGGACGCAGACAAGAGCATGGCTTTATTTTTGTCCACTTACGTCAATAAGATCGACAAAAAGGGCCGCGTTTCCGTTCCCTCGACTTTTCGCGCCGCCCTTGCGGGCCAAAGCTTTCCCGGTGTCGTGATATTCCGCTCGATGCGGATGACGGCGCTTGAAGGCTGCGGCATTAGCCGGATGGAACAGCTAAGCCAAGGGCTTGATTCCTTGACGCAGTTTTCCGGGCCGCAACAGGATCTTGCCGCCTCTCTTTTCGCCGATTCCAAACCGGTCCCGTTCGATTCCGAAGGCCGGATCATCGTCGACGCCGAATTTCTTAAGCATGCCGGGATCAGCGACAGCGCCGCCTTTGTCGGCTGCGGCGCGACTTTTCAAATCTGGAACCCGGATCATTTCGCCAAGCACCAGGCAGAGGCGCGCAAACGCGTCCAGCAACAAGGGCTTGGCATCGAACTAGGACAGCAACCCCATGCCAACCGTACAGGAGGAAAAGCATGATTGCGATCGAGTCATTTGCCCCGCCACATCTCGCAGCCAACGACAACATCATAGCCATGAGCCATTTCATCAAAACCACGCCCCACCCCAGCCGCCACGTTCCGGTCATGCTGGATGAAACTTTGACCCAGCTTGACATCAAGGATGGCGGCATTTATGTCGACGCCACTTATGGCCATGGCGGGTACACCAAAGCGATGCTGAACGAAGCCGATTGCGTCGTTTACGCCGTCGACCGCGACCCCGCCGCCGAAGACCGCGCAACGCAAATGCTGACCCGCTATGACGGACGGCTGCGTTTCGTGCCGGGCTGTTTCGGCGATCTCGAAGACTTGCTGCACAAATGCGGCGTGCATCAGATCGACGGCATCGTTTTCGATTTGGGCGTCGCGTCCAGCCAATTGGACGAGGCGGAACGCGGATTTTCCTTTCGTCAAGACGGGCCTTTGAACATGCGCATGGACGGCGGCAGGCCGAATGCGACCGACGTCATCAACAGCCTCGATACCGAAGAGCTGACCGCGATCATCAGCAAATACGGCGAAGAACGCTTTGCGCGGCGCATCGCCGCCGCCATCGCCGAAGCGCGCAAGGAACAGCCGATCACCCGCACTTTGCAACTCGCCGACATCATCCGCAAAGTCACGCCGCGTAGCAAGGACGGCATCGACCCCGCGACGCGCACATTCCAGGCGCTTAGGATTTATGTCAATGACGAGCTGGGCGAATTGGAGCGCGGCCTCGTATCCGCCGAAAGGCTGCTAAGCCCCGGCGGCAAGCTGGTTGCCGTTTCCTATCATTCGCTGGAAGACCGCATCGTCAAGGATTTCTTGCGCAAAAGATCGGGCCATATCGCCAACCCGTCGCGCCACGCGCCGGTGGTAACGTCCCTGTACAAGTCCAGCTTCGAGCTTTCGACGCGCAAGGCCTTGATCCCCGAAGACAGCGAAATTAAACGCAACCCCAGGGCGGCATCGGCCAAGCTGCGCGCCGCAGAGCGCACCGAAGCGCCCGCCTGGCCCTGCACCTTGATTACGGAAAGGGAGAGATTGTTCTCTTAAAAAATTCATGCGCCGATCCTTTCTTGTCCTTTTGGTTTTCATCGCCCTTTACGGGATCGTCATCTATCACCTGAAATACCGGGTGATGGGTCTTGAAGACAATCTATCGCAAGTGAACCGCCAAATCCTGGCGCATCAGGAAAGCATCCACGTCTTGAACGCCGAGATCAGCTATCTGCTGCGCCCGGCGCATCTGGAAAAAATGGCGAAAAAGCACCTCGACATGCAATCCGCAAGCACGGGACAGATCGTTTTGCTGGCCAGCCTTGTCCCCGGGATGAGGCATTACGCGGGCGTACAGAATTATGATTCCGCAAAAATGCTGCACAGCAACGCACGCACCGCCGATTTGTCCACCGCAATCGAAAAGACCAGCAGCCCAGTGCAAGAAAATGCCGCGCAAAACCGATTCGAATAACTATGAGCCAAAGCGCAAGCTGATTATCGATTCCGCCCATGGAAGCGGCTATGCCACCCCCGGCAAAATGGAAAGCGGCCTCGCCGCAGGGCGCAACCTTCACAAGACCGTTCATATTGCCCATTCCCGGCTGCGTTACGCCTTGGCGGTTTTTGCGGCGGCGTTCTTCGCGATAGTCTTGCGCGTCGCCGATTTATCCTTGTTGCAAGAGATAAATGAAAACCGCCTGGCCAGCCGCCCTGTTTCCGCCGAAGCGGTGATGGAACGCGCCGACATACTGGACCGCAATGGCGCGATTCTGGCGTCCAACCTGACGACAGCGTCGCTTTACGCAAACCCCAAGCAAATCATCGACCGCGAAGAAGTCGTCAAAAAGCTTTCTGCCGCACTGCCCGGCATTAACAAGCGCGAAGTGAACTCTAGAATCAATTCGGACAAGTCCTTCGTTTGGATCAAGCGCAACTTGACGCCCGAAATGCAAAGCAAAGTGCATCGGCTGGGCCTGCCCGGGCTTGGCTTTCAGCTGGAAAATCGCCGCATCTATCCGCAAGGCAACCTGGCGGCGCATATATTGGGCTATACCGATCTCGACAATCAGGGCATCGCCGGCATTGAAAAAAGCCTGGACCGCACTTTGAAAACGCAGACATCGCCCTTGACGCTAAGCGTCGATATAAGGGTGCAGAACATCCTGCGCGAGGAATTGTCCGCTTCGATCAAGAAATTCAACGCCAAGGGCGGCGTCGGGATTGTCATGGACGTGCATAGCGGCGAAATACTGGCGATGGTATCGCTGCCCGATTTCGATCCGCATGACCCCGGCAGCGCCAAGGCCGACGCGAAATTCAACAAGGCGTCTTTGGGCATTTACGAAATGGGTTCGACCTTTAAGATTTTCAACACCGCCATGGCGCTGGATTCCGGCCGCGTCAGCATGCAAGACCGTTTCGACGCTACAAGCCCGATCAAGATCGGCAAACACCAGATCAGCGATTTTCATCCCGAAAACCGCTGGCTGAGCGTACCTGAAATTTTCGAGCATTCTTCGAACATAGGATCCGCCAAAATGGCGCAAGAGGTCGGCGCCGCGCAGCAAAAGGCGTTCCTGCGGCGGCTTGGTTTGCTTGATCCGATGCAGGTGGAATTGCCGGAAGTCGGCAAGCCGCTGGTTCCCGCCAAATGGGGCGATTCCACCACCATGACGGTTTCCTTCGGCTATGGGCTTTCGATCAGCCCATTGCAGCTTGTGCGCGCGGCGGCCGCCGTGGTCAATGGCGGATATTTGCCGAACCCCACCTTTAAACGGCAAGAAAACTATGAAAGGGGCCCGCGCATTATGTCGGAAAAAACCTCGGCGCAAATGCGTTATTTGCTGCATCACGCCATCATGTCGCCAGAAGGCACGGGCAGAAACGCCTATGTCCCCGGATATAATGTCGGCGGAAAAACCGGAACGGCGGAAAAAAGCACCGGCGGAAGCTATGCGCAAAAAAGCCTTTTGTCTTCTTTCCTAGGCGTTTTTCCGATCGAAAATCCGCAATTCGTGGTGTTTTCGATGATCGACGAGCCGGTCGGCAATAAAGCCAGTTTTGGATATGCCACAGGCGCTTGGGTGTCCGCACCGGTCGTTAAAAACGTCATCGCCCGCATGGCCCCTTTGCTGGGCATAGAACCAAGTCCGCCGCAACAAAACTATGCCAATCGCTTGCAAAATAGCGTAAGCTGGCAGGCGGAGAAGCGACATGATACTCACTGACCTAGCAAGCGGAATCGGCGTTGCGCTTGAAAATCAAAATCATACCGAAATTTCCGGCATCGCCCTGAATTCCGAAAGCTGCAATCCCGGATATTTATTCGCCGCGCTTCAAGGAGCCAAAATTCACGGCATCGAATTTTTGCAATCTGCTAAACAAAACGGCGCCGTCGCGGTTTTATCCGATCCCGCGCAAAAAGAAAAAATACTTTCCCTTGGCCTTGTCCCACTGATAAGCGGCAACCCGCAACGCGATTTATCGTTGTTGGCGGCGCGGTTCTATGCCCCCATTCCCAAAACCATCGCCGCCGTCACCGGAACCAACGGCAAAACGTCGTCGACCGTATTCGCCAGGCAAATTTGGCAAAAGCTGGGATATAAATCAGCCAGCATGGGCACGATCGGCATTATCGGCGACGGAATCAACCTGTCTGCCGCCTTGACTACGCCGGATGCGGTGTTTCTGCACCAAACCCTGCAAGGCCTGGCGCAAAAAGGCGTCACCCATGCCGCGCTGGAAGCGTCGAGCCACGGGCTGTTGCAGCATCGCCTGGACGGGCTTGAAGCGGATATCGCGGCCTTTACCAATCTGACCCGCGATCATCTCGATTACCACGGCACGATGGAAAATTACCTTGCCGCGAAATTGATCCTGTTCCAGCGCGTATTGAAACCGGGCGGCATAGCAGTGCTGAACAACGAGATTCCTGAATTCAAAATCATAGAGGAAATCTGCAAGAGCCGCGGCATAAAAGTAATTTCTTTCGGAAAAAACAAGGGTGACATTCAAATACTTTCCGCCAAAGCGGAACAAGACGGCCAAATGGCCGAGCTTTGTATCCGGGATAAGAATTATGCCGTTAAAATTCCCTTTTTAGGCACATTCCAAATTTACAACATCGCCTGCGCTATCGGCATCGCGCTGGCCAGTGGATGCGACCAAGATAAAATCGTTTCTTGCCTGCCGCATTTAAGTGGCGTTCCCGGCCGAATGCAATTGATCGGAACAACGCCTGCTGGCGCGCCGGTTTTCGTCGATTACGCCCACACGCCGGATGCGATCGAAAATGTTTTGCTGTCTCTGCGTCCTCACACGAGAAAAAGTCTTGCGATTCTATTCGGCTGCGGCGGCGACAGAGACCCCGGAAAACGCCCGATCATGGGTGGCATCGCGCAACAGCTTGCGGATAAAATATATGTAACCGACGATAACCCACGCACCGAAGATCCGGCCAAAATCCGCGCCGCAATCCTGCAGAATTGTCCAAAGGCTTTGGAAATTGGCGACAGAGCCGAAGCGATCCGGCAAGCGATCGCCGCGCTGGAAAAAGGCGATGCCCTTATCGTCGCCGGAAAAGGCCATGAGCCGGGCCAGATCGTCGGCAAGCAAGTCCTGCCTTTCGACGACGCCGAAGAAGCGCGCAAAGCGCTGGCCCAAATGAAAGAAGCGGCGGCATGAACGCGACGCTTTGGAATCAAGACGATATCAAGCGGGCTTTGGGCACAGAGTGCGCCGCATTTTCCGCAACCGGCATCAGCATCGACAGCCGCAACATCGCGCCGGGCGATCTTTTTATCGCCATCAAAGGCCCCCATTTCGACGGCAACGATTATGCCAAAGACGCTTTGCGAAAAGGCGCTTGTGCCGCGATCATAAGCCGCGATATTGGCGGCGCGGAAAAAGCCCTTATCCGCGTGGATGATACCAAGGCGGCTTTATGGGCGCTTGGGAAATACGCACGGCAGAGATTCCAGGGCAAGACCATCGCCGTCACCGGATCTGTCGGCAAGACCAGCGTCAAGGATGCTTTGCATTTTCTGCTTTCCCGCCAGGGCAAATGTTTTTCAACGCCCGGCAATTTGAACAACGACATCGGGCTGCCGTTAAGCCTGGCGCGGCTGCCGCAGGACGCGGAATTCGCCATTTTCGAGCTGGGCATGAACCATCCCGGGGAAATCGAACCGCTGTCGCGCCTGTGCCGCCCCGATATCGCCATCATCACCGCCATTGCACCGGCGCATATGGAGTATATGAAAAGCCTTGAGGCTGTCGCCGACGAAAAGGCGCAGATTTTCGCAGGCTTGCCGGAAAGCGGCGTTGCGATCGTCAACGCCGACACGCCTTTTTTTAACCGGATCAAGGATTTTGCAAAAAAATGCGGCGTCAAAACCGTAATCGGATTCGGCGAGAACGCGGAAAGCGGCGCAAAATTGATATCCTGCAAACTCGCGGACGGATATTCCGATATTCAGGCGAATCTGATCGGACAGGATCTTTCCTATCGCCTTGGCGCGCCGGGAAAGCATTTCGCACTAAACAGCCTTGGCATTCTTGCGGCAGTGCATTCTGTCGCCGCCTCGGCCCAAAAGGCAAAAGACGATCTTTTAGACTGGCGGCCGCCTGCAGGACGCGGCCAAATCCGCGTCATTCCCCTGCCCCAAGGCGGGCAAATCCGCCTTATCGATGAAAGTTATAACGCGAGCCCGGAATCGGTGCGCGCCGCCATCCGCGTATTGTCTGGAATAAAACCCGACAAGGACGGCAGGCGTGTCGCGGTTTTGGGCGATATGCTGGAAATGGGCCAAGACAGCGCCGCGATACATAAGGCGCTTGCGCCGGATATAAAGCAAGCCCGGCTGGACGCCGTGTTTTTATGCGGCGGGTTCATGAAAGGGCTGAACGATCCGGACTTGATAGGCTGCCCAAGCTTTTATGCCGCAAATTCCGAGGCCTTGGCGCCGATGGTTGCGGATTATATTCAGGCGGGCGATGCGGTTATGGTAAAAGGGTCTTATGGCAGCAAAATGCGCGCCATAATCGAATTTCTAGAACGCCTAACGCCGCAAAAAACCAAACACATGGCCTAAACATGCTTTACCAGTTGCTGTTTCCGCTTGCCGAGGACTATAGTTTCTTCAATCTGTTCCGTTATTTGACATTCCGTAGCGGCGGCGCTCTGGCAACCGCCCTGATCATTTTTTTCATTTTCGGCAATAGATTCATCCGCTGGCTGAAGGCCTTGCAAAAAGACGGCCAGCCGATCCGCGCCGAAGGGCCGCAAGAGCATTTGATCAAAAAGCAAGGCACGCCGACCATGGGCGGCGGGCTGATCTTGATCGCGATCGCTATCAGCACGCTTTTATGGGCGGATTTAAGCAACCTTTATATCTGGGCGGTTTTGATCGTAACTTTGATTTTCGGCCTGATCGGACTTGGCGACGATTATCTGAAATTGAAAAAGCGCCATAACACAGGCCTTACCGCGCGGCAAAAATTTCTGGCGCAGGTTGCTACATCCCTGATCGCGACATCTATCATTGTTTCCATCACCAACCCCGCCATCGCAACCAGCCTTTCCGTGCCGTTTTTCAAAGACGTGCTGATCCCGCTGGGCTGGTTCTTTTTCGTATTTTCCTGCTGCGTCATCGTCGGCGCATCCAACGCGGTCAATTTGACCGACGGGCTGGATGGGCTTGCCATCGTTCCGGTAATGATCGCGTCCGGCGTTTTCG
>JACCDG011452283.1_pt1 | contig 23215 bp, 21 predicted proteins | sample 7442471 | NCBI WGS metagenome assembly JACCDG01 (sample SAMN15323444, study PRJNA562643) | freshwater metagenome | isolation source: river surface water | place: USA:Blue River Watershed | collected 2017-08-17 | reverse complement strand
TGGACTCAAGAACAAATCGATGAATGGGTTATACAATCAAACATTAGTGCTGGCGAATGGGATTGGGATATACTCGCGAACGAATGGGAAGCCGATAACCTAATCGACTGGGGTATAGACATGCCCGATGACTGGGGTACTAGTAAAGAACTACCAGAAGATATTGACGAGATACCAGAAGTAAAAACACCAGTATCAAAACTAGGCGACCTATGGCTACTTAACGGACATCGTGTTCTATGTGGCGATTCAACAGACAAAACTACAGTAGAACGGCTTATGGATGGTAAGAAAGCCGACATGGTATTCACAGACCCACCATACGGAATGAACCTAGACACCGATTGGACGAATCTTAAAGGTAGTAAAAATGCTCAAATGGAAGGCAAACATGGGGGCAATAAATACAAAAAAGTAATCGGAGATGATGAAGATTATGACCCATCACCAATATTTGAAATGTTTAGTTATTGCAAAGAGATATTTTTATGGGGTGCAGATTATTACCACCATAGATTACCTAATGAAGGGTGTTTTTTAGTTTGGGACAAACGACTTACAGAACAGGCAGATGAAGCAATTGGAAGTTCATTTGAAATTATATGGTCAAGACAAAAACACAAAAAATACATAGTAAGATACTTTTCATCTGGGGCATTCGGGACTCGACCTATTGATAGGAATAGAGAACATCCTACCCAAAAGCCAGTAGGCGTATGCCAATGGTTTACAGATAAATATTCCGAAATCAATTCAATTGTAGTTGATCTTTTTATTGGTTCTGGTTCTACTTTGCTGGCGTGTGAACAGACAGACCGTAAATGTTACGGACTCGAACTCGACCCACATTATGTAGACGTTATATGTAAACGATGGCAAACACTCACAGGACAAATGCCTATCCTAGAATCTAGCGGTGAAGCACACGACTTCATGGTACAATAAAAATATGTCAACTACAAACCAAGTTCCAAACCCTACAGGTAAAGGTGGTTTTGGAGACAATCCACAGAACAGAAACCCTGGCTCATGGAAGAAAGCTGATACACCAAGATACAAACTAGAACAGATGATGAAGCTATCCGAGCCTGAACTAAAAGCTGTAGCAGATGATAAGACAGCACCATATTTTGAACGTAAACTTGCTGGAGCTATTAAGAAAGCTGATTGGAAAGTAATCCGTGAGATGACAGATCAAGTTTATGGACAGCCGAAACAAACTATTGATACTACTATTGCGATCCCACAACCTCTAGCACCTGTACGAGATTCTGATCTTGAGACTGACTAGCGCATACCATAAGATTCTAGAACTATCAGGAAGATATAGGGTAGTACAGGGCGGTATGCGAGCCGGTAAAACTTTCGCTATCTTACAATATCTAATCTCTTTAGTGGAGCAACGTGCTGATCTTACGGTAACAGTATGTTCTAATACTTTACCTGCTTTGCGTATTGGTGCGATGCGTGACTTCCAACAGATCCTTAAAGCTACAGATCATTGGGTATATTTCGACGAGAACAAAACCACTCACACTTTCACTTGTAAAGCAACAGGCTCAAAAATAGAGTTTCTAGGATTAGATGAAGATTTAAAAGCTCGTGGTGCAGCAAGAGATATATTGTTTATCAATGAAGCTAATAGGATTAAATGGGATGTATTCGAACAGCTCGCAATGAGAACATCAGAGTTTATTTTTTTGGATTATAACCCATCATCAAAATACTGGGTTCACGATAAGATCATACCTAGAGAAGATAGCTCATTCGAAATACTTACATATCTAGATAATGAAGAGATACCACTACAAATCAAAGCAGATATAGAATCACACGATAGGGAATCAAACTGGTGGAAAGTCTATGGGCTCGGACAGATAGGTGAACTAGAAGGCAACATTTTTACCGGCTGGGAATTTATAGATAAGATACCTGAAGAAAAAGAATTGTTAGGTTATGGTCTAGATTTCGGTTTCGCTCCTGATCCATGTGCTCTCGTATCGTTATGGAAAGTAGATGGCAAACTTCTCGCTATAGAAGAATGGATGGAAACAAAACTCACACCAGAACAAATAGTAGCTAAAGTCATTATGACCACACCGCCTAACAGCCTGATTATTGCAGATAATGCTAGACCAGAAATAATATCTCAAATGCAACAATCCGGTATTCAAGTGTTGCCTTGTGTGAAACAAGAAAATATTGCAGGTCAACTCGTAGGACAAACCATCTACAACATGTTCATCAAAGAATATACAGAGAAACAATGGGGCAAACCCTGTACACAACTCCCAGCAGAAACAATCCAAAGAATCCCAGTCCGGCTAACCTACAACAACAACTATTTCGATGACCCATACCAAGGGATACCCACACAAGGCTACACACCACTATTCGAATCAATGCTACAGAACACAGAAGTAGAACTAGGAACACCATACGAACCCATAATGAACCGATATGCCAAACAAACAATATATACTGGAGAAATAGACCGCTACTACAACTACCAGCTAGGAAGGCTCGAATACAGATCACTCAAATTTATTGATATAGAACACCAACATGATAACCACCAAGGCAACCCAGTATTCAACTATCCACAAAAAAAAATACCATATATAAGATCAATAGAACACAAACATTTCAACCCACACAAACAAACCGATAATACAATAGTCACATACGAATACTCTATAGACCACACACAACAAACAATCCCCTTCTACCCTATAAAAACAAACCAAAACCAAAACCTATACAACAAATACCAACAGCTAGCAAAACAAAACAAAAACATACATTTCAAAGGACGACTAGGTAACTACAAATACTACGATATGGACGACACCATCAACAATGCCCTACAATTCGTAGAAGAACAAAAGGCAAACATATGACATCAACAGAACTCAACTTTGTGGCAGACAAAAAACGTGAATACGAACAATACCTAATATGGCGATCATTACCAAGAGATATAGATCATGGACTATGGGAAAAGCTAGGAGTAACAGACGAAACAATCCTAGAACTATCCGCTATACCTAACCAAAAACAACTCGCAAAACATTTAGGTTTAGCACAACGCACTATTACAGATTGGAATAAGAAACCTATCCCAGAACAATACCGAGAACTCGATTGGAGATACTGGGCTAAGAAAACAACACCAACAGTAGTATCAGCCCTGTTAAGAAAAATAGTTAAACATGGTGATGCTGCAAGAGTAAACACATGGATGAAATATGTTGAACAGATCGAAGATAATGCTACAGTCAACCTGGAATGGAATGGTCTTGCTGACTTAGTAAAGAACGCTAATAAAGTATTGGAAGAAAATGGAGAATCTACAGGCTGACGATCTAAAAAATGTTGTTAGGGCTTTACAAGTATCGCCTAGTTTTTTTACTAAATCTTTTCTTGGTACAGACTTTTGGTCTAAACAGGAAGAAATAGCTTTATCAGTAAGAGATAATCGTTATACGACAGTACGTGCTTGTCATGATGTTGGCAAAACATATGTGGCATCCAGGCTCGCATTATGGTATTTATATTCTCACCCACAATCAATAGTAGTAACAACAGCTCCAACAATGCGCCAAGTAGAAAACCTATTATGGAGAGAACTCAGAGCAGCACACGAAAACGCTAAACAACCTTTAGGTGGCGAGCCATTAAAAACACGCCTGGAAATAGCAACAGACTGGTACGCTATCGGAGCTTCAAGTGGAGACCCAGACAAACTACAAGGATTCCATGCTGCAAGCGGACATATCCTTATCATTGTTGACGAAGCTGCAGGTGTTAACGAGGATGCTTTCGAAGCTATCGAAGGTATGATGACATCAGAAAAAGCCCGTATGCTTATGATAGGAAACCCAACATCTGACGCAGGTAGTTTTAGGGCTTCTCATTATTCTTGGGAACACGCAAACAAAATACATATATCGGTATTCGATAGTCCTAACTTTGTTAACAACGAGATCAACAATATCGAAGATTTACAAGCGGTTGATCTTGACAAGGTAGAAATAGTAAATGATTATCTGGTATCTCCCCGTTGGGCTTACGAGAAGATAGATTCATGGGGTGTAGATTCACCGATGTTTCAAGCTCGCGTGTTAGGTAATTTTCCTAGCCAATCTGCGAATACTGTAATACCTTTGAACGCTTTAGAGCAAGCATGCACAGAAGAACATCGCGCAAAAATTAAAGCTAAAGGCGGAATGTTTTATCTTGGTGTTGACCCTGCACGATTCGGTAACGACGAAACAGTCTTGACTCCTCGTTATGGAGGTTATGTGCCTGAACAATTAACAAGCCCTTATACTTCTATACCAGCAACAGTAGGACTAATAAAACAATACTCTAACCCTAGACCCGATGGTATATATGTCGATGTAGACGGCTTGGGCGGTGGAGTCTACGATATTTTGCGTGAAGCTAAATATGATATGGCGATAGAAATACATAACAACGCTAAAGCACTACCCGACGATACAGGACTCACATTCGCAAATTTAGCTTCTCAGTTATGGTGGAGAGCAAGAACAATGTTTATAGCTGGAGAACTCGCGATCCCTAACGACGACAAACTTATAATGCAACTCTCAACACGTAAATATTCTTTCACTGGTAAAGGCTTGACGATAGAATCTAAAGACGTTTGGAAAAAAAGATATGGCAACAAATCGTGCGACCGTGCTGACTCATTCATATACTCATTAGCTGATATACTAGGAAATGAGACGACAGTTCAAGCTTCTGCAGGACGTAACGTGTCAGATTATATTAACGAACGTTTGAGAGAATAAATGAGCAAGATCGGCCAATTCATTACTAGCCTAGCTAAGACACCTGCAGCTCCTAACACTATCGAAATTGGTACTTCTGCGAGCGGTAGTTTGCCTAGTATTTTTAACGAAGAATTTATAGATACCGATAAAGTTAAAGCTGCCGATCTTAAAAAGATGCTCGACTCTGATGGTACTATCCAAGCCCTATATAACACTATTGTCATGTCGTTATTGGGTAGAAATTGGACTATTGAAGCTGATGACGATTCGCCTGCTGCTATAGAACAATCTGCTTGGGTTGAAGATCAGTTAAGGATGCCACCACACAAGGGAGGTATGTCTACACCATTCGATCTTGTTATAGCTCAGGCTTTAAGGGCAGTCATTGAGGGTTATGCAGGATTCGAAAAAGTGTTCGCTATTTCTGATGGCAAAGTAGTATTTCGTAAAGTAGCTTGGAGAGACCCTACAACAATAAGTATGCGTACTGATGATAGGGGAGGATTTAACGGCTTTAGGCAAAGAGCATATATTGGTAACACTTATGCTGATGTAACAATACCTTTAGATCGCAGCTTTCTTTATACGTATGGTAAAGAGTTTCATAATCTTAAAGGCAGGTCTGCTTTCCTTGCAGCATATTCTAGCTATGATAAGAAAAGACGTTTACTATATTTTGCTGAGCAACAAGCACAAGCTGATGCTTTGAAAGTAAAAATTGTTGAGGGTAAAGAACGAGCCTCACAAGACGAACTAGATGAGACTGTTGCTGCTGTCGATGAGATAGGTTTTAAAGCTACTGTTGGTGTACCTAACGGATATAAAGTTAGTGCGCTCGACACAGGTTCAACTTATGATCTTCTGCCTTTAATCGAATTTCAGAACGCAGAAATGGCAAGATCAGTACTCGCGATGTTTATTCTTCTTGGTACTGGCTCTAATACTGGTGCTTATGCTTTGTCTCAAGATCAATCAGACTTCTTCGTACAAGCTTTAATGTCAATAAGTAAGTCATTAGAACAACATATAACTTCTTATCTAATACCCGATTTGTATAAATATAATTATGCGACACCCGAATACGGCACTTTCAAGTTCGAAGATATTACAGACTCAACAACAGAATTATTGAAAGAAACATTTATCAAACTTACCGAGAAAGATCGTCTGCCACAAGAAATAGTAGATGGTGTTATACAGAAGATGGCTGACAAACTCGATATAGATATTGATATGCTAGAACAAGCAATAGCTGAGCCAATACAAGACCCGACAGTTGACCCTATTGCAGAAGTTGTTGAACCTATACCAGCATTATCTTTAAGCACAGATGCTTGGAGAAGATCTTTAACAAAAGCAGAAACAAAAGTCAACTTTGCGAGCATAGAAAACAAACTTAACAGTCTCGAAGCCGACACAGAACGTAACATTAGAGCGATATACGATGCTCTAGTTGCCAACGCTTTACCTAAAATAGATAAATATGTTGCTGCTGGACAATACGAGAAGCTGACAGAAAAAAATCTGTTCGATGAAAATCTAAAAAACCAGTATGTTAAAGCCTTAAAAGAAGCAGGGTTGGATGCTTATACGTATGGTAAGAATGGTGCGAGCGACGAATTGTTTATCCCTATTCCTTCTACGCCTAAAGAATCTAAAGATTTCTTCCAAAATAACGCTGTTACTATTGTTGAAAAACAGTTGTCTGATCTGATTTTTAAGATACAAACAGAAGTTAGCAAGGCTCAACGTAAAGACCAACTATCCACAAGGTTATCCACAGGTGATATTATTGTTGCAGTAACAGCAATGTTTACTGATTATTACCAGAATACTATCGGGCTGACAGCTACAGCTATAGCAGCTATCGCTATCAATAAAGGTCGTAAAGATGTTTTTGATGTGGCTAAAGAAAAAATATATGCTTACCAATACTCAGCCCTGTTAGATAATCGTACCTGTCCTACATGTGAAGAACTCGACGGGAAAGTCCTGTCAGAAACAGAATACAAAAACACTACCTACGACCCACCAATACATCATAACTGCCGTTGTATATGGGTTGCTATTCTCCAAGACGAAATAGACCCTCCTGACATTACTGGCTTCCCCGATACTTCAAGACTTCTAGAACCTTCATTATCTAAAGATATGGAAGATCAAATAGTTGAGCTAACACAAAAAGCAGTAAAAAAAGCTGTTGCTGACGAGGTTGATAAACTATTAGCAGAGGATTAACTTATGGCTAATAAGATCGAACAGATAGCATTAAAAGAAAAAAAGAAGATACAAGCTAAACAAGATGCTGATGTTATACGTTTCTCAAAAAAAATAGCAGAAGAAATCTTAAACAATATAGGACAATTAGATCGTGACGATAAAAAAGAGTTACAAGAAAGCATTGTTAGCCTATCTAAATCTGTAGCAGAAGCAATAGTATCTTCTAACACTACTTTTGATAATACTCTTAAAGACAATTTCAGTAAACTTCTCGTTGCAACCAAAAATAACGATAATAGAGCAGATCAAAACAAGATTTTTAAACAGATAGGAACATCACTATCTAACTTCGAAGTAGCTTTGAGCCGTTTAGAGTTATCGCCACAAATAAATGTTACTGGGCTTACTAAAGAGGAATTAAAAAAAGAGATAGATAAAATTCTTTCTAAGCTACCTGCATCTTCTAAAAGAGAAGTTGTTATTGCTTACGAGAACGCTAACCCTGACAAGTATATTAACGTCCGTTTGACTGATGGTATAGAACATTATAAAGCTTTAGCTGGGGGCGGTGGTGGTACTCCTGATGGTGCTACTGTTAGTAAACAAGACGAGATTATTACAGCAATTCAGGGTATTTCTGGAAGTGTTAATTATACGACCAGGATTGTTACTGTTGGTTCTTTAACATATATTGGTAATGCTGCTATAGGTTCTGCAACATCTGTCGCAGTATGGCAAATTAAACGGCTTGCAACCCCTGGTTTAACTAAACTATGGGCTGATGGTAACGATAATTTTGATAATGTTTGGGACGATAGAGAAAGCTTGAGTTATAGCTAATGGCTACACGACATGTTACATATACTTTAGAAAACGCTCAGGTCACTTTAGATCGTAGTACAGATATAGATTTAATTAACGAGATTGAAGCTAACGGATATTTAGCAAAAGATGACGTGACTAACCCTGAGGCAGACATTATTGAAGAAGGTGCTTTAGTTTTAACTGTTGACGGTGAACGTATAGTAGTAGCAGAGGAAGATTTGACACGTGGCAACATTTAACCTTGTAGCAGATACTCGTTTACGTCAACTTGTAGGACGTACTGGTTCGGATGTAGTAAACAATTTAGGTTTTGCTTTTACTATTGATACTCATACTTGTTTTGGTACTGGAGCTACTACTTCTACAATTATAAGTTCTGTTACTGGTTCTTCTACTTTGGGTGGAGATATTAAAATTCGTGGAGATCAAACACGTCTTGTTCCTTTTGATACAGGTTCGGGTACTGTTCCTGCTTATGATACTGTGATTACTGGTTCAGGTGGTGGTTCTGGACTTTTACAGGGTGTATATTCGACTGGTCTTAATGCTGCTCCTTTAACTCCTGGTGCTGCAATGCCAGCAAGCGGATATTTTCTTTTGAGCGAATGGAACTCTGTTAGTTTTCCTGATAATAATACTTTGACTGGTATTAGCGCAATAGTATGTATCGACCATATTTTGGGTTCTGGTACTGACCGTTGGGGTTGGATAGAAGTTGTAGGTGTTGAAGGTTCAACATGGACTATAAACGGGTTAAATAACCAGTCTAATATTGCTGTTAAAGGTAAACCATTCCAGATCGGTACAACACCTGGTACTCCTGCTAGAACTGACGTATATCAGATTCCTACTAATGGACGTGTAGCTTGGCATCCTGGCGTATTTTTACGCAACCCTACACCTGCAACTATTACTAACGCTGTATATGCCGATGAATATGATGGAACAAACGCTACAGGGGGTTGGGTTACTGCCACCGCTGTAGGACATAATTTTACTAACGGATCAGTTGTCGCTATTGCAGGAATAACACCTAGCGGTTTTAATACGACACGAACAATGATTGAAGTTATTGACGCTAACACTTTCAAATATTATTCAGATGCAGACCCTGGAACTTATACTTCTGGAGGTACTGTAACAGGCACTTACGAGTTTTGGCCTAACTCTCCAGATACAGCTATAGCAGCTAATGTTGCGACTGATGATTGGCGAGGACATTACTGTTGGATAGATACCACGACAGGTACACTCAGGTTCGGTTCAGACGGTACTAACAGTACAGGTGGAGCTTTACCACCTTCAGGTTATGAGATAACTATAGGTAACGTATTTTTACAGAACGCTGCTAGTGCTTCACCTACTGTTAATACTCTTTCTGCGACTGTTGCTAACAGATATAAATTCGGTACTGGTGGTTCAGGTTCTCTCGAGATGGAATGGTGTTCCTGTGCTTGGCGTATCCCTATATCTGACGGCGATAAGTTCAATGTCGACTATTCGGGTATCACTAAACCTGTTACAGCACAACAGTTTGGTTCTCAAATGAATTTTCGTAACTCTGGTATGGGTTCGCCTGTAAGCGTCGGTGGTCAAGGAATCGACATTATTACTTCTACAGAAGGTGCTTTGTTCGATAATTTTCATTGTTCAACAGGTAACTATAATGCTGGTTCTGTATCTGCTTTACGTTCTAACACTTCAGACAATATGGAAGTCAAATTTTCTCGTATCTCACATACAGGTACGAGGGTTGCTACCTCGAATAGTTCGTTTGGTTCTGTTACAGCATCTAACATTTCTGTCCACGACAATATACTTTCGGGTCAAACTTCTTATGCGACAGGTGTAAATATAGAACAACGTCGCAATTGGCGTTACTATACAGCAGGTGAAACACGTCCAGCAGCAGTAGAAAATATACACGGTACAACCTTCTCAGGTATAACAGACGGGTTATGCGAAAGAGACTATCACCCACTACCATTCCAACACTCAAAGGTTGGGCTATTCACTTGCGGTACATCTTCAGTACGACCAACACTTAGAAACACAATAGTTGACTTCACCGTATACGCCGAAGAAGAGTGTTCCGTAACTCGTTCTGGTACGACATTCACTTTCACAACAGCTTCTCCTCACAATTTTGTGACTGGTGATTCTATGATTCCATATCGCGGGAATATGACGGGACTATCCGTCACGGCAAAATCAGTCACTGTAACTGGCCTAAATACGTTTACCGTTGTCGGTACGGCCACAGGTATTACTACTGGTGGCTTGGTGTCGTTTTATGGCTCTGGTACAACTCAAGGCTTCCGTACATCTGGTTCAAACGTTACTGATATGAAAGTCCAGAATGTGACTACACTTGGCGTTACTGGTCAACAATATGCAATTGATCCAACTACCAAGAACTTACTGCTTGAGAATGTTATTGGTGATGTACGATATTCAAACAGAGGTACACTTAACGGTACGAATACTAAGGCTAAGTCAATGGGCGGTTCTTCTACTGCTTTTAACACTATAGGTGCTAAGGGTACTCACTTTGAAACTACTTCAACAACTCCTCTGACTGCAACAGATAGAAGCGGTTTAACATGGAACAGAGCATCAGGTATTTACACGATTGATGCATCTGACCACAAACTAACGACTGCCGACTTCGTGTATATCTATGATGCCGAAAACGGCAACGTCTTCGGCATGCGTTCAGTGACTACATTAAATGATGACCAATTTACGGTAACTGGTGCTGCTTCAGGTACTTCGTCTGGAACAGCCTTAGCTTACCGAGTTACTAACCACCGCTTTAACATAATGATGGGTGCACCGACTACCGATACAGCTTCACTAGTTACTATTGGTGGTTCTGCACAGTTTAACGGTCTTGGCTACTTATCCGCCCTTACTATTGGAGATTCTGGTATATGGGAAATGGACTACTACGACATATCCGCTGATAGCTTTGCTAACGCATACCCAGTTGTAACAGCCACTTCTGCTGTTCAAATTAACTACTATAATCTTTACTATCAAATAGATAGAGGTTCAGGCTTTAGTGCATGGAAGAACTTATACTACCAAGCTACAGGAGCAACTGGGCTTAGTGGGCAGCCAGTCGTTACAGGGCTTTCGACGACTACAGATATTGCTGTAGGTAATGATGTATCGGCTCTAGGTGTTGCTGGCGTACCTGACGGTACTAAAGTGCTTAGTGTTGATAGTGCGTCACAAATAACTTTAGATACTAACCTTACAGCAAACCTCACGTCAGCTACTCTAATATTTCGAGCAACTCCCGACGAGGCTACGTTCCCTTCGACTGGTATCAAACTCAAAATTAAAGCATACGTTTTCGCTACACCAACACAAGCCATATCTGGTATCTGGATACCAATGCTTTCCACTTCAACTAGCCGCGCAAGATTATATCCGCAAGAAACAGCACAAACACAAGAAGTAAATGTAACTAATGGTACGAACGGTATGCGCGTACAAATAAAAGATATTACTTCTAACACTGAACTTTATAACGATATTGTGGCATCGTTTCCTCTTAACTGGACTGACCCTGCACCTTATATTGCAGACAGAGAAATTCGTGTTAGAGCAGCCTACATTGATGGTACGACTGGTGCGAAACTATTTTACGATCAAATTATAGGTATAGCAACAAACGACGACCCTGTAATCTCGGTGAGGTTAAACCCTGAAAATGACACAGTATATTTAGCAAACGCAACAGATGGCTCTACAGTAACCGATATTGTTATTAACGATGTCGATGAACTTTTTGAGCTTGAAGCATCAAAAACTTGTGCTGAACTGTATGCTTACGCGATGTACACTTTATTTACAGAAGAAGGTATTAGAGATTTAGGTCAAACTATTTTTGCTGTAGACCAAGCAAACTATCGTGTAGATGGCCGATTGATAAAAAATACTTCTTCTCCTTCTGAGCCTGTAGTACTATCGGGCGGTTATATTGTTGATATGACTACAGGTAATGCGATTGATCTTGTGGATGATACTGGGGGTACATTGTTTTTAGCTCCTAATCATGTTGTGCCTTTTGCTACAGGTTCAGGAGTTACACCTTCCGACGTGACAGATATAGCTAACGCTGTTCAAACAAAACTTGATGACGATTTCACTCTTATCAACACAAATATTAGCGACCTATCAGATGAACAAACACTACCTAACCTGCTTATTAAAGATAAATTATCTTCATAAATTTGATGTATCATAGAAAACAAGGAGACATAATGCACGTACAACTAAGTAATCTTATGCAATTCGCATCAGAGGACACACAAAAAGCAACTTTTAAAGGCTCAACATATCGCAAGCAGATAGCTAAATATGGAGAATGGGTTAACCCTGACTATCCTTTCTTTTCTGATAACCCGATAATGACTTTAGATGAAGCTTGGGGTGAAGCTATAGTAAGAAATTTTGAAAACAATACTTTAGGTACTCCTGTTGCTGTACCTTTCACCCATACTAACGACCCTAAAGAAAATACTGGGACAGTCAAAAGTTTAGAATCTATCACTGGTGACGGGCTTTACGCAGAATTAGATATACGTGATGCTATAGCGTTAGAAAAACTTGACAATGAAACACTCTATGATGTGTCAGTATCTTTTGAATGGGACCATGTTAGAAAAGATGATAACAAGCATTATGGACCAACTTTGTTACATGTTGCTTTGGTAAATAATCCTTATCTAGTAGGTATGAAAGGTTTTGAAAAAGTAGAAGCAAGCCTGTCTAGATCGTTGAATCCTAACAGCATGTCTTTAGCTGGAAATAATGTTATCATGTTATCAAGAAACAAAATGAAGGAGTTATCCGCAATGGGAACTGAAACAAATTTAAGTGAAGATGTCGAAGAAGTTACACCTGAACCTGTAGAAACCATAGAGGAAACTATAGAAGTAGTTGATGAGACAACTGAGGAAACTACAGAAGAAGCATCAGATGAAACTGTTGAAGAAACTGTTGAAGATGAAGTTACAGAACTATCACGCATTCGCTTAGAGAACTCTGAACTTAAACTTTCTAAAGCATTCGACGATCTACTCCACGACGGCAAGGTTATACCTGCTCAAAAAGACAAGATCATGGCATTAGCAAAACTTTCACAAGGCGTAGAACTTTCCACAGATGGTGGCAAGAAAATAGATTTAGCGACTGTAGTATTAGACATTTTGAGAACAAACACTCAACAGTTCTCTACAGACGAATCGGGAAGCAGCAAAGAATATGAGACTGTAACCGAAGAAGATCAAACAGAAGATGGCAAAAAACCATCTGAAGTTTTGAGTGAAGCTGAAGCAGCGGGATTCAAAGCCGTTGGAGCAGACCCACAAACAATGGACGAACTGGCAGAGAAATTTCCAGAGTTCCGCGAAGCACTCGCTTCACTAAGTAAATAGATCGAAAGGTTAAGACATGACAGCTATTACAGTTGCAAAAAAAAGTACTGACCGCGCAGATGGACTAATTCAATCCTTCAAACAAGGTGCAGAAAAAATTCCTGAAGGCGCATTGGTAATGGTGAACGCTGCAGGTTATGCAGTTAACGCTACAGATACAGCCGGTGGTGTTGTTGTTGGAGTCGCGGATGAAACTGTTGACAACTCAGCAGGTTCAGTTGGAGATTTATCAATCAAGGTTAGGCGTACAGGCGTATTCACTTTCGTTTTTGCAGGAACTGCAACTATCGCAGATGTGAACACACTTGTTTACGTTACAGACAATCAAACTGTTGACCTAGTCGGTGTTACTACTAACGATGTTCTCGTTGGTCGTATCCTCGAATTTGTTTCAGCAACTAAAGTACGCGTTGACATTCGCGACAGAGCGTAAGAAAGGTATAAGACAATGGCTATAAGTACACTTTTAGCAAAGGGCTTACTAACTAATTTTTATGAGGGCTATTCAGCTGCTCAAACTAATTGGGATAAAGTGGCTACAAAAATATCTAGTTCTGCTCGTAGTGAAACCTACGCGTGGCTAGGGACTAATCCTCGTATGCGAGAAATGAAGGGTGAGCGTATTCCTAAGAAACTTTCTGAATACAGCTACTCTCTTGTTAATAAAGAATATGAAGCTTCTATTGAAGTTGATGTTTCTGACATTATGGATGACCAAACAGGACAATATGGTTTACAAGCAAAAGCTATTGGTGAAAGTCTTAAAACTTTCCCTGATGAACTTTTGTTTCAAACTTTGATCCCAGCTGGCGATTCTACTCTTTGTTACGATGGACAATATTTCTTTGATACAGATCACCCTATCGGTGAAACTGGTTCAACTCAAAGCAATAAGATTACTAGTGCTTTAGATGCAACAACATTTAATACAGCTAGAGGCATGTTGCGCACTATGCAAGATGATGCAGGTCGACCTACATTTAATAACAATATGGATTTGTTGTTAGTGGTTCCACCAGCGTTAGAATCTACTGCAGCAACAATTCTAGAAGCTCAAATTGGTGCTTCTGGTGCTACAAACATCTATCAAGGACAAGCAAGAATCTTAGTTTCAAACTGGCTAACAGATACTAATAACTGGTATTTGTTAAATACAGCTGGAACTATCAAACCTTTTATTGTTCAAGAACGCGAATTTAATCCTCTTAGTGCTCTTGAAGAAGGCTCATCAGGAAACTTCATGCGTCGTAAAAACTATTACGGTTGTTTGTGGAGAGGTAACGCAGGTTACGGTCTCTACCAAAAAGCGGTTGCTTCAATCGTTGCTTAAACGGGCAGGGTGAAAGGGAGGCAAGTAAAATTGCTTCCCTTTTTTATTATTAAAGGAATTATTATGACAGAATATAAAATAGAGTTAATACCGTCGCTTGCTGAGGGTGCTAGGACTACTATGTTTCGTGGTGGTCAAGAGTTCGAGGTTAAAGTTCCTAAGGTTTTAGAGTTATCAGATGAGGAAGTGAGGGTGTTTGTTAATGATTGGAGATTCACAGTATCGGATTCGACAGATTCAAGCAAAAAGAACTCAAGCGGAAATGTTAAAAAGGGCAAAACAATATCATCAAGTGGAAGTATTGACGGAACAGAAACCATTGTTGATACGACTCAAGTTGTTGAGGATAAATCTGTTGCACAAGAAAAAAAAGATGCTGACAACAGTACGAAAATACCTTCGTTAAAAGATTTAAAAAAAAATTATAGTAGAGAAGAATTAGATACTATTGCTATAGAAGCTGGTCTCAATCCTGAAGGATTTAACAACAAGTCAGAGGTTGCTCAAGCTATAGTAGAAGCTAGGTAGTCATGGCTTTAGCTGTAGACCTCGATTATTCGTCTTTACAAGACATTCGTGAAGAATCTGGGCAACAACACCTTGTAAGATTAGAAAACCCTAGTGGGCTTGTGAATGGCTCTAATACTATTTTTACTGTAGGTCGTACTTATATTGTTGATAGGAATTATAACGATACTATTGACGTGGGCGTGAGCGGAGATGTAATTGTCTATGATGATAATGTAGCTGTGAGCGTGGCTAGTGTCGATACTACTACTGGGGTTATTACTCTTACTGCTGCGCCTGTAACTGCAAGTGTAATAAAAATCTCTTATGCTTATAGTTTACTTTCTGATGCTGCTGTCACTAAATATCGTAACGAAGCTATCAGTTGGGTTCAAAGAAAACTATCAGGCATTATTGATTATACTGTTTGGACTGACACGACTATTCCTGATGAGATTAAAACTATTGTAAGAAATTATGCTGCTGCATGGATACTAATTAAAGATCAAGGGTTTAATACTGATACAGAAAATAGTTCTAAAGATGGCTATAAACGTTTAACAATAGCTAAAGACATGCTGGCAGAATATCTAGATGAAGTATCTACTGCTAGTGGTTCATCTGTTCGCGTAACAGTTAGCTCGAGAAGCGACGGAAACCTGTTCTACCGTAATACTGATCTTACAGATTACAACGAGTCTGTTGGCAGTACAGAATTTTTTATGCGAGACGAACAATGATAACTCTGAATGCAACACTTGAAGGCGATAAAGAGTTAAGCCGTAGACTAATTGCAATACCACAAAACATAGGAAGCTTCAAACAACCGTTATTTAAGATCGGTCGCGAAGTACGTATCTCTGCTGACGCTAACTTTGCTTCAAGGGGAGCTTTGTTTGGGGCTAGATGGAAACCACGTAAAGACAATAATCCTTGGCCTATTCTAGAAAAGACAGGTAAGATGCGTAGGGCTTTTGATCAAGACTTAGGGTTTGATTATGTAGCTATAGGTAATACTTCGGAAGTATTTAAGTATCATCAATCTAATGCTCCGCGTAGTAGCCAGCTTCCTCGTCGTATAATGTTAAAATTAGATGAGATTCGCAAGCTTTTTATTGTGAAAGAATTTCAATCACATATACAAAAAGCTATTAGAGAAAGCTAAATTATGGCACTCGAAGAATATTATGACCCGATACTAGAAGCTTTAATTGTTATGCTTGAAGCAGAAGGACCAACCGAGTTACAAGGGCATTATGTTTATGGCGATGTACTCGCTCCTAATCGTAGCGAACTTCCTGTAGTATCGGTAGCTAAGCAAGGTACTGTTATTCAATCCGACGGTACGATGCAAGACGTTCACGTTTCAAGTATTGTTATGGCTATTATTTACGATTGGACTCAAGACTTAGATCAATCTTTCGACCTTGTTAGGGGCACAACAGGTCTATATAAACTTATTGAGGAACGCAATCCAGATTTTAGTATCAAAGCCAATACGCTATCTTATGCTTTGCGTGATAATCAGAAGCTCGCAGAGAACCTATTTATCTCTATTAGAGACGAAGGCTTGCGTATTGATTATGGTTTAGGTTGGGAAAAAAGAGGTTCTAACATTTTCTCTGTAGAAGGCATCTTAAGGTTTAACATAGAATTAACCCAGCCGAAACCAAATCTTTATTAACAAAATTGTTGTATGATGTAACCATAGGAGTTGTTATGACAGAAAAAGATACACCAAAAAAAGATACACCAGCAAAAGAAGAAGGCGAAATATATAACTTCACCCAAGCTGGTATAGTAGTGCGAGCTAAAAATCTTGAAGAAGCAACCGAGCTTTACAAACAAACTTTGAAAGAAAATAAGGAGTCATAATGACTAAAATTATAGGACGTACTGGTGCTTTAGGTATCGGTATCGAATCGACTAAAGGTACACCTGTTGCTGCTGCATATTGGATTCCTGTACAGGGGTATTCGTTTGATGACAAGATCGAGCTTGTAAAAAACGATTCTGCGATGGGTCAAATCTTCGAATTTAACGATGCTGATATTACTAAGCTTTGGGCTGAAGGCGATTATGACGGCAAGCTGTTTCTTAATAGTCTTGGTGCTGAACTTGTAGCATTATTCGGGCAGTCTCCTAGTTCTGCACAACGTACAACTACAGGAGTATATGACCACACTTATGCTTTGTTAAATAGTAACGATCATAAAGCTTTAACTATTGGCTATAACGATGCAGTTCAAGAAATATCTTTTCCTTTTGGGACTATTGACTCTTGGAGTTTAGAGGTAGCGGTTGACGATTATGTTAAACGTACAGTGTCTCTTATTTCTAAAAAGTCTGCTAGTGCTTCACACACTCCAGCTTTCACTAACGAAATAGAATTTCTTCCTAGCCATTGTTCGTTCAAGACTGCTACTACGGCTGCTGGCTTGGGTGCTGCGAGTGCTATCAATATTACAAACTTCAAATTAGATGTTAAAAAGAACGCAGAAGCTATATATAATATTGGGTCTAATGAGCCTACAGATATTATTAACAAACAATTCAATGTGACTGGTTCTGTAGAACTATATTTCGAAGACACAACTCATAGAGATATTGTTATGGCTAATACTCATAAAGCTATGCGTATCCGCATGACTGACGCTGCAACTATCATTGGTAGTTCCGGCTCTCATAACCCAGAATTTTATATCGATTTGAACGATGTTGTGTTTGATAGTTACGAACGTAACTGGAGTTCTAATGACCCTCTTGCTCAAACATTAAACTTCGAAGGTGTATATAGTATCGCTGATGGTGCTGGCATTTCCGCAAGATTAACAAATACAGTAGTAAGCTATTAACTAACTTTTAAGAAAGGTAATTATGTCGGATAATAGGGAAACTATAAAGATAACTACGCCAGTAGGCAAACACAAAGTTGTTTTGAAAGCTTGGATTAACGGACGCGAGAAACAAAAAATAGACGGGGCGATGTTCAACAGTATAACTACTGAAGGTGAAGGTAAGAATCTTAAACCTGTAATGAACGATACTATGCTCGCTGGTCAAGAAAATGCTCGTATCGAAGCAGTCGTGGTAAGTGTTGATGGCGTTGAAGAAAATATTCTTGATACTGTTTTAGATATGCGAGCTAAAGACTTCGAATTTATTGCTAACCATGCACAAAAGATTGTTGATGGTGAACTAGACGAAAAAAAAGACAAACCCTCGAAAACCAATACTACAGAGCTTTAGATAGCGGTCGAGGGCGTATAGCCGATGAACATTTTCCTATAGTTCTTTTGTGTGCAGCTATGGGTTGTACTTATACTGAATATGTTGAGCAACCTACGTGGTTTATAGAACGCTATAAAATCAAACTTAAGATCGAAGCCGAGCATGAGAATCGTAAAAATAAATAGTCGTCTCATGGTAGTATAGGCTTATGGGTGACGAAGAAAAGCTAAAAATTATTATTGAGGCGCACAATAAAGCGCAAAAAGCTTTTGATGAGGCTAACGCTCAGATAGATCGTACTCAAAAGAATTTTACTTCTATGGGCGAGAAGCTTGACGCTGCTGGCGAGAAAATGAAAACTGTCGGCACTAAAATGACTAAGTTCATGACCCTGCCTATTTTGGCTGGTGCTGGTCTTTCAATTAAAGCTTTTTCCGATCTTGAAGAAACATTGAATAAAGTTAGTGTTTCGTTTGGTAAGTCATCTGATAGTGTTAAGAAATGGTCTGAAACATCTATTCAAAAGATGGGTCTTGCTCAACAATCCGCGTTAGACGCTGCTTCGTTATTTGGCGATATGGGTACTGGTATGGGACAAAACCAGGAACAAGCAGCGAAAATGTCGATGGGTTTAACGCAACTAGGTGCTGATATGGCATCGTTTAAGAACGTGTCTATAGATAGAGCACAAACAGCCTTAGCGGGTGTGTATACGGGTGAAACAGAAGCTTTGAAGAGCCTCGGTATTGTGATGACCGAAACAAATTTACAAGAATATGCTGCTTCTAAAGGTATAACTAAAAAGCTTAGTGCGATGAGCCAAGCCGAAAAAGTACAGTTGCGTTATAACTTCGTGATGGATAAAACGAAGAACGCTCAAGGAGACTTTGCGCGTACTTCCGATAGTATTGCTAACAAGACTCGTACAGCTGCAGAAAAAACAAAACAGCTTTCCGCGCAACTCGGCGGGAAACTCGCCCCGATATACAATAAGATTTTAGAAGTCGGCACAAAAATACTCGATTGGTTTTCGAAACTATCGGGTAGTTGGCAAAAATGGATAGTATATATCGGTCTTGCTTTAGCGGTACTTGGTCCTCTAGTTAGCGTTCTTGGTACGCTTGCAACAGTAATGGGTGCAGTATTTTCGCCTATCGGCCTGATTGTTGCTGCTATTGCTTTGCTTGTTGCTGCTCTTGTGTATTGTTATTTTCATTTTGAAACATTCCGCAATATTGTTGATGCAGTATGGAAGGGTATTGTTGCTGTTGTAATGTGGGCTTGGAATAATGTTATCAAGCCTATTTGGGATGCGATTGTAATATTTATAACTAATATTCTTGTACCTACTTTTCAATTCCTTTGGGGGTTCTTACAAGGAGTATGGACAGGTATTTCTACTATTATTTCGTGGGCTTGGGGTAATGTTATTAAACCTATTTGGGACGCTCTCGTTTGGGTTATTACTAATGTTTTGATGCCAATATTTCGAGTTCTATGGAATACTATTTCGTGGGTATGGGATAAAATATCTGCTGCGATCAGTTGGGCTTGGGAAAATATTATTAAACCTATTTGGGATGGCATAGTTTGGTTTATAAACAATATTCTTATACCGATCTGGGATACTTTATACGGGGCTATTGTTAAAGCGTGGGATTGGATATGGAATAAAATTTCTACAGTTGTAGGTTGGATTACGGAAGCTGTAGGTGGTGTGGTCGATTGGATTCAAAAAGCAATAGATAAGCTATTAGAGTTAGCTGGCATTAAAGAAAAAGAAAAGAAAAATATCTTAAATGTTGGAGATGAGCAACAAGCTAAAAATAGGGCAACGATTCAAAAACAAGTAAAAAATGGTACTTATATTCCTCCTTCTATGGGTCAAAAAACCAATGCTGCTGGCGGTTGGACAGAAGGCGGCGTTGGAGGTCTTGTCGGGGAGAAAGGTCCAGAAATATTTGTGCCTTCTACTAGCGGACAAATTATTGATGCTAAGCGTACTGCTGCGCTTATGTCTCAAGCGATGGGTACGAAAAGTGATGGTGGTTTCAACATGTACGGAAATATAATTTTGTCTACTCAAGAATCTGTAGACAGGTTCTTTGAAAGAGTAGACCGAGATGGGGAGCTTGCTTCGATGGGAGTACCAACATGACAAGTGTAGCTTTTGATAGTTTCGAATTGAATAGCGGATTCTTTAGAGTCAACAAATGCGATACTGAGTCTAGTCCTGCGAAGATTACTACTATGTTGCAGCTCGCTCGTGCGCATGGCTCAAAGAGAGTTTTCGAGAAGTACGATGCAAAAAATATTGTTGTATCAGGAATGATAGTTTGCACTACGCAAGTTGAGTTGCAAGATCAGACTGACCTTCTAAAAAATTGGTTACGCAGGGAGAGCGGTGCGCTACGACGCGATTATAGTACTGGCTATCGCGAGTGGGTTTGTACTGCAAAGAATGTTATTGTTCCTATTGCTCAAGAGAATATTTCTTTTGGTCCGTATTCTATAGAGTTCGAATGTGAATCTCCGTTTGCTACAGATGGGGTTACTGATACTTGGATGAACGCTACGGCGATTACGACTGCCACTTCTGATACGAATATTACTGTTAATGGGACTATGGATGGCCAGCCTGTCATTACGATTACTGTTACAGCGATTAACCCTACAGTGTCGGATGTTACGATGACTATTGCTAATACTTCTAATAGCCAATATTTAGATATTACAGCTACGTTTGCTGCTGGAGATATAGTTACTGTTGATTGTGAGAATAATCGTGTTTTTATTAACGGTATTCTTGTTAAATCTTCTGGACAGTTTCCTTACTGGGCTACAGGCTCAGGCGTTTTACATTATGAGGATACTGCAACAACGCGTACTTTGGCTGTTACTGCTACGAGTGAAAGACGTTATTTGTAATGACTCAAAAAACTGTACGTTATATTGTCTACTCGGCTGACGACGATTATATTGGCGAATGGGCAGATGTTACTTCTCAGCCTACTTTTAAACGTCAGATCAATAATGCATTATCTTCGATGGATGTCGAGTTCGCTAGGAACGAGTTGACTTCTAAAACTCTTACTGACACTTTAGATACTGAGGCTGATGTTGCTATTACTGACGAGTCTGATGCTCCGCTTCTTATAGACTTGATAGCGAAAGTGGGTTTAGGTGTTGGAACTGATCTTGATCTTAATTATAATATTGAAGTTATAACCCATTACGGGTCTTATGATACGTTGGATGACGAGGCTGATGTTCCGATTACTGACGAGCTAGATAATCCGTTAGAGATACCTGATGGGCTTCCTGATGGGCTTACTATTTTTACTGGGTATGTTTCTGATTGGAATATAGATATTGGCGGCAGCGACACTCTGAAAGCAAGTTTGCTTTCTCATAGTGTCGAGTTAAACAATATTATTTTGATGGATGGTACGGACACTAAGGTTACATATAATTCTTATGACCCTTCCAATATTGCAAAAGCCGTTATCGATTATGCGATAACTCAAGGTGCAAGAATACATTACGATTCAACTTCTATCGAACTTACTGGCACTACAGTATCCTATACTTTCAATCTAAACACTATTGCAGAATGTTTAGATCAAGTCTTAAAATTGTGTCCTGGCGACTGGTATTGGACTTACAATCCTGGCGATAATCTTTACAGTTTGAAGGCTCGTCCTGCTAGTCGTAGCCGTTGGTTTACTAAACTTACAGATGTTTTTGTTGCTAACTTCCGTAAATCGATAGCTCATATAGCTAACAAAGTATATTTTACTGGTGGTGGAGAACCTGCACTTCTTGTTGTGCGTAATGATGCTGCATCGCAGGCTGCTTGGCGTACAGGTATAACCAAACTTTCAGACCAAAGAGTTATTGTACAATCGACAGCAGAAATTATGGCTGACGCTGAGATAGAAAGATATACGAATCCTAGTTTTGTTGGTACTACTACTATTACTGGAGATCATTACGACCCTATAGAGGTTATAGCGTTAGGTGAGATTGTAGGGTTTAGCAATTTTGGTGAATATATTGACGAGAATATCGAACTGCAAATAGTTGGTATTGACTATAAAGTTGATACTGTCGATCTTGAGCTTGATCGTATTCTTCCTCCTGTCGCTAAACGTATCGAAGATATTAGACGTAACCTTGATGAGCTTGCTCAAGAAAACAACCCTAATGCTCCGCTCTGATATACTTAAAACAAAAGGAATATAATTATGACTAGAATTTCTAACCTTACTGCTCTTGGTTCTGCTGATGGTGGAGATACTGTGCCTATTTTGGATGTGTCTGCTACTACTACTAAAAAAATTACTAAGACATCTTTTCTTAGTGATATTGTTGACGGTACTTTAATTGCCGCTCAAGCAATTAAACCAAAACACGTGGATTTCGGAGTTGTTGACCAAACAGCTAGAGATGCGCTTACTCTTTTTGAAGGGCTTACAGTTTTTCGCGAGGACACAGATGCTTACGAAGTTTATGATGGTTCAGCATGGCTCACTTTTGATACTAAATGGCAAACTTATACACCTAGTATTTATTTTGGGGCAACACAATGGACTATAGGTAACGGAACATCAATTGGTAGATATTTTAGATGTGGCAAAAAAGTTAAAGTCCAATATCAAATAACACTTGGTACTACTTCATCGTTTGGTGCTACAGGTGCGCTTGAAATTAGTTTGCCTGTTAATGCTGAAACTTCTGTTTTTGTTAATACAACTATGACGGTTGGTCAATGTCGAGCTTTAAACTCTGGTGTGGCATCTTCTGTTGGTTTTGTTAATCTTTACAATTCGACAAGAGTGAGACAATGGTAC
>JACCDG010293570.1_pt1 | contig 23229 bp, 26 predicted proteins | sample 7442471 | NCBI WGS metagenome assembly JACCDG01 (sample SAMN15323444, study PRJNA562643) | freshwater metagenome | isolation source: river surface water | place: USA:Blue River Watershed | collected 2017-08-17 | reverse complement strand
TCAAGGGACTACGCCTACCGTCTCGACCACATCCGGGACGATTTCCGTCAATACGTGGCATCACCTAGCGGCTACATTCTCTTCCGCAGGAGGCCAGTACGCTTGGCTGGATGCAACAAAGAGCACAAGCGGCGGGAATAGTCGTGTTCCTGCTTCGCTAGACCGAACGAGCATCGGACGAGAAATCGTTATTTCTGCAGCGTTCTTTTTGTGGCAAGGCAGAATCGCGTATCCATCAATCTGGAACGTCGTCCTTTCCGACGACGAAATCGCCGATCTTGGCCGCAAGCTCAACGGCGCCCCGTGCGGCGTTCACCCAATTCGCATTCGACCAGAATCGCTCGTCGCCTGCTGGCCGCTCGGCGGCTTCCATGGCGACGATGATCGCGACATTTTCGGGCAGTACGATTTAACCGCGTCTGGTGGCCCAACGTTCGACGAGTCTCCACCGGTAGTCTATCCGACGGGCGGAATCATTACCGACTTGGGGCAGGTGTCGGGCGGCGGCGGTGGTGGAGGCGGCGGCATTGTGTCGCGAATTATGCAGCAACACGGCGTAGTTCTGGGAGCGTAAGCATGCGCGACGTATTAAGAGGCTCGACCGATCAGAGCGTGGTGATCCGGATCATCGACTCCACCGACGGCACCCCTGAGACAGGCGTCGACTACAACACGTCGGGCATCGATCTCTGGTACCGGCGCGAAGGCGGCGCCAAGGTGTCCATCACCGAGGCGGCGTTAGCCTCGGCGGACGCGGCCCACTCTGACGGCGGAATTGAACACATCGGCGACGGCTACTACCGCGTCGACTTGCCAGACGCAGCGGTCGCGAGCGGGGCGGCTGGAGTGCTTGTGGGTGGCACGGTCACGGGCATGATCGTGATCGGTGATTACCTTCACCTGACGGCGTACAACCCGCTCGACTCAGTGCGTCTCGGTCTGACGGCGCTTCCCAATGCCGCGGCTGACGCTGCGGGAGGTTTGCCGATATCGGACGCTGGCGGGTTCGACGTCGACGCGTTGGCGGCGTTGCTGACACGATTGTCGGCACTGCGAGCAGGTTATCTCGACAACTTGAGCGGCGGGGCTGTTGCCCTAAACGCTGACATGTCGACGTTGTTGTCGCGGCTGTCTTCCGCTCGGGCCGGTTATCTCGACAACCTGAATGCTGGCGGCGTGGTTGCAAGCCAGGCTGATATCGTGGCGCTCAATCAGTCGGCGAGTCGGCGCATCCTGCTGACGACGGTCCAGCAATACGAGCGACCCGAGTCCTCGAGCAGCTCGTACACGATCGAGGCTCGTACATTCGACGGCGATGGCGCGGCGACAAATGCTGACACGACGCCGACACTGACGGCAACCGGCGCGACAACTGGAAGCCTTGCGGCTAATCTGTCGAGTGCGACGTCACCAGCGACCGGCGTTTATCGGTGGACATATTCGGTAGCGAGTGGCGCGACTCAAGAGCAGATCCGCTTCGACGTCTCGGCGACGATTGGCGGGTCGACGTTCACGCTGTCCGCTTATTCGCAAGTGGTCGACTTGGTGTCGTCGACCTGGACCACGAGCGACCGCACGAAGCTTGATGCGGTCTACAACAAGCTGCCGAGCAAGAGTTATCTGACCGGCAGTAGCAATAGCGACGGCGACGTTCAGCTCGATGAGGCCACTGGCACGCCGGCCGACTCGGCGGGCGTTACCACTTTGCTCGCGAGGATCGGCGCCTTCACTGGCTCGGGCGTTAATACGATCCTGGGCTTTCTCAAGGCGATTATGTCAAAGTCCGCGAGCACTCCGAGCGACGTCGGCGGCACGTTCTCCGCGATGACTGACTCGCTTGAGAATATCAAGGACACGGGCGGTGGAGACGCTACGCTCGCGAAGCAAGAAGAGATCTTGACGGCGATCGGCGACTTATCCGCGGGGACTGGCAGCGGAGCCTACACGCTGACAATCCAAGTGACCGACGGAACCACGGCCTTGCAAGGCGCAACCGTGCGACTCGTCGAGGGCGTGACCAGTTTGACAGGCACAACCAACGCGAGCGGAATCATCGCGTTCTCGGTGGATGCTGCTACGTGGTCGGTTGCGATCACGAAGGACGGTTACCAATTCTCTCCCACAACCAAAGTCGTCAGCGGTTCGGGATCGCAAACGTATTCAATGACGGCTGTCGTCATCACGGCCCCGAGCGATCCAAACAAGTCGGCGGTCACCATCACCTGCTACGGCACGGACACGGAAGTCGAGGCCGGCGTCACGCTCACGATCCAGCAAACCTCGGCGCCGAGCGGTGACGAGAATCACGCGTTTGATGGTACGTCGTGGACCGAGACCAGCGACGTCGATGGACTCGTTACGCTCACGCTGTGGCGGAATGCTGGCTATCGCATCAAACGCGGGGCGGCCAAGCGGTGGATTGAGTTTACTCCCAACGCGTCGACCTATGACATTTCGTCGTTCGCTGGCGCTGATGAGTAGGTTTTGTGAGGTTTTGTGAGGTTAGGCCTCGAAATGGCACGCGCGGCAAGATGGCGTGCTGACGATTGCAGGGGAGCGGCGATAAATGAAGCCTACCTGGGAAAGCAAATGCGGAACCGTACAACTGTATCTGGGCGATTGCCTGGAAGTGCTGCCGACGCTCGCGCCGGGTAGCGTGGATGCGGTGGTGGCTGATCCGCCTTGGAATTGTGGATATTTCGGAGAAAGCGACGCTGTTTCGTGGCCGCATTACAAACAGCTTTTAGCAAGCTGGGTAAGGGAGTCGCAGGCAATAGCTGGCGGGCAGGTTTGGTTTCTTAGTACAAAGTCAATTCCGTACGTAAGCGACGTTTTTATAGGCTACAAGCCATTTGCCAGCGTGAAAAACTTCTCTCAGATGACCGCGTCGGCGATGCCAAACTGCTGGGATATTGCTTTTGTGAAATCTACTGAATACAGAGGGAATGGCCGAAACTGGTTTTTGTGCAACACCGCAGGAATGCTCCAAGAAAGAACAGGACACCCAACGCCAAGAACAGTGGACGTGATGGAGTATTTACTGGGGATGCACAAATGGAAGTATGTTCTTGACCCATTTACCGGCAGCGGCACAACCGGAGTCGCGGCCGTTCGCCTAGGCCGTCGCTTCATCGGCGTGGAGATCGACCCCGACTATTTCGAGATCGCAAAGAAACGCATCCAGGACGAGCTTGACAAAGTGGCGTTTCTAGAGCCGCCCAAACGCGAACGACAGCGGACGTTATTGGAGGCTGAATAGTGCACCACCGAATCGGCTGCGGACTCTGGGCGGGCGTGATATGCGCCGCGGTGCTGACTGGGTGGCTGCTGGCGATGTTGATTGATGTTGTGAGCTTTTGCGTAGCAATATCTATCTAGATTTCTCCAAGTCTTGGACTGTCGCGAGTTGACGATATTTCCGAACTCGTTCAACTTGCGGCATGGCTTCTTCCCAGTCGCTTCTCGACGCTTGCAACGCAGCACTCGAAAAGGTGCTGTCGGGCGTTGCTGTCGAGTGGTACGAGGGCGGCCAAAGAATTCGGGTTGTTGATCCCGAGGTATTGCTTCGCATTCGCGACCGGTTGCAGCGCGACGTCGACGACGAGTCTGGCGCGTCGCAGCCATTCCGACCGATCAGGGCGCACGTCGAATAATGGCTCGATCTCACCAGTCTGACGCAGCGGCAACGCTCGAATTCCTCGCGGAAGTCGACGCGTATAACGCGGCCGTCGCGCGCGGAGTAAGTGGAGCCAACGCGAGCTATCGTCTCGGTCGATTGGATCGAGCGACCCGCCATCACAACCCGCAAGCTCGCTCGGGCGATGCGGCGGTGATGGACTCGGCTGACTTAATGCACCGTCGGGTGTCCGATCTGAAGCGGAACAACTCGCACATTAAGCGGCTCTCAGAGGCGATCCCCGATTTGATTGTCGGGACCGGTGTGCAGACGCTCGCCGATCCGTTCGAACCATGGCTCGACTTGGCCGACTTGACGCCTGACGACCTCGACGAGCGGCTCGCGTACGCTCTCGAATCCGACGAGGTGTTCACCGAGTGGGCGCTCGAACCGAAACAGGTAGACGTGGCCGGCAAGCTGGCTTTGCCCGACATGCAGCGGCTCTTTGTGTCGGAGCTTGTTCGTCGCGGGGCTTGCCTCTTGGTTAAATCCATAGCTCGCGGACAGAAGATCCCGCTTCGCTATCAGATCCTGGAAGCGGACCAGCTTGACGTCACGAAGGATACGGTTGGTCTCGCTCCTGGCTCGCGGATCGTCAACGGCATCGAACTCGATCCGTACGGCCGCGAGATTGCCTACTGGATCTACGATGTTCACCCGGATGATACGTTTTCGCGAACGGCAACATCGACGCGGGTCCCCGCGGAACGCGTACTCCACTGCTACCGACCAGACCGCCCAAGTCAGAACGTGGGGGCCACGTGGTTGCACTCGATCGGTCAAAACGAATTCGACCGCGATCAGTTCCTCTCGACTGAACTTCAGTCGTCAAAGGTCGACGCGTCGATGGTGCTCGTCCATAAAAAGCGGCGGCCAGGCGTGGGCGGGATGGGGCTCGTTGACGCGCTCGACAGCGAAGATCAGTACGGCAACCCAGAAGTCAAGCTCGGTTCTTCGCCGTTTGCGGCGGTGATCGCGAATGATGAGGAAATTGAACTCGTGGGCGGAAACCGTCCTCGAGGAACTTCTGCCCCGTTCTTCGAGCTGCTCGATCGCTACACAGCGGCCGGCGCGGGAGTGAGCTACTACACGCTGACCGGCAATTACGAAAAGACTTCGTTTTCGTCAGCACGGGCGGCGAAGCTCGACGAGGATCAACATATCAAGCCGATCCAGGCGTGGTTCGCTCGCCAGTTTGCGATGCCGATCCGAAAGGACTTCAACCGGCTGGCAATCGCAACCGGCATGCTGACGACCGTCAGCGCTCGCAAGTTTCTCGCTAACGAAGCCCGCTATCAGCGGTTCGAGGCGATGGGCCCCGGTCGCGAAATGATTGATCCGAAGGCCGAGACCGAAGCGGCGAGCGGTCGTCTGCGATCTGGCTTGTCGACGCTCAAAATCGAGTGCGCTGCCCGCGGACTGCATTGGGTCCGAGTGCTGCGACAGATCGCCTTGGAAAATCACGTCGCCAGCATGCTGGGCGTTGTGCTCGATTTCTCGAAGGGGCAAGGCGGCCAAGTGACTGGCAACACGCGGGAAGCGACTCAAGACACGGAGGCCAACGCGTGAAAGACTCGAAGCGAGCGCGACTACAGAAAGCGATCAACGCGGTTCAGTCGGTTGACGTCTGGAACATGGAGCCGTCTGCCCGTGAGCAATTTCTTGCGGGCCTGCAAGCGGCGCTCGAAGTCGGCGAAATTACGCAAGGCATGCTGGGGCCCATCGTGGTCGAGTCGCGAGCCGGCGACGAAAACTACCAGATGGCCGGTTCGGTCGCGGTCGTACCGATCTCGGGCATGATCTTTCGCAGCGAGAACGTCTACACGCGGTGGTTTGGTGCGACGGCTGAATCACTGGTTCAGTCGACTCTGACCAAGCTGGCGAATGATTCGAACATTGCGGGGATCTTGCTGTATATCGATTCGCCTGGCGGTGATGCAGTTGGTAACGCTGAATTATCTCAACAGATCTACGACCTGCGGTCACGCAAACCGGTGATGGCTTTCGGCCGCGGAATCGTGGCGAGTGCGGCGTACTACATCGGCAGCGCCGCGAGCAAGCTTTACCTGACGCCATCGACCATGGCCGGCTCGATCGGTTCGATGGTTGTCCACCAGCAATGGAAGCCGGAAGACGTCAAGTTCACCGTTGTGACCTACGGCGAGAACAAGGCGTCGACGAGCCCATACAACGAGCTCTCTGACGCTGGCAAGTCGCAGCTTCGCCAACTGGTTACGGCCTACGGCCAGCAGTTCGAAAACGACGTCGCCCGTAATCGCGGTGTCTCGGTCGACACGGTCCGCAGTCAATTCGGCCAGGGGATGACGTTCGTCGGCCAGGAAGCGGTCAATCGCGGCCTCGCTGACGGTCTGGCGAATTCGCTCGACGAAGTGCTCGCGATGTTTCCCCGACCGAACGCGAACCAAAACGCGGGCCGAGTGACCATGTCGTCAGTGGCGGTTCCAGTGGTTGCGGCCGCGGCCGAGATCCCCGTTCAGCAAGCTCAACAGATTCAAAACGAGTCCACCATCGGCGCCGGTGCGAGTGTGCCAGTCATTTCGCGGAGTGGAACGATGAACAAGAAGATTAAGGCGGCGCTCTTCGCCCGCGATCTGATCGCGAGCGTGGACGAGGCTGACGACGTTTGCCAGCGAGCGCTGAACGCGTTTTTCGCTGGTCGCGGCCAAGCGGCCCCGAGCAATGAGAACGAAGTGCTCGCGGCGTTCAACGGGGCGGGGACCGCAACAGTGGTCCCTTCGGTGACCGGTGGAACTGGTACGGCGAATAACGTCCAGCAGGCCCACGAACGGGAGCAGGCCGAAGCCCGCGAAGTCGCGGCTCGCAAGTCCGAACGCGAACGAGCGAAAAACATTCGCGACCGTGCCAAGCTGCTGAACGTCTCGCAAGAGGAAATCGATAACGCGATCGATGGCGGGCTGTCGGTCGAGCAGGCCGTGAGCAAGTGGCTCGACGCGCAGACCGAACGCGAAAAGCCGGTCGCCGGCGGAGGTGTCTCGATGACCGAGCAAGGCCAGCAACTGTTCTTCAAGGATGCGGTTGACGCGCTCGCAATTCGGTGCGGGATCGCGGTCGAGAAGCCCTCGGCGCAGGCGAGCCGGTGGGGGCGCGCGGGTGTGTCGCTCGATTACCTGGCTCGCAACTCGCTCCAGTTGTGCGGGATTCGTCGACCGGATTTTGAATCGAGCGAGGACATCGCCAAGGCCGCTCTCAACATGGAGCAGTCGACGCTGCATCACGTGCTGAACGGCGAAGATGGCGGCGGTCCATACAACCGTCCGGCCAGCTTTCCGAACCTGCTGAGCGCCTTGGCGAACAAGGCGTTGGACGCGGGGCTAGAGCGAGCTAACCCGACCTATCCGCTGTGGACCGGCCGCATGGCTGGCGACCTGCCGGACTTCAAGCCCGCGCCGATGGTGGCCAAGTCGACGCATTACACGATGGATGAGATCGCCGACGGCCAAGACTATCAGCAGTTCGCCCTGGCGGAAGAGCTGACGTCGGCGATTCAGATTCGACGTTACGGCAACTCGTTCGGCTGGACGCCGGCGCTCGTCGCGAATGACGACTTGGGCGCCTTCATGGAATCCATGCTCGGCATGGGCGAAGCGGCCGAGATCACGGTCAACGGGTTGTGTCTGTCGCTGATCACTGGCAACGCCTACCTTTTGGACGGCTACCAGTTTATCGACGATACCAACCACTTTAACCAGGTGACCACGAGCAACGGCGGCGCTCCGTCCGCGACTCAGTGGAACAAAATGCGGCTGAAGATCGCAGCTCAGAAACCGGTCGGCGGCAAGGGCTACATTCGGCAACGGCTGTCGGTCGCTTTGGTCCCGCCCGCGTTGTACGAGGGCGCTCTCCAGACGTTCGCGGCTTTCGGCTCGATTCCCGAGGTCAAGAATCCAGTCACGGACGCCACGATCAACATCTATCGCGGCCAAGCCACCGTGGTCGAGGAGCCCGAATTGCAGGGCTACTCGTCGACGAAGTGGTGGGGACTCACCGATCCCAACGGCACGCCGGCTATTAAGCGCGGCTACATGCGAGGTTGGGGACCTGGCGGCCGTCGTGAGACTTGGTGGGACCCAAGCTGCCAGACGCAGTGGGTCGCTCTCGAGATCCGCGTTGGCGTTGCAGTCAGCCAGTGGCGCACGATCGTTGAAAACTTCGGAGCGTAATCGCTCCCGATTGATTCCCCTGCCGCGGGGCGGCGTTCCGTCAGCGCCGCCCCGCTCCTCCGAATTCAACCAATCATTTACATAGGAAACGAAGTCATGCGACCGACTCGCGTTTGGACGAAGAAGTTTTTGGGCTCTTACACTCCTTCGGCGAGTGCGGGCCTGGACGACATGATCAAGGCGGTGACGACGACCAGCGGAACGCCTACGCTGGTAACGACTGCCGACGGGCTGAAATTCACGCTCGCCAACAACAACGAAGTCGAGAACTTGTGTTACTACATGAACGACGTTTTGTCGTTCGACATCGACGACTTGATCTCGATGGAGTTTTCCCTCAAGGGCAGTGCGGCATTGCTTGCGAATGAGGAATTCATCGCTGGCCTGGGATCGGCGCGGAACAACACGACTGATTCGATCACGGCCGGCGCGTGGTTCAAGATCGTTGGCGCCTCTGGCGGCAATTTCACGTTGCTGTGCGAATCCGACGACGACGTCACCAACGTCGACGACAAGGCAACAGGAATTTCGCTCCCGAGCTCGGGCACGATCTTGCACCGTCGAATGGGGATCTACTTCGGTGAAGAGATCGCCACTCGCTCGCCACCGTCGACGAGCAAGGGCAAGCAGGTTGTCTTCCGCGTGGAAGACGCCAACGGAGTGATGCGCCGCGTGGCCGACAACGTGGCGTTTGACATGTCCGGTTATTCGTCTGGCCTGCAACCGATTTTTCAATTGCAGAAAGCCAGCGGAACTGGCGTTCCGTCGATCATCCTTCAGGATCTCGAAATCAAGTATCGAGGTCTGTAATTCTCCCAAGGGGTGACCCGCCAGTCACGGTTCCCGACTCACCGTGGCTGGCGGGGCCTTGTGGGCTGCTTGGTGCATAAATGGAGGTTTGCTCGTGTCTTTCGAGGTTCTTCGCCGACACTGCCAGCAAAGTACGGTCTTCTCGACCGATTACTTTGGCGAAGTCGTCAGGCTTGAAGAACCGGGCAAGGCCGAGGTCGAACTTACGGTCAATTGTCAGCAGTCTGCCAAGCTGACGAATCGCCAGTACGGAGGGGCCAAGCCCTCGGCCAAGGCTGACGTCGACTCGTCAGAACGATTGCGCGTCGTGATCTCGCACGATGAAACATTCGCCGGCGGGTTTCTGGCGGACGCTCCACAAGTCGGCTCACTGCTTTATCGCGGCGAGGAACGCGATACCGACGTCAGGCCCTGGATCTATACGGGCGAAGTGGCTGAGAGAAACTGGGATCACGGCGTCTACATTTTCGCTCGCTCGAAGCGAGCCTGTGACGGCAGGAGAACCACGTAATGGATTCTCCTGTGGGCGCCATCGCAACGGCTCGCGACGTGCTGCGGACGCAACTCGCCAACTGCCACTACTGGCGGAACGCGGAAGGCCTGTCCCTCACGGTCGACCAGGCCAAGACGCGGATTTACCAGACGTTTCCACTCGAAACGAATCTGAAGGAATTGGCCGAGCTTCGCCCTTTCGCCGTGATCCACAAGCCACTGACTGGCGTCGAGTGGAAGTCGACCGCGGCACCGAGACTGTACCAGTGCGGCGGCGAATTGGCGATCGAGTTCCACTTCGCTCCCGGTGATCTCGTCGCCACCGATCCCGGTGACCGCGAACGCGAGCTCGAAAACACCATCGCCCAGATTGTGCAAACGCAGAATCTTGCCGAGCCAGGTCTTTTGGATTTGGCGAACTCGGCCGGCTATCACTCGATTCTTTCGATCCGCGAGGACGGCCCTTACCGCGTGGCTCCCGAAGATCTTGAATCGATTGGCGACTGCTGGACCTATTGGCTGTTTGTCCAATGGGGGATTCGACAATGACATCATTCGTCAAGTTCGAAGTCGACCAGGAGAAGCTGAAGAAGTACGGACTCAAGGCTCGCCAGATTCGTCGAGCTCAGCGGCACGCTCTCGAAACGATGGCGCGCGGCTGGCATGCAGACTATTTGCCCCTGCACTTCAGCGAGCAGGCGTTCGAGCGGTACGGGTTTTACCGTCGTAAGGGGATGGGCCTTGATCCGAACGGCAAGGCTTATCGTCGCTCGTACGTCGCTCGAAAGAGGCGAGCCAAGGGGCACAATCGCCCGCTCGTCTTTAGCGGCCAGGGGGCAATGCAGGCACTCGGCCCCGTGCGATTACGAGGCACCGATCGCGAGCAACGCGTGATCTTGCCGAGCAAGTTCAATTTTCGACATCCCCAGTCGCGTATTTCGATGCGCGACGAGTTGACGCGAGTTCTGCCGGAAGAGACTCGCGATCTCGTCGAGCGTGCGCGGCGAGCTTTTCGACAACACATTGCAGACGCGAAAAACAAATAGGAGCGGCCGTCATGCCCACTTATAAAATTCACTCGGTCGGAATCTTCACGGATGCCATGGGCTCGGCCGTCAATCTGAATGACGTCTTGTCGCAGGATCTGCAACTCGATCCCGAGTTGCGGGCCGAGGTCACCGCGGGCAACGTCTCGCCGACTCACGTCTCGCTGGTCGCTCGACGTTGCATGTTAAACGCGGCAACGTACGATCTTGCTAACTTCCTCGACACAGTTGGCGTCAGCGGGCTGTGCGTGACTGGCGCGACCAATTTCGGCGTGCGGACTTATCTCGAGAAGTTCGACGATTGCGGCGTGGCCACTGGTAGCGGGAACCGCTCGTTCACGTACAAGAACGGGATTCTTGTCCCAAAAACGCTGTCTGTTTCGCATCAACAGGACGCGCGGCTTACGTTTGATATGGTGATCCTGGGCGACGGTGGGACTACTGACCCCGTCGTCATCAGCGATTCGGCGACGTTGCCGAGTCTGTCGGCGAACGGAGCACGCTGGACGCTGGGGCCGATCACGCTTTGCGGCGCGTCGCTCACTGACTACACGTCGCTTGAAATTGATTTTGGAAACAACGTCGAAGCTCGCGGCGTAGAGTCGGACATTGATCCGACGCGGATCGAGTTGCGGACTCACGCTCCCACAATTCGGATCACGGGGATTCTGCCCACGTGGTTCAGCGGATCGAACATCCCGATCGGCGGCAAGGCAGTGACCAACGCGGCCGACAAGATTTTCCTTCGTAAACGCTCGCAGACGGTTGCGGGTGGTTTCGTGGCTGATGGAACCAGTGGGCATATCAAGCTGGTGCCCGCGGGACTCGCGGCCGTCAGCAAAGCGGGCGGCGCGGAAATGCAACGCGCAAGCGAAACCGAGATTCGGATCGTCTGCTCGAAGGACTCCAGCGGAAATAATCCGATCGTCGTGACAACGGGCACCACTATTGCGTAAGGTACTCCACCGATGGACGAGTTGAGGAAAGAGGCGTGCGAGCTCGTGTGTGCTCGCACGGAAACGGCGCCGGTGATCGCTCGTCAATTGCTCGCGGCGGCGAGCGACGAACGAGTCAAGGCGATCGTTGACGGCAAGTCCACTCCCGGTGGAGTGGCGGAAGCTTGGGGAGCATTGCGGGCCTCGATTGCGGCACTGAAAGCCACGGTCGAGGAGGCAATCGAGGAAACGAAGTCGGGGGAGTAAATGAACGAAGAACGCATGTTGAAATGGTTCGCGTATTCTCATCTTCCTGCGCATTTACAGGAGGTTTCAAGGCCGTTTGGGGAACTGGCCGAATTACTTGCTTCGGCAATTGAGCCAGGCCCAGAAAGGACTGTTGCTCTGCGGAAGTTGCTGGAATCGAAAGATGCGGCAGTTCGCGCGAAGCTGCATCCTGGAGCGTAACCGATGGCGGGGCAGTTTCTCTATTTCGTCGAGGGTCGCGACACCATGTCGCCGGCGGAAGCCGAACGACTCGGGCTGTCGTACGCGTTCACCAATGGTATCGCTCACGTACGCTGTGGTACGGGGCCGGGAGCGATCAACGGCGTGGTGGCATCGGCCGAGGCGGATCACTGCGGCTACTATCCCGACTCGCAAGAGTGGCGGCTGTACCGGTTCGAGAATCCGAAGATCTGGGTCGGGTGGCGACGAGACAAGCGGCCAGGCCCTGACGACTTGCGAAAGCACCGCGACCAGTTGCCAGGACACGAGATCACGATGGCTGACGGCTCGACCTGGGTTGTCCCTTGTGCTCTGAAGATTGGAGCGGCCGGATACATTCACCGTACGGTCCCCTCGACGCTCAAGCTTGACGACTCGGGGAAGTGGGTTTCCGGCGACGTTTTGCCACAATATCGGCGACTGTGGGAGATCGCCAACAAATGGTTCGACCACTGGCTGAACGCGAGCCAGCAAGGGCAGTCGTCGCTGTCGGCGATGGATGCGGTCGACATGTGCTGTGAGGCCTTGTCGGTCAATTACCGAGTGACCCGTGCCGAGTGTGCGGCGCTCGGACTATTTGACGATCAGCAGAACACGCTGACGGCGATCCTCGGGGCGGTCATTGACTGGCCGACCTACGAGCAATGGAGGATTACCCAAGGCGAAAAAAAAGAGGAGCCAGCAGCGGCATAACCGCTCGCTGGCTGGACTATCAAGCGTGGCGTTCGGGGCTAGTTGAGAGATCGCCCACGATGGCTGATCTCTTGGCGTTGTCGATGGGGTGGTGACGGCATGGCGGTAATAGTTGAACGGGCAGCGGTCGACGTCAAAGTCGTGTTTACGATCAACGAAGAAGAGGCGAGAGCGTTAGATGCACTCGCTGGATATGGGGATGACGCATTTGTTCAAGCGTTTTACGAGAAACTCGGGAAAGCTTACATGAGAGACCACGAGGCTGGTCTGAGAAGCTTTTTGCGTTCGATCAGGGAAGCAGTTCCTGGAATACTGTCAAAGGCAGATAGGGCAAGAGAAGCATTTTCCAGTAAAAAGCAGGCAAGCTAATCCATGAGCAGCGGCGGCGGCGAGATCGCGGTTCGATTTACCAGCGAGGAGGACGCTCGACTGTGGAGCGCCTTCGTTGAAATCAATCGCCGTGCTCGCGAAGCTGGGAACGCTCTCAAGGAAGCTGGGGACGCGGCCGACAAGATCCCGGTCGCGATCATGAAGTTCGCGGCCGAGGTCAAGGGCATCCCTGACGCCCCGCTTCGTCGCCTGAATGCCGAGCACGAAAAACTGGCCAAGGCTCTCGAAAGCAACCTGATCACTCAAGAGGAGTGGTCGGCCGGCGCGGCTAAGGCTCAAGCTCGCTATCAGGCCGATCTGCGACGGTCCCGCGAAGAAACAGAGCGACTCAATCAGTCGCGAGCGGCCATCGGTCCCGATGGCTCTGTCTCGGCACTCACGGCGGCTGACGTCAGTCCCGACGCGGAATACTCGGCCGAGATCGACCGACTGCAAGCCAAGCTCCGCGAGAACGCGATCACGCAAGCAGCTTTCGATGCGGCTCGCCAAGCGGCGGCGGACGAATACGTCCGTAAGCTGAAGGAGATCGAGGTTCGCGAGCAGGCGATCGCGGACAAGAAGCGCGAGCAGGATCAGACGACGCAGCGGCGCGAAGAAGAAGCCGCCCAGCGGAAGACGGAGCAAGCGGCCGAACGTGCGGCCAGGGCTCTCGAATCGGAACGCGAGGCGTTCGCCAGAATGGCTGACCAGGCCCGCAAGCTTGACGCGTCTCCCGTCGAGCGGCTGCGAATGCGTCAGGATGAACTGACGGAAGCTTTACGTCGCGGCGCGATCGAGCAACGAGACTTCGAAGTCTTGGCCAAGAAGGCCCAAGACACTTATCAACGTGAGATCGACGAGAGCATTGCCAAACAGAAAGCCCTTGACGAAGAAGCGAAGCGAGAGGCCGAAGACACGGGGTCATCGTGGAGCGAGACGGCGGCCAGCGTGCGAGAGGGTTGGCTGGTGGTTGCGGCCGGCGTGACCAAGACGTTGTACGACATTCAGCAGGCAAGCCAGCAGGCCCAAGAGGCGATGAAGGCCGCGGCCCCGAGCCGTGGCACGCTTGCCCAGCTTGCGTTGACGTCGCCTGAGAAGTACGCCGAACTGACCAAGCAGGCTGAACAGATCCGAGCCAGCGGAGCGGCGGCGACACTGGAGGAGGCGAATCGATTCGTCTTCTCCATGGAGTCGGCCGGGGCGGGGGCAGAGATCCCGCTCTTCGCCGAGGCCAAGCGTCTGGGACTGATGGCCGACCCGTCGTCAATGATCGCCAGCGCGGCCGGTATCCGCGAGTCGTTCGGGGCCGAGCGGGCTGGCTCGTTCCAGGACCTGATCAATCGCTCGCTCGTCGCCTCGGCATCGTCGCCCGCGAAAGCGGAAGAGCTGCTCCGAGGTGCGGGCAAGGCCGGCGTGGCGGCTCGCCAGCAGGGGATAAAAGTTGACGAACTGCTCGCGGCGACGTCAATCCTGGCGACGGCCAAAGGATCAGCCGACGAAGGTGGCTCGCGGCTGAACGCGTTGCTCTCCGCTCTGTCTGTCACCGAGCCGACGAAAGACGCGAAGGGCCGCATCCGGCGAGATTCTCCGCTCCAGGCTTCGCTCCGAGGTCGCTCTCTGGCCGACATCGCAGGCGACGAGACGCTCGGAGCCATGACGCCCGCCCAACTGCAAAAAGCCCTCGGCAGTCGCGAAGCGGTCGAGGCGTTTGGAGTGCTCCGCGAACAAGCGGCCAAACTGAAACAACTGACGGGCGAGATCGCGGGCGGCGTGCGAGAAGACCGATTGACTCAAGGGCTCAACATTCTACGAGGGGATCGAGCCATCGCGGCGCCAGTGCAAGCACAAGCGGCTGGCGGCGCGCTGGAAGTCGATCGGCAAAAGGCGGCTGCGACTGGTTTGGAAATCGAGGCCTTGATCGCTCGCAACCAGCGACGAATGGAAATTGAGACGCCTGCTCGTGCTCAAGAGTTGACTAGACTTGCCAGACAAGCTCGCGAACTTGGCATGCCAGCAGAAGCCGACGTTATGGAAGCGGAGTGGCAACGACGTCCAGGCCAGCTTGCCCGTTTCAACGCGACGGTGGAAGCTGGCTCGCTGAGGGCCGGTGGATTCTTTGCGGGCGCCGTGGGAGCTGAAGAGCGGTTCTTGAAGTTCTTGCAGGATGCAGATCAGCGCGAGCAAGAGGCTCGCAAGGCAGCCAACGAGGCCATGGAGCGAGTCCGACGAGCGGCCGAGGCGATGGAGAAGGCGGCCGACAAGTTGGACACTCGAGGGATTCAAGTGCGGCGTGATCTGGGAGCAGCCAGACGGGAGGCGGCAGCGGCCGGTAACTGATGGCTGACCACAAAATCGAGCAACACTACTTCGAGTTCTGGCGCGGTTCGCAACCGACCAGGATCACTGAACACGCTCAAAGGTTCGAGAGGCCAGGGACGAACGGGGCGACGTTTCGCACGCTGGGGCAGCGTGGCGAGCCGTTCGAATGCGAGCTCGTGAGTTGGTTCCCCAACCGGTCGAAAGCTCTCGAAGCGATCAAGAATTACACGGCGCTCGTCGGGGCAGATCCGGTCGAAGTGCGGAAGGACGGGGAAAACTTTCTCGTCACGCGTGGCGTGCGGTTTGTCGTGTTGTCGGTGGTCGAGATCTCGTGCCAGACGTGCGCGAGACTCTTGGGACCAGGAAAAAACTACACCAACGGGACCGAGGTGGTCACTCGTTGGACCATGGCGCCGGTCGAGGCGTCGTAATAGGAGAGAATCACATGCCAGGACGTTTCTCAGCTCAAGGCGACCAGACGGCGCTGACGAGTAGCTTGCTGACGGTGGCCTCGCTCGCCAGCGCGACAACCATTCGCCCCGAAGTGATCGGGATTATGCTCGGCGCGAAAGGGACGCCGGTCGACAAGGCGCTGATCTGGTTGATCCAGCGCTGTACGGCGATGGGGACGTCAACGGCTGTCACCCCTTCGGCCCTTGATCCGGCTTTCGAAGGTCTGCATCTCGCGGCGTTTGGCTCGAATCACACGAGCGAGCCGACCTACACCTCGGCCAAGCTTCCGCTCCCACTGCCACCGATCCACGAGAAGAACTCACTCGTCTGGCAAGTGTACGCCGGCGAGGGAATCGTTCTCCCAGCAACTGCAAACAACGGCGTCGGCATCCAAGTGAACGGCAACGGGTTCACCGAAGACGTTCACGCTGGCATGATCTGGCGAGAGTAATCCGATGCGTTCACCGTCTTCGATCCTGCTCGCCGATGGCAATGGCAAGCAGGACGTGATCGAGTTCACCCGATGCGTCCATTGCGGCGACCATATCCCCGTGCGAGCGTCGATTAAGCGACTGATCCGCGGGGAGCAGGCCTTGGGCTATTGTGCGAAGTGCGACGGAGTCCACTGCCCGCAATGTACTGAGTGTGTCCCGTTCCATCAGCAGCTTGACAACGTGGAAGCGGGTCGTCATCGGCTCGCCCCGCGCCCCGTGGCGGTGAGTGTTCCGCGACTGATCTTGCCGGAGTAAACGATTGTCAGTCGACGTCACGAAACTTGCTGGCACTGGAGCCAATGACGGCGGAAGTGGAGTTGCCTGGACAAGTCCGGGGAATATCACTGCCGACGACTCGTTCGTCGCGCAGGTTTCGTTGTCGGCTGGCCAGGAAAGCCAATACCTCTACGCCACGAATTTCGGATTCTCGATCCCCAGCGGCGCGACAATCGAGGGAGTGATTGCTCGGTTTTCTCGGTACGGAATGGGCACCGTTACCGATAAGCATATCTACCTGATGATCGACGGGGAGCCGTTTGGCTCTGGCTCGGACCTTTCGTCTGGCGCAACTTGGCCATTTTCTGAAACTCTCGACGGTATTGGCGGACCTACAGAAACTTGGGGATTCACGCCAACTGCCGCCGACGTCAATCACGTCAACTTCGGTGTGGCGCTCAAGTGCGAATCAGCGGCCGGCGCGACGGCCATCGTCGACGTCGTCGAGATGATCGTTTACTACTCGGGCGGCGTAGTCAACGATTCCCCACGAATCGAAGGCGTCATCCTGCGGCGCTCTCCGTTCCTGCCTCGGCCCATGCCCTACCAGTCGGTGATTCTCGACGTAGGGACTGACGTCGTCGAATCGCTCGACGTGTGGGAAGAACCGTCGACGATTGTCTCGATCTTGCGTGAGCCACCACGGCAACCCAAGCCGCTCGTAATCTTGACGGACGTCGCGTTGATCGCGGCGAGTACCCCCACGGACTCGACGCCGGGACAAGTGCCGATGGTGGTCCTGGCGATCCCGAGCCGTCCGCCCGCTCGTGGGCCTGCGCTCGCGATCCTGACGCAATTTGTGACCGCGGGTCAAGGTGAAGTCTGCCTCTGTCCGTTCGGCGCCGTGATTGTGGCTCGCGGCTTCGCGACGGCGACACTCGTCTCGACCACGTACTCGGACGAGTCCAGTGCTCGACCAGGCTACTCGGCCGAGCTCGTGTCGAGCCGGTTTGCCACCGCGATCTTGATTAAGTACGTTTGCCACTGTTGAAAGGTGACCTATGGCGGCTAAGGAATTCGTCGGGCAATTCACGCTGTACCAAGAACGTGACTGCTACGCTACGTTCGACTGCTACGGCCCTGACGGCGTCACTCCGCTCGTGCTCGAGTCAGCGGACGCGGTCGAGGCTCGACTCTGGCAGACTGACGGCTCGGCGGCCGATTTAGTCGTCACCGAGTCAAGCACTCCGAGCGTCGTCGTCGTCGATGACCTCGGCACGCCTGGCACGACGCCGGCGAGGGTGACTGTCAAATTCGCAGCGGCCGATATGGGCGATCTGACGGCCGATGAAGAGTATGATTTCGAGTTGTCAGTGAAAGACGATTCGGACGGCGACAAGCACAAGGTGATCTGTCGCGGCGTGGCGCTCGTCGAAGGGAGCCCGAGCACCTAATGCCACCGACCAGGATCACATTTTCACCGTCAACCATTCAAGACGTGGGCACGATCCGCGTGTGGACGCGTGCGCGGTGGTCAGACGAGTGGGTTCTCGCTCCCTATCTGTGGGCCGAGGAGGTGGCGTGGGCGTGTGCCCCGTCCTTCCCGGTCGCACAGTTGCGGTGGGAGTACGGGCGGATCATGCGACCGGATAGCAACGCGTTTTCCATTGTTCCGAAGCTTGATTGGTCGCTTCCGCGGTACGTCAAGATCGAAGTCGAATGCGAGTTCGTACCAGCCGAGAATCCCGGCGACGAGGACGCTTGGACGACCCGCACTTGGTACGGCATCGCGGAACTGATTACCGATCAAACAGACGGGGCGACGGTCGCGACCGATCAGGACGAACCCGAAGCGATTCCCACGGGGACGCAGACGATCACGTGTTACGGACTCGAGCGACTGCTCGAACGCGAGCGGTCCCAATTCATCGCGTTTCGCGACGGCGATGGGGAGCAAACTTGCGACGGATTGCGGGCGACGTTCAACCAGTCGGGAATTCCCAACCGCTCGGCGAGCGAAGATTCGCAAGCTGACGCCTACGTCTTCCAGCATCGTAGCGAGATTGCGGAATACTGGAGCACGAAGGAGATCGTCAGGTATCTCTTGAAATATGGGGCCCCGCGCGACGTCGATGACGTTAGGCAGATCAATTTTCGCGTGCGGCAAGATACCTATCTTCCAGATTGGGACAAACCCGAGATCTCACTCGACCAGGTGACGACGCTCGAGGTGTTGCAGAAGCTGCTCCACCGCGGGCGGCTCTTGTGCTGGTGGCTTGAAGTTGTCCACGAAGACGAGGAAGATCCGGAAAGCGAGCTCGTGGTCGAGCTGGTGACGTCAACCATTCTGCGCTCGGCTCTCCCGACGTCACTCCCTGGGAATCACGTTGTCCCCGCGGCGACTCGGCAACTGCACCTGATCTACGACCAAGATCCCGAGACGCGAGCCGTCGCCAAGGATTCAGGACTGCCGGTCTGCGACCAAGTGCTCGCTCGCGGGTCGCTCGTCGAGTACGTGGGGACGTTCGCCAACTGGACGCGATCTACTGGCCTGACAGTACGTCAATTCGTCCAAGGATGGACGTCGCAAGAGTCGAGTCTCTATGACGTCGGGGCGGCATTGCTTGCCGACTATGCGGGGCTTGATCTGAGCCAGCAACAGAGACGCAACGCGGCGGCCCGCTCGCGTCCGCAGTTTGAGAACGTCTATTCGCTGTGGACGCTCGACCCGCTCTGGAATCGCAAGGCTAGCGGCGAAGACAAAGCGATTGCGGGGCCCGACCTGTTCCCCCGCTACGACGCCGAGGCACTTCAACCAGTGCCATGGCTCTCGATCGAGATCATGCCGCGGCTGCCGCTCTTTCATGGGTTCGATTACTCGAGCGACTCGATCGCGGATCTCGCCAGCGAAGAAGCTGCCGAGCCGGTTGACGATCGCGAGTATCTTCCGCCGCTTGTTTTGTTCGAGCGACCAGACGCGGCCGGCGAGTACGTTGTCGCCCAAGAGATGGGCCGACTTGCGGACACGGAACCGGCTGAAGACGGGGACGCACCCGGCTGTACGGTGTGGCCGACGATTCGACCAGGAACGCGAGCATTGCGGCTGCGAGTGACCGGTCAACCGCAACACTTCATTGGCGGCGAAGAATTCGTTGGAACTACCGAGGACGAGGTTGCGGGTTACTACGACTTCCGAGACATGCTCGCGACCCTTGCGCTGACCAACGGACTACGGATTGAAGAACGCTATCCGGCTGACGTCGCGACCGATCGCGATCAGGTCAGGATTCACGAGATCACGCTGCCCGACCACTATCAAGCGGTCTACGTCGCGCCGGCGACTGTGGTTGGCACGAAGGCTGACGGCACTCCCGAGCGATCCGACGGCGGGTGGATCGAGCGTCCGGTCGGCATGCGGGCCGAGATTAAGGCCCTTTGCCGGATGGCTCACGCGTGGTACTCGGAGCCCCACTATGTATTAAGCCTGACGACGACCAGAATTTTCGGTTCTGAGAAAATAAATCTGGGAAATCTGGTCGTCAGAGTGGGCGACGATACCGATCCGAATAATGGGCACCAGCGAGACATTCTCTCGCCGATCACGGAGATCCGCGTCTCGTGGCCGACGGCCGTTGACTCGCGACCCGTGGCGCCGAGCATGTCACTGACGACGTCGGCCGGCGAGCTCGATCCGTTGCAACTCGTCCCCGATCCGCTCGACGATGCGCGGATCGTCACCGCACGGAGGCCGTGACATGCGAAGCCTTGACGACAAATTGCGCCAACGTCTCGCGGACGCCGAGCAACGCCTCGCACACTTGGAGCGAGTGATCGAGACCAGGGCCGAACGTCCAGCAGTGGGCGGGTTCCCCCGCGAGACGTGGCTCGGTGAGACGGTCGCAGTTGACGGGGTCTACCCTGGAGCGAACGCCAACACTTTCGCGGTCAAGTTACTCTCGGCTCGCTTCTCGCCAGAGACGCCTGGCCAGTCGTCGGTGATCACGCGTGATCGTGGCACGGTCAAGATCTGTCGGACCTGGCCGAGTCGCTACTACCCGCGCGGATCGCAGGTCATGGTGGACCACATTCGCGGTGTGGGCAACGGTGGCGAGTGGTGGATCTCGGCGCCGCCTCGGCTCGAATATGCGTATATGCGCGGTGGCAATCAGGGACCGTTGTCGGACAGTTCGGTCAATTCTGTCGGCGCGATAAACTTGTCGAACTCGACCAGTTGGACTCGCGAATTGCTCTGGCCTTCCTCAACTGCTGACGGCACGGCCGCGGGCACGGTCGCGACCGTTGAAGGCGGGCGAATCAATCTGACTGCCGAAGGGATTTATCACGTGTCGGCTCACTGTGCGTACTGGCTCAAGCCGGTCGTCAGCGGTGGTGGAGCCTACTACGCGGAAAACTGGTCGCTCGCTCTCGAAGTTGGTGAGCTCAATAACACCTACGGACTCGTGCGCGGAGCGTCCTCGGGGACGATCGGCGGGTCACACGAGCACTACATCACTACGGTCGCCGACGGCGTAACTCGCCTCGGGCTTGGCGTCGTCAATCTGCGAGCCAACGGCCTGCACAATGTCGCGCCTGGCAATCTCTGGGCCTACTCTTGGTCCCTGTTCCTCTTGCGACTTGAAGACGCCTAGCGTCTCGAAAAAACGCAGAAAATAATAATTGGCTGGCCTATTGACTATAGGCTGGCCGATAGTCTATAGTGCTCTCACTGACGCAACGGGAACACTAACACAAGGGAATGAACGATGAACGCAGCAGTCACCATCACCAGCCAAGCCGGAAGTAAGAAGTACGTTGGAAGCCTGAAGTCGATCGTCGCGGACTTCTGCACGGAACCGGAAATGATGGACCTGATCCGCTGGGCTCAGCACTGCGAAGGCGAGACCTGCGAGCGACTGGTCACCCGCATGGGCCAGCCGGTAACGGCCGAAGTCCGAGTGTGGTAACGAGAGACGAAACACTCCCCGCCGCACGTCGCGGCGGGGTTCACTGGCACAAAAGCAAGGGAATGACAAATGAACGCAAAACTATCTGACTTGATTCCCGACGACGCTCAATACTCGACCCAGGACGACCTTGCAGTTGTAGCAGTCGAAGTCGGCGGCGACTGGCTACACGTCACCGCACGGCTGTCTGTTGCCGGCGAAGATGACGACGCGGCACTCGCAGCGGAATACGTTTCGCACGAATGGACCGGCGAAGGCGAGGTCGCGCAGAAGTGGATTGATTACGCCCTGCGAGTAATCGAAACCAACGATTTTGGAGTGCAAGCGTGAAACGAAAAACAAAAGACGGCTGGACGGAGGTCGTCGACGCCGGCGGCCAGGTGGTGGCGACGGTTGACGAGCCGTCGCTCGCCAACGATCTCGACCGGCGCCACCGCGACAAGGTGACGATCTCGATCTCGCCCGATCTCGCCCGGCAACTCGGCGACGAGGCCGAGCGTCAGGGCGTTACGCGGTCATCGCTGTGCGTGGCGTTGATCCGCGACGGATTGGCAAAGAAGCGGAAGGTCAAAGCGGAACCGCTTCCCCGCGGACTCGCGGCGGCGAGCGAGGAAACGGGGGAACGGGTGAGGGCAATGAAGGGGAAGAGAAATGGATAGCCGATTAGGCTTGGAGCAGTTAAACGATGCCGCACGAATCGCTGTTCACGTGTACGCGGAGCTGCGAAAATTGTATCCAATGTTCGATTGGACGTATGTCATTGATCGCGACAGGCCAGGCAGTGCGAAATTCACTGCCCACGCGACCGTGCGAGGAAATAGAGCTGAATCTACGCAAAGCTGTCTTCTTTATCCTGGCGGACCGCCAGCGCGCGTTCTGGCGGAGGAGATTGGCTGGGAGTGCGTGCGTCGCTGGGTGCTGGCCTGGAGAGGGGAAAATCAAGATGGATAAACCAACTTGTCGAACGTGTCCGTACTGGAACGCTACAAAGGACGACGAGTGCGACGACGAAGCGCTCGGCGAGTGCCGATTTGCACCGAAGACACACGATCCAGTTGCGGCGTTTTGGTTGTCGCTGTACCTAAAAGGCGATGAACCTGGATCTTATCCGTCTCCTCTCACAGAGACGGATTCCGCGCGCGATGCGTGGGAAACGCACAATCAGCATCAGGACGATCAATCGTTTTTTATCTTTCCGATTCACTACGCCTCGGATTGGTGCGGGCAGCATCCAGACTTCCCGCAGTACATCGAGGCATCACGAGCCGCTCGGAAAACGAAAAAGCCGAAAGCAAAGCCTTAGCCAAGATCCAACAACCGAAACGGCATCGACTCGCCGTGCCGTTTCGCGGTCAGCGTGGGATCGAGGTAGTGAGGCATGACGTTTCCTAATTCTTGCCCACGATTACGTAGGCGTAAGGAAATCCATACACCAGCGTCGTGCTGTCCCTCCTTCGTAGGGTGATTCCTTCCGTCAAGTTGGCAAACTCCGCCAACGTTCGACTCTCTATCGCGACTACCTGACGAGTCTCTCGCGAGAATCACCTCTGGTACTGATTCGGTAGTCGCGAATGACCTTGCAACGTGAATAGCTGGCAAAGCCAGTTGTCTCGTCGCGTGGTCATTTGCACTTCGCCGGGAGGCTCGTTTCCGTAAGGCGCGAGGCTGGCTTACGCCACAAGCGTCACTTCGCCAGTGCTAACCTCCCGGCTTTTCTTGCCTTCTCAATATTACTTTGGTACAGTCGGAGAAGCAAACCATGCGCGGAGACAACATGACCACGGCCGAGATTCGACAAATCCGAGAGCGGCTAAACTTGACCCAGGTCGAGTTTGCCAGAGAGCTAGGCGTCTGCCAGGGCACTGTAAGCCACTGGGAAAAGGGCATTCGCACGCCCACGGGACCGGCCGTCCGTCTGCTGCGGATTCTTGCGAGCGCAAACGACCAGAAAAAAAGATCCAAGTAGCGTTGACAATCACGTAATACTCTGTAATATTCCCGACGTCGTTGAGCCTTGAACAGCTCGCGACGCGGTGTAGGAAGTGACGCGATT
>JACCDG011290127.1_pt1 | contig 23232 bp, 21 predicted proteins | sample 7442471 | NCBI WGS metagenome assembly JACCDG01 (sample SAMN15323444, study PRJNA562643) | freshwater metagenome | isolation source: river surface water | place: USA:Blue River Watershed | collected 2017-08-17 | reverse complement strand
GCCAGTTGGGACTCGAGGAATGTGGCTAGGCGGTTGGCTAGCTGGGGTGGGTTGCGTTGCGTAGCTCGTCGGGGTGCGTCTGCGCCTGGGGGTAGTCGAGCGCCTGCGCGAGCGCGAGGGTGCCGACCTCGGCGCCGACCGCGGACCGTAGCCGCTCGACCTCCAGCTTGCCCAGCATTGAGAGTCGAAAGAGCTAGATGGCGATCGACTGCGCCTACTGGGTTGATCCTCTGTGTGAGCTCGTCCAGTATCTGCTGGTAGCCAAGTCCGGCGGTCTTGGCTGTCACGTAGCCGCCGTGCTTTACGGCGTTGAGCGAGCTTCGGGCCCTGTCCTCAGATGTGTTGAGGTCGCTGGTGCGGCTGCTGTTGAGTGGACGCTTGAGGAGAGGGGCTCGCTGGACACGCTTAGATGGGGTGGACCTGCTTGACTTTGTCTGTGAGTTGACCTTTGGGTTGGGCGTATCTTGCAAAGTTTCATGGGATTCGTTGAAGGGGTTGGTTATGCTGTCCTTGCCTTTCATTTTTCCGTATGTTTGAGTCGGCCGGGGTTGTAGCAGAAAGTTAAGCTGTTGGGTAGTTCTATTTCGAGGTTGAAGTCTGTGTTTAGGATAGAAATAAACGGTGTTTTTTTCAAAATTGAGACTTTTAGGCAATAATAAACATATTGCTAATTAGCTTTAAGCGGTAGCCTGCCCGATGCAAATTAATTACCTTTAGTAAGTGTCAGACACAGAAATCTCAAAAGTCCCGCAACATGTGGCCATCATCATGGATGGTAACGGTAGGTGGGCGCAGCAGAGGCATATGCCACGAACTGTTGGGCACGCCAAGGGGGCTGCTGGAGTAAGGGCTCTGGTGGAGCGCTCTGCGAAGTTGGGGGTAAAGTGCTTGACCCTTTTTGCTTTCAGTACAGAGAACTGGCGGCGCCCAGAGGAGGAGGTTTCAGCCCTTATGCATCTGTTTGTTCAGTACTTAGAGGGTGAAATGAAAGACCTGTCAGCTGCCGGTGTTCGTTTGAAGGTTGTCGGGGATGTGGACGCATTTGCCCCAGATTTGCGGCAAAGTATTAAGGATGTAGAGGCTGCCACTGCTAACAATCAGATGATTACTCTATGCGTTGCTGCCAACTATGGTGGGCGATGGGATATTCTGAATGCGGTGAAGCGTTGGTGCAGTGCTAATCCTTGTGCTGCGGTGGCCGATTTGACGGAAGATATATTGGCGTCGCACCTAAGTACGGCCGACCTGCCTCAAGTTGACTTGATGATCCGTACAGGTGGTGAACAACGCGTCAGTAACTTCTTGCTCTGGCAAGTCGCTTACGCAGAGCTCTATTTCTCGGACTTACTCTGGCCTGATTTTGATCAAGTTGAGCTGGCTCGTGCAATAGATTGGTATGCTAGTCGCGACCGTCGGTTTGGTAACTTATTTACTCATAAAAATAAATAATCGCCTTGGTTTACTTATTTCCGCTACATGGGCTTGCTAGTTCTCAGCAGGAATTTCAGTTTGCAGCGAGACTACTTTAGGGTTGAAAGCTATGCGTCTAGAAGGCATCAAACTTGCCATAATTGGATTAGGCTATGTTGGTTTGCCGTTGGCCGTCGAATTTGGCAGCCATCGCTCTGTTGTTGGTTTTGACATAAATCAGCGCCGCATTGACGAGCTAAAAGCAGGTAAAGACCTAACACTTGAAACGACTTCAGAAGAGCTCACTGCTGCAAAGAGGCTGATCTTTACCAGTCTTCCGGATGATCTAATCTGCTGCAACTGCTTCATCGTCACCGTTCCCACACCTATCGACGAGCATAAGCGCCCCGACCTCACGCCACTGATTAAGGCCAGCGAGACCGTTGGAAAGGTGCTCAAGCGGGGAGACATCGTTATATATGAATCCACCGTCTATCCCGGCTGTACAGAGGAAGACTGCGTTCCCGTTCTTGAGCAATACTCTGGCCTTAAATTTAACCTAGACTTCTTCTGCGGCTATAGTCCAGAGCGCATTAACCCGGGCGACAGGGAGCACCGCGTTACAACCATCAAAAAGGTCACATCTGGCTCGACTCCTAGGATTGCTGATCTTATTGACGCGCTTTACAACGAAATCATCACGGCAGGAACCCATAAGGCGTGCAGCATCAAGGTCGCAGAGGCCGCAAAAGTGATCGAGAACACCCAGCGCGATCTCAATATCGCGCTTATTAACGAGCTAGCGCTCATCTTCAACAAGATGGGCATTGACACCGAGGCTGTCCTCCAGGCTGCCGGCAGTAAATGGAATTTCCTACCCTTTAGGCCCGGTCTGGTGGGGGGGCACTGCATCGGCGTTGACCCTTACTACCTTACCCACAAAGCTCAGTCTATTGGTTACCACCCAGAGATCATCTTAGCGGGCCGGCGTTTGAACGATAGCATGGGTACTTATGTCGTTGCACAGTTGGTCAAGGCCATGACCAAAAAACGCATACAAGTAGAGGGTGCCAAGGTGCTCGTGATGGGTTTGTCATTCAAAGAAAATTGCCCTGACCTTCGAAACACCCGTGTGGTAGATATCGTTTCTGAACTGAAAGACTACAACTGTAAGGTCGATGTTTATGACCCTTGGGTTGCCGTCGAAGATGCCCTGCATGAATACGGGATCACACCAGTCACGCAACCAAAACCAGGAAGTTACGACGCCATCATTTTGGCTGTTGCCCACTGCCAATTCAAAGACATGGGTATAGCTGCAATCCGCGCCTTGTGTAAGCCCATTTCAGTTCTCTACGACTTGAAATACGTGCTCACGGCGCAGGAATCGGATTTGAGGCTGTGAATATGACTGCATACGAAATATTTCAACAGCATATAAAGGCTGAACCCAAAACTTGGCTTATTACCGGCGTAGCTGGCTTTATTGGTAGCAACTTACTCGAGGCCTTACTCAATCTCGATCAGTATGTCATAGGGTTGGACAATTTCAGCACAGGGCATAGACATAACCTGAATGAAGTGAAACAACGGGGCACTTCGGAGCGGTGGGCAAAGTTCAGATTTATCGAAGGCGACATTTGTGACATCTCTGTCTGTCATCTAGCTTGCGACGGGGTGGACTACGTGCTTCACCAGGCAGCACTTGGTTCCGTGCCTCGAAGCATTGAAGATCCCATCACCGTAAATCGAAATAATATTAGTGGTTTTTTAAATATGCTAATTGCTGCACGCGATGCTCAGGTTCAGCGGTTTGTCTATGCTGCAAGTAGTTCAACCTATGGTGACCACCCGGATTTGCCGAAGGTCGAAGAGAAGATAGGCGCCCCGCTTTCCCCTTACGCAGTAACCAAGTTGGTCAATGAACTTTACGCTGATGTATTTGCCAAAACGTATGGCTTTAAATCAATTGGTCTTCGTTATTTCAACGTCTTTGGTCAGCGACAGGATCCAGAAGGCGCATATGCCGCAGTGATACCTAGGTGGATCGCCGCAATGATCAATGACGAGCCCGTCTTCATAAACGGGGACGGGGAAACGAGCCGCGACTTCTGCTACGTAGGCAACGCCATTCAGGCCAACCTGCTGGCTGCTACTGCCAGTGATGAAGTGGCGGGCCAAGTCTTTAATGTGGCAGTTGGAGAGCGCACCAGCCTGAACCAGCTTTACTTCACCCTGAGAGATACTCTTGCTGATCGTTACCCACATTTGAAGGCGGCTCAACCCATCTATCGCGATTTCCGTGTAGGTGATGTGCGGCACTCGCTTGCCAACATTGGAAAAGCTAAGGCGTTACTTGGCTATCGGCCCACACATCGCGTTCTAGATGGCTTGAATGAAGCTATGGGTTGGTACGTTACTTTTTTGGCTGCGGAAAAGTGTTGAGCACGAATAGCTTGGAAGCTGGAATAAACATTCAGCCCGTCATTCTTTGTGGGGGCTCTGGTACACGGCTATGGCCGTTATCTCGCACCGGTTTCCCGAAGCAGTTCCTCTGCCTGACCGGAGATGAAAGCCTGTTTCAGCAAGCGGCTCGACGCTTGGTTGCACTGGGGGCATCCGATCTGTCGATCCACGCGCCCATTATCGTTACCGGCGAAGAACACCGTTTTCTTGCATCAGAGCAGCTGCGTGAAGCCGGTATTGAAATAGGTGTCGCATTGCTCGAGCCAGCTGGCCGTAACTCAGCCCCGGCGCTAACTTTGGCAGCGCTGGCGGCGCAGGGGCATGGTGGCGATCCAGTGCTCGTTGTGGCTCCGGCGGACCAGATCGTAGCCGATACTGCCGCCTTCACCGTGGCCATGCAAACCGCAATTCGCGAAGCCGCCTCTGGTGGCATTGTCATCCTCGGTGTTAAGCCCGATCGCCCAGAAACCGGGTACGGCTACATTCAGGTAGCTGCAGAATCCGAAATGTCTGCGCTGGAGGGGCTGCGCTCAGTACTTCGTTTTGTTGAAAAACCAGATGCTGCGACCGCTCAAACCTACCTGGACCAAGGGGGGTATCATTGGAATGCCGGCATTTTTGTACTTAAGAATTCCGTTTGGTTGGCCGCTCTAGAATGTTTCCGGCCGGACATCTTAGCTGGTACGCGTGCAGCATGGCTGGAGCGCAAAGCTGACGCACATGCCCACTCCAGCTTCATCCGGCCAGGCAAAGACGCATTTCAACGAATCCCAGCAGAGTCGGTCGACTATGCTGTCATTGAGCAATGCCCCGGGAGCTCCATCCCAATCAAAATGGTTTCTTTAGATGCCGGTTGGAATGACCTGGGGGCTTGGGATGCCATTTGGCAAGTCCTGCCCAAGGATTCAAATGGTAATGCAAATTTTGGCGATGTGCTGACTAAGGATAGTCGGAACACATTGGTTCATGCCAGCAGTCGACTTGTCAGCATTGTCGGAGTTGACAATCTTATCGTCGTCGAAACGCCCGACGCAGTGCTGGTTATGGATAAATCGCATAGTCAGAACGTTAAAGATATTGTCAACGAACTGCATGCATCGGGCCGAGAAGAGCACGCTATGCATCGCAAGGTTCACCGTCCATGGGGCTGGTATGACAGCCTTGACGAAGGGAGTCGCTTTAAGGTTAAGCGTATCCAAGTTAATCCTGGTGCTAGCCTTAGTTTGCAAAAGCACCATCATCGGGCTGAGCATTGGATAGTGGTAAAAGGTACAGCAGAAATCACCAACGGTGAAGTAGCTGTGCTCCTCACCGAAAATCAATCCACCTATATTCCACTCGGCACTGTGCACCGATTATCAAACCCGGGCACGATCCCACTCGAAATTATCGAAGTTCAGTCAGGGACTTATTTGGGAGAGGACGACATCGTGCGCCTGGAGGATCACTATGGTCGGTAAAAAAATTTATGTGGCTGGCCATCGCGGTATGGTCGGTTCCGCTATTGTGCGTCGTTTACGGAAGGCGGGGTATGACAACCTTGTAACCCGGACTAGAGAGGAGCTCGATCTCCTCGATCAGTATGCGGTTCTTGACTTCCTCGAAACTGAGCAGCCGGAATATATTTTTCTCGCAGCAGCACGAGTTGGCGGAATACATGCCAACAATAAATACCGTGCTGATTTCATATACGAAAACCTCCAGGTACAGAATAACGTTATAGGTGGCGCTTTTCAGGCTGGAATCAAGGATCTGTGCTTCCTAGGTTCTAGTTGTATCTACCCACGTGATTGTCCGCAGCCAATTAAGGAGGAGTACCTCCTCTCCGGTCCTCTGGAAAAGACCAACGAGCCCTATGCCATCGCCAAGATCGCAGGAATCAAGCTTTGCGAAAGCATGAATCTTCAATATGGCACTCGTTTTGTTAACGCAATGCCAACAAACCTCTATGGACCGAACGACAACTATGATCTTGATAGTAGTCATGTGCTGCCTGCTCTAATTCGCAAAGCACATGAAGCAAAGCTAAGAAATGATCCAGAATGCATCGTTTGGGGGAGTGGTAATCCTAAGCGAGAGTTTCTTTACGTCGATGACATGGCCGATGCTTGTGTCTTTTTAATGGAGAAAAAGGTCGACGAAGGTATCTTAAATATTGGCTGTGGTAATGACATTACCATTAGGGAACTCGCCCAAACGATTATGAATATCGTCGGTTTTGCAGGCAAGATCGTCTTCGATACAAGTAAACCCGATGGCACACCAAGAAAGTTGCTCGACGTCTCTCGAATGACTGAACTCGGCTGGCAGGCGAGAACAAGTCTGCGCGAAGGCATTGCCGAGACCTATTCCACTTTCCTAGAATCCTTGAAAGTCTAACTTTATGACCCATACTGGTAAAGTCGCCCTGATAACCGGAATCACTGGCCAAGATGGCGCTTACCTCGCCGAGTTTCTTCTCGATAAAGGTTATGTAGTTCATGGCATCAAGCGTCGAACGTCGCTTTTTAATACCGATCGCATCGATCACCTTTACCAGGACCGTCATGAAAAAGGAGTTCGTTTCTTTCTGCACCATGGAGATATGACAGACTCTTCATCGCTGATTCGTATCATCCAACAGACGCAGCCAGATGAAATATATAACTTGGCCGCGCAAAGTCATGTTGCGGTGAGCTTTGAGGAACCTGAGTACACTGCCAATTCTGATGCGCTAGGGGTACTGCGTCTGCTTGAAGCGATCCGCATTCTTGGTCTCGAACAGAAAACTCGCTTTTACCAAGCAAGCACCAGTGAGCTCTACGGTCTTGTGCAGGAAACGCCACAGAAGGAAACTACCCCCTTCTACCCGCGTAGCCCTTATGCGGTTGCAAAGCTTTACGGCTACTGGATCGTCGTCAACTATCGCGAGGCTTACGGAATATATGCCTGCAATGGCATATTGTTTAACCATGAATCCCCCCTCCGTGGCGAAACCTTCGTCACCCGGAAGATCACCCGTGCACTCGCCCGCATCAAACTCAGTCTGCAGGACACCCTGTACCTCGGCAATCTAGACGCAAAACGCGATTGGGGGCACGCCAAGGATTATGTTGAAATGCAATGGCTCATGCTACAGCAGGACCAACCCGAGGACTTCGTGATTGCCACCGGTGTGCAATACAGTGTGCGCGACTTCGTCGATGCTGCGGCAAAGGAAGCCGGCATGAGCATCCGTTGGGAAGGCAATGGCATAGATGAAAAGGGCTTCGACGCCGATGGTAATTGCATCGTCGCTGTGGATCCGCGTTACTTCCGGCCGTCCGAGGTCGAGACGCTGTTGGGTGACCCGGGCAAGGCGAAGACCAAGCTGGGCTGGGCGCCGCGTACCACCTTCGCCGAGCTGGTTGCAGAGATGATGCGCGAAGACCTCAAGTCCGCCGAACGGGATGAGCTCGTCAGGGATCACGGTTTCAAGACGATGGATTACCACGAGTGAGCAGGGACGGCCACGTTCAAGATATCCAGCCGATGCATGTAATGCTCGGCCGTATCTGGCATCACATCGGCGCACGCCGCCGTTTCCAGTTGGGCGTGCTTTTTTTCATGATGGCGGTGGCCGCCTTTGCCGAGATCGCCACGATTGGTGCGGTACTGCCCTTTTTGGCGGTGTTAACGGAGCCGCGCAGCGTATTTGACCACGCCATGGCGAAGCCGCTGATAGAGCTGTTCGGAATTTCCGCGCCTCGCCAGTTGCTCGCGCCACTTACGCTTGTTTTTGCCATCTCGGCGGTCTTGTCTGGGGGTATGCGCCTGTTACTGCTTTGGTGTCAAACGCGGCTCAGTCAATCGATAGGTGCAGATGTCAGCAGCGACATCTACCGGCGCACGCTCTACCAACCTTATGCGGTGCACACTTCACGCAACAGCAGCGAGGTGATCGCTGGCATTCTCAACAAGGCAGGCGCCGTGGTCGGACTGGCAATTATTCCCTGTCTGACCATGCTGAGTTCTGCGTTGATGCTAGCGGCCATCCTTATCACGCTGATTGCCATCGACCCTCTCATGGCCATTGCCGCATTTGCGGGTTTTGGTGGGATTTACATCTTCGTTATCCTGCTTACCAAGAAGCGTCTGGCGCTCGATAGTGAACGTCTCAATCGTGAGCAGACTCAGGTTATCAAGATCCTGCAAGAAGGCTTGGGCGGCATCCGCGACGTGCTGATTGACGGCACTCAGAAGTCCTACTGCAAGGCCTACAGTAATGCCGACGTGCTTTTGCGTCGCGCCTTGGCGAGCATTCAATTCATCAGCGCCAGTCCACGTTTCGCGATCGAGGCGCTTGGCATGGTTTTGATCGCGGTGCTCGCCTTCTCGTTGGCTGACCACGAGGGCGGCGTTGCCGGTGCAGTGCCTATCCTCGGTGCGCTGGCCTTGGGTGCGCAACGGCTTCTCCCTGTGCTGCAACAGGGCTATGCAGGATGGACCACGATGAAGGGCGGCCAGGCTTCGTTGCGCGACGCGCTTGACCTGCTTGACCAGCCTCTTCCGCCCCATGCAAATGCGCCTTTGCCGGCGCCGATACCTTTTAATTACAGCATCGACCTGAACAACCTCTCATTCCGCTATACGTCCGACGGTCCCATCATTCTGAATGGCCTCGAACTATCGATCCCCAAGGGGGCCCGTGTCGGTTTCATTGGCGCCACGGGCAGCGGCAAGAGCACCATGATCGATGTCGTCATGGGGCTGCTGCAGGCGACAGACGGCTCGATGACAGTCGATGGTATGCCGATTGACGAGCATAACCATCGGTCCTGGCAAGTTCATATCGCCCACGTGCCGCAGGCCATTTTCTTGTCCGACGTTTCCATTGCCGAGAATATTGCTTTTGGCATTCCCGCAAAGGAAATCGATTTTGAACGTGTGCGCGAAGCGGCGCGCAAGGCGCAGATCGCGTCGACGATCGAAGGCTGGGAGCTGGATTACGCCACTATGGTTGGCGAGCGTGGTGTCCGCTTGTCGGGAGGGCAGCGTCAGCGCATCGGCATCGCGCGTGCGCTATATAAGCAGGCGGACGTCATTGTCCTTGATGAGGCGACCAGTGCGCTTGACAACGAAACGGAACGCGCAGTCATGGAATCTATTGAAGGTCTTGGCGGGGATTTGACTATTCTGCTCGTCGCGCACCGGCTAACTACGCTCAAGAACTGCACTCAGATCGTGGAGTTGAGTAACGGCAGAGTGCTGCGCAGCGGCACTTATTCTGAAATCGTAGGTAACACGGCCGCTTAAGGCCTTGACACTAGGCAAGCATATGCTGAAAAATTCATCCATTCTCATCACCGGCGGGACAGGCTCCTTTGGCCACACCTTCGTGCCCATGGCCCTAGCCAAGTACAACCCGCGTCGCCTAGTAATTTTTTCTCGCGATGAGATGAAGCAATGGGAGATGGCCAAGCTCTATAAGGGAGACGAACGGGTACGTTTCTTCATCGGAGATGTCCGCGACAAGGACCGATTATCCAGAGCGCTAAATGGCATCGATTATGTGGTTCATGCGGCCGCCACCAAGATCGTACCAACTGCTGAATACAACCCTTTCGAGTGCGTCAAGACCAACATCATTGGCGCCATGAATCTCATTGATGCCTGTATCGATGCGGGCGTCAAGCGTGCCGTAGCGCTTTCCACCGACAAAGCGAGCAGCCCCGCCAATCTCTACGGCGCGACCAAGCTCGCTTCCGACAAACTTTTCATCGCCGGCAATTCTTATAGCGGCACGCAAGACACCCGCTTCTCGGTCGTCCGCTACGGCAATGTGATGGGGTCGCGCGGATCCGTGGTTCCGTTCTTTTTGAGTCAGGCCGAGTCGGGTGCGCTACCCATCACCGACACGCGCATGACGCGCTTCATGATCACCCTGGAAGAGGGGGTCGAACTGGTCTGGCATGCATTCGACGACATGGTCGGCGGCGAGATCTATGTCAAGAAGATTCCCTCAATGAAAGTTACCGACGTCGCGAAAGCCGTGGCGCCAGCTGCGCAGCAGAACATTATCGGTATTCGTCCGGGCGAGAAGTTGCACGAGCAAATGATCAGTCCCGAAGATGCTCAGCACACCTTCGAATATGCCAATCATTTTAAGATTCTTCCCGCCATTCATAGTTGGAGTCAGGATCCCGCTCGTATCGGCAGCGGTAAGCCGGTGGCGCCTGATTTCAGCTACACCTCGGACAAAAATTCCGAATGGATGAGCGTGGAAACGTTACGCGACTGGATTGCCGCGAATCGGGAAAAGATCGGCAAGATCTGAGAGAGGCATGATTCCCTACGGTCGACAAGACATTACTCAAGCCGATATCGATGCCGTCGTTGAGACGCTGCGCTCGGATTTTTTGACGCAGGGGCCGCAGGTGCCGAAGTTTGAGCAGGCGATAGCAGCTTATTGCGGCAGCCAACACGCCTTGGCTATGAACAGCGCAACATCGGCGTTGCATGCTGCCTGCTTGGCGCTGGGTCTGGGGCCGGGCGATTGGCTATGGACCAGTCCCATCACCTTCGTTGCCAGTGCCAACTGTGGCTTGTACTGCGGTGCCCAAGTGGATTTCGTGGACATCGATCCGCGGACTGGCAATATGAGCACTGAATGTTTGACCGAGAAGCTCGAAAAAGCTGCGCGTGTAGGGCGCTTGCCGAAGATTGTCGTGCCGGTTCACCTGTGCGGCCAGCCGTGTGAAATGGCTGCGATCCACGGGTTGGCTCAACAATACGGTTTTCGCATCATCGAGGATGCCTCGCACGCCATTGGCGGAAAGTACAAAGGCGAGCCGATCGGCAATTGTCGCCACAGCGACATCACCATCTTCAGCTTCCATCCGGTCAAGATCATTACCACCGCTGAAGGCGGCATGGCGCTCACCAACGATGCAGCGCTCGCGCACAGAATGAACCTGTTGCGCAGCCACGGGATCACCCGCGATCCCGCCGAGATGACCCACGAGAGTGATGGACCGTGGTACTACCAGCAGATCGCGCTCGGCTTCAACTATCGTATGACCGAACTGCAGGCCGCGCTCGGCTTGAGCCAGCTCGACCGACTTGATGCGTATGTCGAGCGTCGCCACGCATTAGCCGAACGCTATGCGGCGCTGCTCGCCGACCTACCCATTGGCTTGCCATGGCAGCATCCGGACAGCTGGTCCGCTTTGCATCTTTATGTCGTGCGTCTCCAGGCGGGCGCGAATCTATCCCATCGTCATGCGTTCGAAGTGTTGAGGAGCCAGGGTGTTGGCGTCAATTTGCACTACATCCCGGTGCACACTCAGCCCTACTATGCCCAAATGGGTTTCCGGCAAGGCGACTTCCCCGAAGCCGAACGCTACTATTCAGAAGCGATCAGTCTGCCGATGTACCCCACCCTCGGTGGAGAGAACCAGGATGCGGTGGCGTTCGCGTTGCGTAAGGTATTTTCGTGAAGATCGCGCTCGGCACGGTGCAATTCGGCATGCCCTACGGCATCGCCAACCAGAAAGGCAAAGTCGGGCCTGATGAAATCGCCAGAATCCTGGCGTTTGTTCGTGAGGCCGGAATAAGTATGCTCGACACTGCGATTACCTATGGCGACAGTGAGGCTCGCCTGGGTAGGGCCGGTGTTGCCGACCTGCGTGTCATAACAAAGCTTCCGGCGGTGCCTGAAGGTGAAACTGTCACTCCCTGGATACGAGCGCAGGTCCAGTCTTCGTTGAGTCGCCTCGGTGTGTGCAGCGTATACGGTCTGTTGCTGCATCGTCCCGAACAATTGGCCGGAGTGCAAGGAGCTGCCGTCGCGGAGGCTCTCACCGCCCTGAAAACTGAAGGGTTGATACAAAAGGTCGGTGTGTCGATCTATGCACCGGATGAGCTAGAGTACGTCATGCGTGCCTGTTCGGTGGATCTGGTTCAGGCGCCATTCAACGTATTCGACAGACGCATGCAACGAAGTGGCTGGATGGCGCGCCTTCAGATGCTGGGCGTTGAGCTTCATATCAGGTCCGTTTTCCTGCAGGGCTTGCTGTTGATACCTCCTGAGCGGCGGCCGAGAAAATTTGATTGCTGGGCGCCGCTTTGGAAGCGTTGGGACGATTGGCTCGTGGCCACAGACCAAACGCCCTTAGAAGCCGCCTTGCGTTTTGTATTGGCCCAATCCGGTGTAGCCAAGGCTGTCGTGGGTGTGGATGGACTGGCCCAGCTCAAGGAAATCGTTGCTGCGTCCATGGGTAGCGCGTTTGGCGCACCGGATGATCTGGCGTCGGAAGATCTCGATCTAATCAATCCGGCAAGATGGTCCGCGCTTAACTGAAATGTTTCGAATAAAGGATAGTTATGTCGATTGAAATCGTAGCGGAGCTGGCACAGGGTTTCGAAGGCAGCCCCGAGCAGGCGCGCTTGATGGTCAAAGCGGCGGCGACGGCTGGAGCCGATGCAGCCAAATTTCAATTGGTGTACGCCGATGAGCTCGCGACGCCGGACTATAAGTATTACAAGCTCTTTCGTTCGCTTGAAATGACCGATGAAGTCTGGGCTGGGCTCGCCACCTATGCCAAGGAACTGGACATTCACCTGCAGCTTGATGTATTCGGTAGCCGTAGTCTGGCATTGGCCGTCAAGATCGGCGTTTCGGAAATCAAGTTACATGGTACGGATATCACCAATCTCGGCTTGTTGACGCAGGTAGCCGCTAGCCCTGTGAGCAAAGTCCTGCTCGGCGCCGGCGGCGCCCTGGCGAGCGAGATTCAGCAAGCAGTGGACGTACTCAAGGACAAGCAGGTGGTGCTGCTGCTCGGCTATCAAGGGTATCCGACGCCAGTGGATGGCAATCAGATCGAACGAGTGCGTTTCATTACCGAGCGTTACAAGCGTAATGCAAACGTGATTATCGGTTTCGCCGATCATGCGGAACCCGATAGCCCTTGCCGCTATGCGCTGGCGGCAGCGGCCGTCGGCGCCGGCGCCATGGTGCTGGAGAAACACCTTACGCTCGGCCGCATCATGAAACTCGAAGACCATGAAGCTGCGCTGAATCCGGACGAGTTTCTGGAATTCACCCAAACCTTGCGCGCGTGCGACGTGGCGATGGGCACCACGCAGGACAGTGAAGACTTCGGAATGAGCGAGTCGGAGCTTGGCTATCGCAAGATGATCCGTCGTCATGTGGTGACCAACCGCGCGCTCGCTGCTGGGGCGACCATTTCACCTGCGGATGTGATCCTCAAGCGGACTTCGTCTGAGCAGATTATTTCGGATCTGCAAACGGTCTACCGGAAGACACTCAAACGTGACATCGCGGAAAATCAACCCATTTTGACCCACGACATTGACGGCTGATCATGACCAGAAAACTTGTCGCAGCGATCGCCTGCCGTAACCAAGGTTCCCGCCTGTACGGAAAACCGGTGCAAAACCTTGACGTGGAGAGCGGTGTGCGCATCATCGATAATGTTGTCGCCTGTTTGCAGTCGCTCGCTTGCATCGACGAGATCGTCTTGGGCATTTCGGAGGGCGTCGAGAACGAAGTCTTCATCCGCATCGCCCAGGAAAAGTGCCTACCCCATGTCGTCGGCGACCCGGTCGACGTGCTGTCAAGGCTCATCAGCTGTGGCCAACAGGCCGGCGCAACCGACATCTTTCGTGTCACCAGCGAGTCGCCCTTCCTTTACTTCGAGCCGGTCGAGGAACTATGGCGCATGCATTGCGAGCAGGGTGCAGACGCTACATTCATGGATGATGTCGTCGATGGTTGCGGTTTCGAGATCATTTCATTAAGGGCTTTGGAGGCCTCTCATGCCAAGGGAGACAAAAAGCATCGTTCTGAATTGTGTACCTTGTACCTGCGTGAGAATCATGCGTCGTTCAAGATCCTCAAACCGCGCGCACCCGTCGAATTGCTTCGCAAGGACCTGAGATTGACGGTGGACAACCCCGAAGACCTGGTGGTTTGTCGCGCTGTTTACAAACATTTCAAACACGTTGCACCGCGGATTCCGGTAATGGAAGTCGTGCGCTTTCTAGATGCCGATCAACATTTGATTGAGCTAACCGCACCCTTTACCGAGATTGGCTACGCTACGATGTATCTCTAATCTCAATAGACATACGAGCATTCACGATGAAGCACATCAATAATTTCGAAAAGTCCAAAGGATTCTCCGCTTCCGCCCAGACGCTGATTCCCGGTGGTGCACATACCTATTCGAAAGGCGACGACCAGTTCCCGCAGAATGCCCCTGGCGCCATTACGCACGGCAAGGGGGCGCACGTGTGGGATGTCGACGGTAACGAATTCATCGATTGCAGCATGGGCTTGACCTCTGTTTGCATCGGGCACGGCTACGAGCCGGTTGCGCAGGCGGTTTGTGAAGCCGCTTACAAGGGAACGAACTTCCAGCGGCCTGCTGCCCTGGAACTCGAGGCCGCCAAGCTGTTCCTGGATACAGTTCAATCTGGGGATATGGTCAAGTTTGCCAAGAACGGCTCTACGGTGACCACGGCGGCGGTAAAGTTGGCGCGCGCCTTTACCGGCCGCAACCGGGTTGCTATTGCGCGCGAGCACAACTTCTTTAGCTTTGACGATTGGTTTATCGTCACCACACCATGTGATCGTGGCATTCCCGAGCATGCGCGCGCTATGACCGCCGCTTTCAGCTATAACAACTACGAATCGGTCGAAGCCTTGCTGGCTAATAATGACCACGATATCGCCTGCCTGATCATGGAGCCGGTCAAGTTTGATCCGCCCAAGGATGGCTTCCTGCACAAGGTTGCGGCCTTATGCAAGGATCGCGGCGTTCTCCTCATTCTTGACGAGATGATCTCAGGCTTCAAGTGGAGTCTGCAGGGGGCGCATAACCTTTACGGGGTCAAGCCCGACATGGCCACCTGGGGCAAGGGCATCGCCAATGGCTTTTCCGCCTGCGCCCTGACAGGGCGCGCCGACGTCATGGAGCTCGGTGGCATCCGCAACGAAGGCGAGGACAAGCTCTTTCTTATTTCGACGACCCATGGTGCCGAAACCACGGGCCTTGCTGCGATGATCGCCACCATTCACGAATTCAAGAAGCACGGCATGATCGCCAGCAATTGGGCTCGCGGCGAACACCTCAAGCAGCGTCTCGAGCAGGCTGCGCAGAAGCACGGCCTAGGCGCCTCGCTGGAACTGATGGGCTACCCTTGTTTATTTGCACTGACCTGCCGTAATTCCGCCGGCGCGCCGGATGATGCTTTACGTACCTTGATGATGCAAGAGATGATTGCACGAGGCGTCCTGTTTCAAGGCCTGTTTTATCCGACCTGGTCACACCAGCAGCCCGAGATTGATCATCTCGTTGCGGCCTTCGACGAATCGTGTGCGGTGTACCGCCAAGCAATTGACGCCGACACAACCGATGGACTGCTAATCGGTCGTCCAGTCAAGCCGGTTTTCCGCAAGAAGATCTGAGGCCCCGAACCAATTATGCAAGTTGTGTTCCGCACCGATGCATCTACTGCTATTGGTAGCGGACACGTTATGCGTTGTTTGACGCTGGCCGATGCGCTTGCGCGCCGGGGTGCGCTCTGCCGTTTCGTCTGTCGTGCGCATCGCGGCAACTTGCATTCGGTAATTACCGGCCGCGGCTTTGAAGTATGCTCGCTGCTAACGGATGAGACCTGTTCGACATGGCTCGGCGTGGATCCGGAAGACGATGCACGCCAAACTGCCGTCGCCTTGGGAGATGCTGTCGATTGGCTTGTCGTTGACCATTATTCGATCGACACGACATGGGAGGAGCGCTTGCGCCCCTTTTGTCAGGGCCTCATGGTGATCGATGACATGGCGGATCGGCATCATGATTGCGATCTGCTGCTCGACCAGAACTGGCTGGGCGCTACTGGCGGTAGTCGTTATGATCTGCTGGTGCCGGCCTCATGCAAAAAACTGCTTGGGCCGCACTACGCCTTGCTCAAGCCCGAATTCGCTGAGTTGCGAGCCACGATGCCGGAGCGTAGCGGTGCAGTTCGACGCATACTGGTGTTCATGGGTGGCAGCGACTCGGGCAATCAGACAGCCAAGGCGTTACGCGCCCTTATGCATCCTGCCTTGGTTGGTCTCGATGTCGACGTGGTGATTGGACCAAATCATCCGGACGCTGATGGTGTCCGCGAACTTGTTGTTCAGCGCCCCTTTACTGCATTGCATCCCTGCTTGCCAAGCTTGGCGCCGTTGATGCTCGAAGCCGACCTGATGATAGGCGCGGGTGGTTCGACAGCCTGGGAACGTATGTGCCTCGGACTGCCGAGCATCATCGTAAGTATCGCCGCCAACCAGACACCAATCAGTGCCGCGTTGATGACGGACGGTTACATCGTTTACGCCGGCGAAAAGGACGAGGTGAGTAGCGCTGATATCGCCAACCGCGTTCTCGACTGCATCTCTGGCGCCGATGCCTTGCGCCACGCCAGCCTGCGCATGCAGGCGCTTGTTGATGGCGCGGGGACGGCTCGCGTGGCCGATGTCCTGTGCGGATGGGAGACCATGCATGTCGCTTAGGTTGCTTGCCGAAGCCGACCTCCCGCTGATGCTCGCCTGGCGCAATGCGCCCGAGATTCGGTTCAACATGTATTCGTCACGAGAGATCGGCGAGACCGAACATCGGGCATGGTTCGTGCACATGCAGGAGGATCCGCAACTGCGTTGGCACATACATTTGAATGAAGATGGTGCTCCCGACGGGGTGGTCTATTTCACGCAATACCAACCGCAGCAAGCAAGCGCTTTCTGGGGCTTCTACCTAGGAGAACATCGCGGCTCCGGCGCCGGCTTGCGCCTAGGCATGGATGGACTTGACGAAGCCTTTGGCAGCCTAGGGCTGCATAAATTGAATGCAGACGTAATTGCTCCGAACAAACGCAGCCTGCGTTTTCATGAGCGTCTCGGCTTCAGGCGGGAGGGTTTCTTCCGCGAGCATCATTTTGATGGCGAAAAGCGCATCGATGTCGTGCGTTTCGGCATGCTTGCCGACGAGTGGGTTGTCCGGCGTCCGACGCTGGTCGCAGCATTGGCGCAAGGTGGAGCCCGATGAATTATCTCTTCGTCAGCGCCAAACCTTGGCATGCGTCCGCGTTCGAGTCACTGCGGGATGCCGGCGGTTATTGGGAATGGGCGACGACTCCAGAGGCGCTTGAGGAGGCCGTGCTTAGGCTGCAACCACGCTACGTGTTTTTCTTGCACTGGAACTGGCGCGTACCGACTTCTATTTGGCCGCATTTCGAATGTGTCTGCTTTCATATGACCGACGTTCCCTACGGTCGAGGCGGCAGTCCTTTACAGAACCTCATTGTTGCCGGACATACGGATACGCAACTGACTGCGCTGCGCATGGTCGAGGAGATGGACGCCGGCCCAGTTTACGCAAAGCGATCCCTATCGTTAGCGGGAAGGGCCGAAGATATCTATTACCGCGCCGGTGCATTGAGTGTTGAAATTATCCGCTGGATATTGGATACCGAACCGACGCCGGTCCCTCAGCAGGGCGAGGCGATCCTCTTCACGCGGCGTCGACCGGAGCAAAGCGCCCTGCCTGAGGGGGGCGATCTGGATGCGCTCTACGATCATATTCGAATGCTGGATGCCCCTACCTATCCGCTTGCTTTTGTCGATCACGGCAAAGTCCGGATCGAATTCTCGCACGCGGAACTGATGGACGGCGAGCTACAGGCGCGCGTCGTGTTGCGGACCAGGCCTGACTAAACTAAGGAATGAACATGACGATCACGATCGACGGCAGGAAAATCGGCAGCGGCGAACCGCCTTACATTGTTGCCGAACTTTCCGCCAATCATAACGGCTCGCTGGAGCGTGCGCTGGAATCCATTTCAGCGGCTAAGCGTTGCGGTGCCGACGCTGTCAAACTGCAAACCTATACCGCCGACACCATGACCATTGATTGCGATCTGCCCGATTTTAGGATCGAAGGCGGCTTGTGGGATGGTTTTAAGCTGTATGACCTCTACAAGTGGGCGGAAACACCCTATGACTGGCACCAGGCTATGTTCGAGCATGCGCGCCGCTGCGGGATCACCGTCTTTTCAACCCCCTTCGATGAAAGCGCAGTGGATCTGCTCGAACGACTCGATGCCCCGGCCTACAAGATCGCCTCATTCGAGCTGACCGATCTGCCATTGATTCGTTATGTGGCCGCCACCGGCAAGCCGATGATCATTTCTACCGGCATGGGCAGTGAAGTGGAGATCGACGAGGCGGTGACGACCGCGCGCGAGGCGGGATGCGAGCAAATAGTGTTGCTTCATTGCATTAGCAGCTACCCGGCATCGATGGAGCAGGCGAATTTGCGCCAGATGGCTGAGCTCGAGCGCCGCTTTGGCATCGTGCCGGGCCTGTCCGACCACACCATGGGCACAGCCGCCTCGGTGGCTGCGGTTTCCCTTGGGGCCTGCTTCATCGAGAAGCATTTCACCCTTAGCCGTGCCGACAAGGGACCAGACAGCGAGTTCTCTCTCGAGCCGATCGAACTGGAGCGCCTGTGCCGAGATGCCAAAGACGCTTGGTCCGCGCTCGGCCAAGCTAGTTACCAGCGCCAAGTAGTGGAGGAGGGCAACAAGATCTTCCGGCGCTCGATCTATTTCGTTCGCGATCTGCCAGCTGGCGCGGTGGTCGGTCCCGACGACATCCGCCGCATCAGGCCTGGGCTGGGTCTGCCACCCAAGCATTTCGACTCCCTCCTTGGCCGTCGTCTCCTGGAGCCTGCGGTCCGTGGGACACCGGTTAGTTGGAACCTGTTCGATGAGTAAGACCATTCTCGTAGTCGCCGCCCATCCGGACGACGAAGTGTTAGGTTGCGGAGGAACGATTGCAAGACACGCCGCTGAGGGCGATACCGTGCATGTTGTTTTCATTGCCGACGGGGAAGGTGCGCGTGCAGGCGCGGCTGCTAATGCTGCGTTGGCTCGTGAAAAGGCAGCTATTACCGCGCTCAGTATCTTGGGTGCAGCAACACCGATCTTCCTCGGTTTCGAAGACAATCAGCTTGATGCTTATCGTTTATTGGACATCGTCCGATCGGTCGAATCGGTAATCGCAGAGGTTGCACCGGATGTCGTCTACACCCATCATTGCGGCGACCTAAATATCGATCACGAACTGACGCATCGCGCAGTATTGACCGCATGCCGTCCTGTTCCGGGCAGCCCCGCGAGAGAAATCTACAGTTTCGAGGTGGTGTCAAGTACGGAATGGAATAGCACGAGAGGGCGTGATTTCATACCTCAACTGTATGTTGACGTGACGGCATACATGCCTACAAAGCGGCTTGCCTTGGAAGCCTATTGCGAAGAGATGCGACCGGTGCCCCATGCGCGCAGCATCGAAAACGTAGCCGCACTGGCCACATTTCGGGGCGCAAGCGTAGGTGTGGGTGCTGCCGAAGCGTTCATGGTTATGCGAGTCAGTCGTTGATGGACACGCCGGCTATGAAAGTGGTATTTCTTAGAAGGATTATCGAAATGAAAGAATTGATTCTGGCCTTGGTCAAGGGCGATGCCGTCAGCGTCAAGGTTTGGGCGGCGAAAAACCCTCAATATTACACACGTTTGCGGAATACCTATGGCCGACTGCGAAACTTGCGTCGCTTATCTGTGCTGGACGTTTTCATGATTGTGCTGCTGTATCCGCTGCGCCTGCTTCTTGCTGCTAGCTATAATCTTTGGGTCGCATTCTTTTGGATGCTGGAAAAGATCGACGTTCTCAATCCATTTCGCTACCGAGGTACTCCGCTTTCAGATCCTGCCGCAGAGAAGCAACTTCAGGAAGTGCTTGCTGCGTTGCGCTGTGATGGCGTGGCAATCTGGCGTGGCTTTTTCTCAAATACGCAATGCGATGAAGTCAACCGATATCTAGACGAGTTGATGGTGCGAAATAAAGATGGCTTCGACAGATTGCCCAGGGAAATCGAAGGTTTCAAAGATCCCGTATATCACGGCTTCGAACACACACGTGAAATTGTGGAGGCTGAGTTCATCGCTTATGGCAAGGAACGAATGCCATTTGTTTACAACAGGGCGAGGGTTCGTGTTTATGAAACACCTGAATCGCTACGAGACGTTTTTGAAAATAAGATTGTTTCCGAACTTGCAGCGCGTTATCTGGGGCACACTGTTGGCCATAAAAGAGCGTTACTTGAGGAGTTAAAACCCTCGCTGTTGTCAGACCCCTGGCACGTAGACAATTCGGGAAATTCATTTAAGGTGATGCTTTTGACCGAAGATTGCTCCATGGATAATGGCCCAGTTCGCTACAAAATCGGTACTCACAAAGGAATAGGTTCAGCAGCCAAATTAAGAGCCAATTGGTTAATGCTTAAATTTGGATATTCCTACTCTGCTTTAAATATTCTCGAATATCGCACCCTTCCTGATGATCGGGTGATGTGGGGTACTGGGAAAAAAGGGGATGCTATATTTTTTGACCCTTCAGGTATCCACGCTGGTTCGCGCGCTATAAATGGGAGGCGTCGGACGGTTGTAATTCCTAAGACATCAAGGAGGATTCAGAATAAAGTATTGGGTTGGCTTGGGACCGTTTCATCTTAGTCGATGCGAATTAATATAAAGCAAAAACTCCTTCAATAGATTTAGTTACTTGGTAATTCAGCAAAAAATGCATCACCTAAATTATCGTAAAGATATTGACGGATTGCGTGGCGTAGCCGTTCTGTCTGTTATTGCTTACCATGCATTTCCAACTTGGATTCATGGCGGATTTGTTGGAGTTGATGTCTTTTTTGTTATATCCGGCTACCTCATATCTAGCATAATTTATGAAGAAATCCGTATTGATGACTTCAAGTTTTGGCAATTTTATTTGCGCAGAGTAATGCGTATATTTCCGGCACTTTTTGTTGTCCTCTGTCTATGCCTGGTAACGGGGTGGATCATCCTGTTACCTAAAGAGTTTAATTTTTTGAATAAACACATAGCGTCGGCGGTTGCTTTCATCTCTAATCTTACTCTCTGGTCTGAGAGCGGATATTTTGATGTTGTTTCGGATGTAAAACCGCTACTTCATTTGTGGAGCTTAGGTATTGAGGAGCAGTTTTACATTTTTTGGCCCTTACTTATCTACTTAATTTGGAAATGGCGTCAGGAAAATTCGGTGTTGATAATTATTTTTCTAATCGGCGGCATTTCTTTTGCATTTAACATAGCAAATGTGAGGACTGATAAAGTCGCTACTTTTTACTCTCCTGTTGCTCGGGCTTGGGAGTTACTTTTAGGAGCGTTGCTTGCGTGGTTTTTTGTATTCAAAAAAAATGAAACTGAAAAACTTGTATGTCGTTGGGAAAACTTTTTGTCGCTGGCTGGTGCAGTAATCCTGACTCTGTCTCTACTGTCCATCAATGCTCAGAGTGCCTTTCCTGGATGGAACGCTCTTTTGCCTACCTGCGGCGCCTGTTTACTCATCCTCGCTGGCCCAGGGGGGTGGATTAATCGAAAGCTTCTCTCATCTCAAATTCTGGTTTGGTTCGGTTTGATCAGCTATCCTTTGTACCTTGTACATTGGCCGCTTTTGGCTTATTCGGGAATTGACAATGGTCAATTCCCTTCAACCAGTGAAAGAGAATTTTTGGTTGTATTCTCGATCTTTCTTGCATGGGTAATTTATGCAGGGGTAGAAAAACCACTAAAGAGTTTAGATGGAAATATGGTTGCATCGACCCTCATCATTTGCATGAGCACACTAGGTATATTGACTTTTACTATCTTTACTGTTGTACAAACACCAATAACATTGCTATCCTTGAGATTCTCAGATCAACTATTTCGTTTTGAGGCAACGGATAAAGATTATTCGCAGGGATTGTACAAACAAAAAATAGATGATTTCGAATTATATTTAAACAAATTAGATGCACCAGAGGTGCTTTTCGTGGGGGATTCGCATATAGAGCAATTTCAACCAAGAATTGTTACCTTATCCCGCGAGCGTAATGTTAAAGCAGTCGCTATACTTTCCCGAGGTGGGTGTCCACCAATACCGCACGTAGGGCAAGTTGGAAACAAATGTGAGGCATTTCACTCAACTCTTCGTAGTTATTTAAATAACTCGCCACAAATTAAAACAATTGTGCTTGGCGGGTGTTGGAATTGCTACTTTATTGACTATGTAGAAAATGTTATTGAACACCCGGAGCGTTATACCTATTATTATGATGTTGGTGAAGGTAGGCGCTATTTTTCGAAGGGTGATGGTGCAGAATACGCATTTTCTGAGCTAGGTCAGTTTATAAATGAATTAAAAAAAAGGTATCGAGTATTCATAGTATTAGACAATCCTCGTAGTAAGGACCTCGATCCTTCACTTTTTGCAGGAGTCGAGCGAAGGAGTGCAATTCTTACAACTAAACGCGAACCTTTAGTATCCAGATTTACTCCTTTAGATATGCGCCAATATGACTTAAATGAGAGCATACTCAACCTGTCTATTACTTCTGGTGCAGTGCCGGTGGATCAATTGCCCACACTGTGTCCAAAAAATACTTGCCTTAGAATTGATACTGCTAACCGACCTATTTATCGTGATTCGGACCATCTGCTCCCTTCCTTTTCGGCGCACAAGGCCACTTATATTGATCTAACTATAACGGAGTGAACATAAGTGCGCCCTAGTTATTTTAGGTCAAAGCATGCTACTGTTAGATAAAAAACAATTTTGGAGTAAATTCATGAATTTATCTGTTCCGGACAATATAATTTATAAAGGCAAAAAGGACATCGAGGCCATTCTTCGAGAGGCGCTTACGGCAAAGTACGGTCAGCGCTACGTGCGCTACCGCGAGGACTATCAGCGTTACATCACAAACGTCGCTGGAGGTTACCAGTTTCTTCCAGATTTTCCGTTGACCATGGTTATGGAGTTGGTGAATCGCTGTAATCTCGACTGCATCATGTGTGACCAGGGATTTCGCAACGACGCCAAGAAAGTTAGCTTGGACACGGTCGTTCTCAAGAAGATGTTCGACGAGTTCAAATTACGTAGACTGCCGGCTTTGATTTTGAGTGTATCGGAGCCGTTTTTATATAAAAATATCCAGTCGGTCTTTGATATGGCCTCTGATGCCGATATTATGGATGTATTCTTGGTCACCAACGGCACGCTGTTAACCGATAAATATGCTGACATGGTGTTGAACTCGACGGTGACGCGATTGTTTGTCTCGCTCGATGCCGCTTCGTCGGATACCTATGACGTTGTGCGCCCCGTAGCCAAGGGGCGTAGTGAGGATGGTCGCCTGGCAGAGATTGAGAGCAATATACGGAATTTCGTCCGCAAACGCGACCAAGCCG
>JACCDG010482606.1_pt1 | contig 23234 bp, 25 predicted proteins | sample 7442471 | NCBI WGS metagenome assembly JACCDG01 (sample SAMN15323444, study PRJNA562643) | freshwater metagenome | isolation source: river surface water | place: USA:Blue River Watershed | collected 2017-08-17 | reverse complement strand
GAGTCAGTGCCGACAACTTTTCTTTTTATCGCTTTTTGTGTAGAACCAAGGTAAACCACTCGCCTACCAAACTTTTCTTCGAGGTTGTCTATTTGTTCGTGAATAGTTTCAAACTTTTTTTCTTTTTCTCCACTTCCAAAAAGGTCGAGCTGTGAAATTGTTTTCTCTTCTAGTTCGAGTAATGTTACGCCTGTTGTCCTATACTCCACACCCTTCCTCCACATTTTTTCAAAATTTCTGTGAGCCAGGTTTATAATAATCTCCGGCGCATTTGTTGGCACTGGAAGTTCTGTTATGAAACTGCAATATCGAAAACCCTGAGTCTTTAGGAAAAATGAAACTCTTTTTGGCATGAGCCCGTAGTGACGTGCTTTGCGACACGCCTCCTCAATATGTTTCGACAACTGCGATAGCAGAAAAACTTTATCGTTTGTGGTCGGATGAAATGTTCTGGTTTTCTGTATCGACGAATAAACAGTTTTCGGTTCCGGATCTATCTGCATTATCGAAACACCACGTAGCTCGTGCCACATTACCTCATATGGTTTCGACAAATTACTTTTCACCCAAGATAAATCCTTGTTAACAAAATCATTCGCCATACTCACCCCCCGACGACGAAGAAAATCCGACGTCCTCGGACCGATACCCCATATTTTCTCTATTGGAGTTTTGGAAAGAAAGTCCCCGATTTTTTCTTTTTGTATTAGAGTTAGTCCATTTGGTTTCTGCCACTTGGATGCAACTTTCGCCAGAACTTTTGTCGGAGCGAGACCTATCGAAATGGAGAGTCCAAGTTCCTCATTGATCTCTTTTTTTATTCTCTGTGCGATTTCTAGATACGACATGTAGAGTGGTTTATCGAGTCCAGTCAGATCTGCAAAACATTCATCGATACTGTACTCCTCAACATCATCTGCATATCTACGAACGATATCGAACATGTCCTGTGAATATTTTGCATATGATGCATAGTCACCGGGCAGGATAATAACCTGCGGAAAATCTTTTTTGATTTTATACACTGGCATACCACGAACAACACCGAGTGCCTTGGCTTCATACGACAGAGCCGACGCTATCCCACGTTCTTCACCAGTCACTACAGGCAAACCTTTCAACTTTGGATTTTTCGCTACTTCACACGCGACGAAAAATGCATCACCATCCATATGGAGAATTACTTTAGGTTTTGGAGTTAAAAATTTATCTCTTTCCACCCATATATTATAGGTGAACTACAGTTCACTATGCAAATCTATAAATCCTGTTTCTATACTTTTTGACAAAAACAAATTATATATGTATAAATTATACCGTCGTTCTTTTCCAACAACTTTTAGGAGGCGATAATGCCCACTTCGGATGTACTCGCTCTCCTCGCAAGCTCTGCAAGTCTGCTGTCATATGTCGTGTACAACATGGCAGCAATGAATGGCCGTGAACTTAACCTGGCGACGATCACGCTCTGGCTTGGAATGTCAGCAATTTCAGCATTCACATTCCTCTCAGCCACTGGTGACATGGCCAAGGCGGCGGTTCCATTAGCGAACATGATTGCGAACGCTGTTACTCTTCTGGTCGCAATCAGGCTGGGAGGTAGTTTCCGAAAATTCAGTACATGGGAAAAGCGAATGATCCTTTTAGGTTCACTCGCGATCATCTGCTGGAAACTGGTGAACCCCATGCTTGGTAACTACGTCGTGATCCTCGCACTGGCGATCTCAGTAATGCCGATATACCGAAAGGTAATCGGCAATCCGCTTTCAGAGCATTGGCTTCCCTGGGCACTGTGGACGCTAGCGTTCGGACTGCAGGGAGTCATCGTCGCACTGAAGTTTGACGGACACTATGGGCAGTTTGCTCAACCAGTAGTGTACGCGGCACTTCATGGCGGCATTGGGATTCTGGCATTACGAAAGTAGACTACTAGCGAATCCAAATAGTTGTTGAATCTTCCCGCACGCGCAAGCGTTGCGGGAATTTTCGTATACACACATTACTCATTATCCAAAATGTGCCAGAGGTGGAGAGTTAGTGTTGTGCGGTCACCTGTGTGTGGTTCGGCAAGTTTGAGCATTTGTTTTTCGGACGGAAGTGACTTTAGTTTGAAAGCTTTTTGAAAACCCTTTTTAGTACCCAAATCCCCTAACGGCAGAATATCCGGTCTGTTGAGTGCAAAGATAAGAAACATATCTGCTGTCCAAGGTCCAACACCTTTTACTCGGACGAGATGTTCTTTCACTTCATCATCTGACATTTTGTGAAAGTTTTTGTGATCTATAGTTTTGTCTACAAACTTTTCTGCGAGGTCGGTGAGATAGCCAAGTTTTTGTGGAGACACCCCCGCTCCGCGCAGTTCGCTCATTTTCAATTTTAAAAAATTCTCCGGAGTAACTTTCTTTCTTCCAAACAACGCAAGAAACTTTGCACGTATCGCATTTCCCGCTTTAGTCGATATCTGCTGACCAATGATTGCATTCACAAGCGACAAAAAAGGATTCTCTGTTGGAGATATCTTTCTGAGTTTCTTTTTATCTATCTTGAGTTTCATTGTTTTAATTCTATCAAACTTACTAAGAAACTCGACTATATTTTAATTGACTTTTATAGATTATTTTGTTGTAATGCTGTGGTCTACCATACCGGTGGACCACGACTCTACCAAGAAAAAAGAGACTTACTTTGAGCAAGTACTCACGAAACTTGGACTGAGTTGAAGCCTTAAGGAGGCTAAAATGGAGTTCTTTGTCAGAAACTTCCCTACGACTATCTACTTGATGGTCGTCGCAGTGATCTGCATCGTTATGTACTTGATCCGAGCAAGCAAAAAGAAAGCTGCTCGTGAGGCCACCGAGAAGGTACGTCTTGAGGCTGAAGAGCACGTGATGCGGCAACGACTCGCCGAAAACGCACGAAGACAGAAGTTGCGTGAAGAATGGCACAAGGACAACAAGGTCATCCTGTACTTCAAGATGATCAAGGGAATAAAGGTTGTGGTCTTACCTGAGGACTATATTCAGACCCAAGAACCAACGGCAATGATGAGACTGGACGAACGATGGAAGAACAGCCATGTTCTCATTCCGATTCGACGGTCTTTCGTCTTCGTCAACAGTTCAGGATTGGATTTGTTGAAAGCCAACGTAGGGTCACTCACCAAGGAAACCTACACAGAAAGGATGAATGGTTGGTTGTCCGATCTGGAGAAACTGGTGCAGTCGGAAATGATCGCCCTAGAGGAAAGACCTGACTTGTTTGTCCCATGGGTCGACAGCAACCTGCTATCCATGTATGAGCAGTCTGAGAAAATCAACAAGGCGTGCCACCCGGACAAGTTGTACACAGACATGGTCCTCCCGAGGGTTCCCGAGCACCTCAGACCCCTGTAGCACACTCAAAGTCCTCAACGTTGAGGCGCACAATGTCGGCAGGTTTCCTGCCGACAGACCACACAAGTGTGTGGTTTTTTAATTCTTTTTAACCTCCATATAATACCGAACCAAAATAGGGAGATCAGACTTTGCCTCATCTCCAGACTCTATCTTTTTTAAAACATCTTCTGGTTTCAGCCAAAAATATTCTGTGAAATCATCTTTGTTATAGTCTGAAACATCTTCAAGATTTATTTCATACACATTCATGTTCGCAGATGTACCATTTACTTGTGGAGACAAATGACCTAGGTATTTATATCCAACCTGATCGACATCTATATTTATTTCCTCACTAGTTTCTCGCTTAAAAGCTTCATCGTATGTTTCCCCGCTTTCAACGTGGCCACCCATACTCATATCTAGACATGATGGAAATATCCTCTTTGTCGGAGCACGACGAGGAACCCATATCTCTCCTTTGGAATTAGCAATAAATGCATTCACCACGCGAAAGTTTGAAAGGTTTTCTGCATAAACTTCTGACCGAAGTTTCTTTCCGATGACAACATCATTCTCATCTACTAGATCTAGATATTCATCTTGCATGTATTAATTTATTATTTTGAATAATTATTATATAACTCTATAGCTCTTTGCATTATCCTGTCACCAGTCTCTCCCCAGTCAAAATATTTTTTATATTCCAAAGGATCAATAAGTTTTATTTCCATTATTTCCCCATCTGGGTCAGAAACGAATTCACCATTTGGCTCTACTATACAAAATGAACGAGTTTGTTTTACTATTTTATCTGGTCTTTCAAAGATAGAGTAACCGATCAATTCTTGATGCAAAACTTTCATGTTCGTTTCCTCTTTTACTTCCCTTTCCGTTGTTTGTATATAACTTTCTCCTTGTTCCATTGCTCCACCAGGTGGAGTCCAACCAATCTTTGGGTGATTTACCAAGACCATTTTACCATCATTAAAACAGTAGGCATATGATCCTCCAAAATCATTTTCATTTATCACGCCGTCCAAATCACCTTCATCATAATAGGTCTGTCTAACCAATTGACCGAAATTATTTGTGAATGTTGATTTAATTATCATATTAATATTCTATCACCAAATTTATTAATAATTATAGGAAATTGACAAGCACTCAAAATATGTAATATTAATAATTGAAATTGCACATTCATTACAGGAGTTCCCGTGGGTATTAAGAAGGTACGGCTCCCGAACAAAGACGAGATGCTGGCTAGACTGATCACGGTCGACGACGCCCAGCTCTTGCAGGAAAGATTCTATCCTCTGCTACTCGAATTGGCAGGGCGTGAACTGGGCGCGCAAAGTCTGGCGATTGGCATCGCCCTGGCAACAGGCGAGTACATGAAGGGAATGACGAGTGGAATGCCCATTTACATCATGACCCTGAGGCCGGCACTTGTCGACGGAATCCTCGACGACAAGAAGTTCGCGGCAGAGGTGAAAGCCTACCTCTGAAGCGTCTCTCAACTGTGTCGACACAACAAACTGGCCCCCGGATCATTCCGCGGGGCCTTTCGCTTTTCTACACCTCCACCACCTCCCTTTCCGTCACCCAGAACAGAGCGCCAGCGCCGAGCATAAAGAAGCTAGCGATGAGTATCGGCGCGCTTGGTGCGAACGCGACAGCGAGTAGTCCTGCAAACAGCGGAGGCAGAGCCTGGCCGAGCGAGTTGAACGAGCTACTTATCCCTATCGTCTCACCACGAACATTTGCCGGAGTTCGGCTAGTGAGTAGCGCAGAAAAGTTGGCCATCTGTAATCCGTTTGGTATTGCAAAGAAAGGTGTCACAAGGAAAATCATCCAAGCCTTTGTCGGCAAAAGATACGCAAAAGTCGCAACCGCAACCAAAATATACACAAACTTCAAAACTGGAATATGCTTCCACCTCTTTGACACAAACCGCACCACAACCAGCTGAGTAAATATCGAACATATTCCTATATATCCGAAAAAGTTTCCTATCTGCCCCACGCTAAAGTTGAACTTAGTCGTCAGGTACACATTGAAAAACGAAGTAAAGAAAGCAAAGCCCGCATTGAACAGGAATGAAACAATGAGTAGGTATCGTATTTCCCTATCTAGTGTTTTTATCTTGAACAAGTTTCGCACAGAGCTAAAGTAGTTCACCACTCGCCCCGAATCTATATGCATGTTCGTCTCTCCAAAGAAAAAGTAAATCGAAAGTAGGTTAATGAAAGCCAAAATCCCCGCAAACCAGAACGGTGTCGCTGCGTTGAACCACGATACAAAAGTCGGGTCCGCTAGTTTACCTCCGATAAAGGGTCCGAGAACGAAACCAATCCCGAACATGGCACCCATGAGGCCGAACGCCTTTGCTCTGTTTTCCGGAGTCACCTGATCCGTGATACTCGCCTGCACTGTTGAAATATTTCCGCCCGTTAGTCCGTCCACTATTCGCGAGAAGAAGAGTAGTGGCAAGTTTCGGAGCATGATAGCAGTAGCAAAAAGCAAATATCCAATAGATGTTCCGAGTATAGACAGGAGTAGCACTGGTCGTCTGCCGTATTTGTCAGAAAGCGAGCCGAGTATTGGTGAAGCAAAAAACATCGCTATAGGGTAAACGGCAGAAAGTATTCCGAGTAATATGAATCCGAGTTTCTGCTGTGATGGGTCAAGCAAAAATGCCGGCGAAGTCGGCTCTCCCAGTAGTTGCGGTATGACAGGTATCAGCACTCCGATACCAATCATGTCTATAAGTATTGTCAGGTATAAAAACCAAATTTTTTTAGGCATGAGGATATACTAGCATTTAAGTATGAATTTATGAATAATAGTAAATTAAGGAATAAAATTTACAGCTTTCTCTGATGCCTTTTCTTTTGCCGGATTTATTTGTTCGTTCCAACAGTTAGTTACATCCCAGCGTATTGGCCATTCAAATACACAATTTGTAATCCAACCCAAAACAAAATAGAAAAGAAACCCTCCTATTAAAACAATAAAGAAAATAGCCCATTGAAACTTCTCAAACTCAGTCATTTTTTTTGAACTTTTATACATATTTTATATAAATTATTCCCTATTCAAGAACTTTCTTTAATTCCCAAAATTGTCCGCCACCAATCGGTAATAACTCATTTATTAACTTGTAAGTCCCACCTTTTGTTAATGGATTTGAGTAAAGTATTCTAAGTACGTCAATTAAGTTGCTATCTACACGAATATAACCTCTAGCCTCTTTAAGGATAGAACCATCAATTAAGTGTCTTCTGAGAGAACTCATTGTTTTTTCTGGAGCGACTTTTACTAGAGTTGGTAAAGAATCTATAAATCCTATTTCCCAGTCAATATTTCCATTAGTTTTTTCAAGAGTTCGGTCAATATGATCAGCTAACCAGATTGGATCAAAAATTTCATACTTGGTTTGCATCCAGAATCCAAATTCTTGCAGTGCTTCTTTGTCGCTACAGTTATCTAATGCCCAATCCCAAAAAGCTTCAAGTTTTTTTACAGCTACCTCTGGATGTTCGTGGAGCCACTCTTTTGGCCTGTCACGAGAAATTACAGATCTACCCATAAAGGAAATCAGTTCGCCCCAACGTTTTGTGTTTGGTTTACCCCAAAATTCTTTATATATGACAGAATTAAAATCAAAATCCTTAAAATGAACATATGCGAGTGCAATATGAGTTGCGAGTGCCTCATCGAGGTTAGTACGATAACGGCGTTTCGTATATGTACTTGAATCCAAAGCTATTGCCCGAGAGTATTCACTTTGAAGTTTTTTGAACAATTCGTCGTAGAGACTGGAAGTTAAATAACCTTCCCATGAAGCAAGATAAAGATCTATTTTATCAGAGTCATTAGTGAAGATTTTTTGGAAAATATATTTTTCCGTCCATTCTGTATCACGATAATAGAAAAAAGCAATGTAGTGACCAAATAAAAACATTATTGCTCGTGTGTTTTCCTTTGAAAGAATTTTTTCATAGATTTTCCGAACATCCTCTGATATTTTTGACTTTGCATCTTTTGGAAACTTCTTACCATCTTGTTCAACAAAATATACAAATGTTTCAAAGGCTCTTCCTCGAGTAGTATTTATGGCCATTGAAAGTGGATCACTAACTTGATACTCATCCTCTCCTGGAGATTTTGTTTTCATCTTTGCTGTTTCAATTTTTTCATCAGCAGGTTCCGGATTGGGGTATGAGAGTAGAAACTCGATAATTTCAAGCAAATCTGTACGGTGGGAAGTAAAATCAACAAGTGATTTTCCATCAGTATTCTTTAAAAGTTCTTGTAGTAGATCAGCAAGACTCGAAAGCACCTCACTCCAACTAAACAACCATGCATCAAATTTTTCACCCTCACTACGTTTTCTTTCAAAAGATTTACTTTCTCCAGACTCAATAATCACATTACCCAATTTTATTATTGGACTCCAATCAATACTCACGACAGCTCCACGATCAGCTCGGATCGCATTACATATACCTCGCAAAAAATTATAAGTATAGTGAGAATCAAGTTTGTCTCTGTCGAAAAATAGCGTCGCACTGTTCACATACTCTGGTAAGCGTTCTTTTATTTTTTTTACTAGTGAATCTGAAACCCCTTCTGCGCTAATAGGCCGTAAGAAGTCTCGTCCAGTATCCATTTTCTGAAGGTTTGCTGGCGTCCATTTTGTTTTTAAAATATTAACGATTTCAGGTACGGTTTTCCCCCACTCGTCCTCTGAATCCGGTGGTGTTTGTGGGACAATTGTTCCGGCACGTGCACGACCTAAACTTGGTTCTGGCTGAAAATTTTCTTTGAGTGGGTGCTTGTATAAAATCTCAGCACGTTTTTTATCATCATCTGAGAGAAATTCATAAATACTTGAAAGAATGGCGAATCCATATGGGTATTCTCTATCCATACCCTCGAATAGTTCAAAGGCTCTGTGAATATAATCCTGTCTCTCAGATTCAGATAGAATACTGAAACCCCTTATCAAAGCTTCTTCGTATTCAGCTCCACCAGTTATTGGCCAGAGAGTTTTCTCTGACTCCAATCCCCGAAAAAAAGCATTCTTTAATTCATCTTGAAAAACCTCTGGCGCGAGACTCCAAACATAGAGACGGAAACGCCACATAGTACGAGCATCTGGTAGAGGAAGAACATAGGCATTATACAAGCGACGTATTTCATCTGGTTTGTTACGATTTTTAGAGATTAATCGATCAATAAAAATTTTTGCAATTGCACTTAAGTCACGAACATCATCACGTGACGAAAGATGGCGTTCGTGATCGATAGAAAGATTGAAAAAATTGACATCAAATAAACTGAATATGTCACCAATTGAAAATACCTCATCTTCCTTTTCGCCACTTAATACAACAATATCTGCAAGAGTATTCGTTGCCAATTTTAATACACTTTCTTCATTCGTACCCTTTATTTCAGTCAATCTCTCAAACACCTCAGAGTAATGAAGATCACTAAAATAGAATGGATTATCAACAGAGCCGAAAGCATTTTTTGTAGAATTTTCTTTTGAACGAACAAGAAGAATGGACTCAGCTAACATGAGGATACTTTTGTATTTGTATTCAGTTGAAGCTGAAAGGGTATCAAACATTTGTTTGTATCCAAAACCCCAATGATTTTTATCTCCTAAAATTTCCGCCCATTTTTTATCTTTTATAACTGGGATAATACGCATTAGTTCTTTTGATGGTAATTTTGTAGATATCCATAAAAATCGATCTATTGTCTCCAAATTAGGTTTTGCAGTGGTATCAAAAGAAAGCATAAAATCTACGACTTTTTTCGGATCACTTTCAGCCACTCGAGTCAAGTAGTCTAACTCAGGTGTGAGGTATCTGAGCTGGTTTAAATCATCAGATTTCTCTTTAATAATTTCTAAAAAACCATTTTTCCATAACCAATCCATACTTGTAGTCGGAACAACAGCAAAAAAATACTTTCGTGCATCAGAAGTTGATGCCAGTAAAAATGCTAGATGGTTTTTATCTGCTTTGTCCTCCTTAAGCCCTTCGCAGAAAAGGTCTATTCTTTTGTGTATTGTTATATTTGCAGAAATAGTTTCAGTAATCGTGCTGAGAAATTTTTTTGCAAGATCTAAAAAGATAGTTTCAGTTAAAGTTGTGTCTGTTTCTTTTGCTATTCCCAATTTTACTAACCTCTTCATTGCGTCCTTTTCGTTTCCTCTTTTTGAGTAATGATGTGATATTTGGGCAAAAACATGTGTGATTTCAGTAAAACGGTTAGCTAGCTTCACCGCTTCAGCCTCCTCAACATACATAGAAATAATTTCTTCAGCTCTTTTTGACCTTTTAATAACACTGAACCTTTGGAGTCTTTTTAAAATTGGAAATGTGCGTATCAAAAAATTCCCTCTCCATCCTCTTTTTTGAGTAGGGGCACCTGAAAGAAGATATCCGATTTCCCGGAATGAGTGGGCAGATTGTGCAATCCAATCTGGATTGTGGTTTATATAAGGATTGCAAAGAAATGTTGCTCCATCAAGAAAAGTAGAGGGTTTAACCCCATACATTTTTAAAATTGCATTTAACCCATCTATGTAAGCTGCGATACGTTCTTGACCAGGGACTAAATTCACAGGTAGTATTTCATTGACGGGAAGACCATTTTTCGGATCTGTTTTCATAATTTCCCATAACATTACTACTTTCTAAAATATTTATCTATCGTGTGAATATTGACTACACCTCACCCAACAGATACGCAATGTTTGGGTAAACAACCTTTTTTGCCTCCTCTAGAATGAAAAATACACTAGTACAGCAAGCACAGCTAGTATTATAAGAAAAATATATGAAGCAATTAATGAAACATTATTAGGTAATTTGGGACTAGGGTCTCTAATTAGATTACCGAAAATCATACTTCCAAAGGTTGGTTTTTCATATTCAACACTCATTTCAAAATCAAAAGAAACCTTACTCAGTAAATAGTTTAGACCTGATTTACTTATATTACTAATATTGTGTACGTTTCCATCCTTTGTAAAAATTGTTAAATCGTATGTTCTTAGCAAAAGAACTGTCCGCATTTGAGGTTTGATACTAATTTTGCTTATGTTATTAAAATCAACAGTAACAGTAGCGCCGTTATTTAAATACGAAATCTGTTTATCTGAGCATTGAACTTCTTGTTTATTAAATGTAAGTGGCCAAATGGATTGGATATTTATTTTTTCCATAGGTTTATTTTAGCACTAATATAAAAAATTACTCCAAATATTACCAAAGCGAAAGGGCGGAGGTCATCCGACATTCCGCCCTAGTTCACGACTTACCCAGATGCTTTTGCAGAGCACTGGTAGCAGCTTCCTCGAACGTCTGGCCGTAGCCGATGGCGTCCTTAGAATCGTCCGGGTGTAGTTTATCGATTTTACCCTGACCCTTCCCCGTCATGCGAACCATGTACGGAGATGGACAGTATGGTGAGTGCTCTGTCACGTATTGGTACTTACTGAAGTCGTCGCTCACTCAAGCCTCCTCTGCCAAAAATACTACATCATCCAGATTATTGTTCAACTTTATTTTGCGTTTTCATCCACCTCAAATATTCCAAAGACGTTGTTGTCGACATCGAGAAAGTAGCCCTGCCAACATTTGCCAGATACAGCAAACTTTTCCATAGCAACCTGTCCACCGTTTTTCATTATTGTTTCTGCGACTCTGTCGAAACTATCTACCTGCATTGAACAAGTAAATGCATTTGTCCCACCACCAACTGGAGGTGTCGATACGGGTCGTTTCAAAATCCCCCCGTTTATTCCCCCACCTTCGATACGATAGTACTCAATGGGCAGATCATTGTCTTTCACAAACCCCCAACCAAAAGCCTCTTTATAAAAAGAAATAGCTTTGCCAACATCCGAAGCCTGTATCTCAAAAAATGCGATTGTATTCATGGGCTGATTATAACAAAGAGCTCTACATCATTAAAGTTATAGAAATAATTTTTCATACAGAAAAACCCACCGACGTGCTGGCAGATTAATCTGCCAACCATGATGGGTTGGAACTAGCGGATGGCGGGCCGAGGCTTCCTGCCGTCCAGACGGAGTCGCCACGATAGCGAAGTGACTGGTAGGACGGGTTGAGGTACCGGTTTGGAAACCGATACCGGACGAATCGCCTTTGGAAGTGGCTCGCGCTGAAGCACAAGCATCGCACCGGAAGGAAAAACTGAAATTCGCATCACGCATCCTCCTTATCGATCCTGTGCGGGTGACTCGCCTTGTAGAGAGCGATCATCGCCTCGACGATTGGGAGATCTGAAGTGTAACGATAGGTGACATCGACACGACCAGTGTCACGGTCAATGTACAACCAGTAGTTGTTGGCGCCGTCAAGCTGCCAACGACCATCATCACCATCGACCTTGCGGTACGGACCGAGATTCAGCGCCCGATCGTTGTCGTGGGCAATAGAGCCCATGACATAGGCGGCGAATGTTTTCGCGATTTCAACCGATTCCGGCATGCGCTGGACAATCATCTTAAAGTGCATATTAGCCTCCTTAGCCTGTAATAATACTATCATAGTTTTATGATATTGTCAATATAGTCACCTCCCCTAATTAATAGTTAGCATATGGTCAATACGTAGATTTAACTGTTATATTATAAAAAAATTTTGTACAATTTATATATGAATACAACTGATATAAAACAAATTAACATAGCGCGGTGGTTTATTAGATATGGTCTTGCCTTCGTTTATGGTTACGCAGCGGTGGAAATATACTTGCATCCTGCAAATTTTCTAAAATATGTTCCTCCTACTGTTCAAAGCTTGATTCCTACAGACATTTTTCTTTTAGTCTTTGGTATTTTTGAAATCTTTTTAGTTTTGTGGCTAATTTCTGGAAAGAAAACAGAGTATGCTGGGTTTATTTCTTTTGCACTTATGGTTGGAATAATAATTCCTAACACAGAATATTTTAATGTACTGTTTAGAAATGTTTCCATCGCCCTGTCTTCACTAGCACTCACTGCCCTAGATTATAGGAAGGGTAAATAAATACGGCTTGTCTAGTACACACAAATTTGATAATCTAGTGTGTATTGGGCTTTTGGGCTCAAATTGTTTTAAAGTTTTATTATAATGGGCCCGTAGCTCATCTGGTAGAGCACATCATTTGCAATGATGGGGTGGCAGGTTCGAGTCCTGTCGGGTCCACAAAAAAAAGTCCGCTGAAAGGCGGATTTTTCGTGACCCGAAGTGATTTGACAAAATCATAAATTAATGCAGAATACTTTGTTGGACCACTGTTGGTTCCATTTTTAATGGAGTTCTCATGAAGAGCGCAAAAGCCCAGAAGTCGGCAAGAATACTCAGCCGCGAAGTCGAAGAACTGAAGAAGGCCATCCGCGCACTCGAGGAAGACCTCGGGTCGGCCCGCGGGACGAATGAGCGACTGCTGACTCAGCTCGAGGAAGCCGGTCGCGTGGCGGAGGAATCCGCCAAGATCCAGGCTGAGCTCGAGACGACGAACGCCAAACTGCGAGAACAGGTCACGATCCTGCGCGGTGAGAAGGAAGAGTTGATCGAGTCGTCCAGGCACATCGAAAACACGGCACGCATTTACCACAACGACAGCCTGAGACTGAAGGAACAGCTGGAAGCGGCATTCTCGATCTCTGTCGTCATGGCCGCAGTCGCTCTTGGCATGAAGGAAGCAGGTTCAACGCAGGAAACTGCGATGACGATCTTCGAAGTAGCCAAGGAATTCGGCTACGATCGTGGCACGATCGGCAGTCAGCTGCCTGAGGTTCTGAAAGTCGCAAGCGTCAAGATGATGCCCATGGTCGTCGCCGCCGCGCATGAAGGCGCTGACTCACTTCCCCTCTTCGACGGTTCGATCAAGCGGCGGGAAGCTGCCGTCGAGGCACTGAATCGTCAGATCCTCAAGGGGATCGAAACCCTCAGGAAGATCGATGAGACGGAGAATGTCGTGAAGACAGTCTACAAGCAGAACAAGTAACAACACAGCCCCGACCGCGAAAAAGCCCCGGCTCTCGCGTGTGCCGGGGCTTTTTCAATTACTTTCTATTCAACGTAGCGTTTACTAAATATGAATGCGCGAGGCTTCGCCTCGCGCATTCAAAAGGACCCCGCGTCACCACGACGCGGAGGTCCTTCTTTTTTAAAAATTTAAGTGTCTTACCGTGCATTGATAGTGCAACAACTGAGTTTTTATAAATTAACAAACTTGACAAAAGTGCCTTTATGTTATATATATATTGCAGGAGGAACCATGAACTCATCCAAGGTGGCGGACAAACGCTTCTGGAATCGATGGGAAAAATCTGGTGCGCTCGGAAACAAGACCGAGCAGATCATCAGGCGGTCACTGTTGAAGCATGATGAGGCTGAAGCAGCTTTCGCATCCGGCGACATGAGAAAAGCCATAGCCTGCCAGGAAGAAGCGATGGCCATCCTGCGACCACACATCGCAGAGCTCGAAAGAAAACTCGGTTTCTACGACTAAGGTAGGAGGTACTGTGCCACAGCCGTATCGTAAGTATCTCGAGAAACTCGATGGACAGAAAGTGACGATCGATCGAGCGGATGCACCGAGTGTCTCGGGGAAACTGACAATCGATGAGGATGTTGATGATGGATGCACAATCCTAGTCGAGACTGATGTCCCTGAATACCCTCTTCTCGTCTACATCGACTACAAAGACATTCGAGGGGTTTCAACTGAAAGCTTCCAGTCTTTCTAGTCGCTGGAGACACTGCCGTGGGGCTCGCGCTCCACGGCTTTTTTATACTATTCATGAATCTAGCGTAAATGTTTACTTGTTTTATGAAATTTTTACTATGATTGCGTGTCCATTTAAATTATAAATAACGAGCATGTCTTTTTTTAATCTTTGTTCATTCACAAATAGATTGACCCCACTACATGTTTTGAATCCGTAGTCATCAAAAACTACAATGCCTCCAATAGACAATTTTGGCCACAACCATCCAAAAATATTCTCACAAGATTTGTATACGTCTACATCAATATGACAAAAACGAAAAGTCTCGTTAACCAATAGAGCACCTGTATCTTCTGGAAAAGTACCCGTCAAAATTTCAACATTATTAAGCCCAAGCTTTGCAACCAAATCTTCAACAGTTTCCTTTGAGGTATCTTTATGCTCACCACCTTTGTAAAATGTGTCGTGCTCGCCAGCATTTACAACTCCACTAAACGTATCACAAAGGTATATTTTTTCTCCTATACCACTCTCCATCATTTTCTTTGCTATCAAGCAACCAGTACCTCCTTTCCACACTCCTATTTCAATAGATGACCCACTTACTTTTGCTGATTGCTCTACTAATTCCACAATTCATAACACCTATATTTATCTACAAGAGTATAATTCTTTATAATATTGAATGTATCATTAAATGTCTTATCAGATAACCAGGGTGCATACTGCGATGCAGTTGATATGTGCTCGTACGGGAGAGATGAACCATTTGCTTTTTTTGAAATTTGCAATTCATAACCAGTAGCGTTTGCTAACTTTTTAATTATACCGTAGGAGTTTTTTATTAGATTCATGTTTGTTTTATTAATAATACACTAATTACTCTCTATTCAACGCAGCGTTTACCAGATGATGTATCAACTCTTTTATTGAAACCCCCACAGCCTCCAAAGATTTTATTATCGGAGATTTTTCTGTCATAACAGGATGCGTAGAAATTTCTAGAAAATAAACTCCCCTTCTTGGTGTGACGATAAGGTCAGAAACTGAATAATGTTTCAAACCCAAACCTTTGTGAATTAGTTTTGAAATTTTTTGAATCTCTTCTTTTTGTTCCTCTGTAAAACGTGTTGGGTATGACGCGTGATTTTCTGGATTTAATTCAACTGGCGCAAGCGTATAAAAATCTTTTCCACGAAAACCATTTATTGTTCCAGATGAAGCTCGTGTTCCAACAAGATACTCTTCTACAACAGCACTGTCATGCGTAGCTAGAACTTCTTCCAACGCACCAAGTAAATCATGAAAAGAATCTATTTTGTGATATGCAAGAGTGTAGCCGCCTCGTGCTGGTTTTACAACAAGCGGGTTCTGAATCGAACCCCAAATTTCTTTTGCTTTTTCAGAAAGGTTATCATTTTGTCTAACCAACATTGCTACAGGAGTTTTTATTCCCAGACTTTTTGCTTTCTCTTTTGCAAACCAGCGGTTCATAGCAATAGCCGACTCGTATCTGTCAGAGCCTGTGTATCTTGAACCGTATCTGTTTAAAATTTCTTGAACGCCACCGTCCTCGCCGTATGCGCCATGAAGTGCATTAAACACTACATCAACATTCTGCAAAATAGTTTCTGGCTTTTTTTCTATACCATTCATGTGCCACTGTCCGTCACTGGATATAAAAATATCTATTGGCCTATGTGTATCAGTAAGACTGTTGATCACAAGGTTTCCTGTTTGAAGAGAATCATCATATTTTGATGAAGGTCCTCCACGTAGTACTCCGATATGAAGTTTTTGAGATAAATCTTGAACTGCCATTTGAATATTATATAACAATATAAACGCAAAAACACTCGGACAGTGTTAAGAACTTTCACGAGTGCCTGATTTAAGTGATGTTGGACCCGCTTGGGGCCCCCAATTTTGTGACTCTAGCTAGTAGTCACTGGAAAATTTATACCGCGCTGGTAAAAAATTTTCCGAAAGAACAACGTTTGTGAATAAAAATTAATTTACCCACAAGATTCCAATATACAAAACATAAACAATGTACGCAATGTGGAAAACTTTTCCCGCATGCAACGCTGGTCGCGTAGCATCTGCGGGCAGGAAATAATTTCCCACTTTCAATATAAAAAGAAGAGGTGGGCCACGCGTGTGCGTAACCCCCCCTTGTTGTGTCTCCTACTTCGCGACGAGAGCAAAACGAGACTTCAGCACGTTACGTGCTTGAGCCTCGACGCCCATCTCGTTCTGTTCGGCATCGATGATGTCCACCGGAACCTTGGCGATTTCGGTGAAGTACTTCATCATCGGATGAAGTAGTTTCTCGAACTCATCGAATCGGTCGTTGAAGACATTCTCGTCGTTATCGAGCCGCTCTTCCTTCTTCATCCTTCCGAAGAAACGTTCGAGTGCCGTGGCACGCTTCAAATCGAGAAGCATGATGGAGCCGAGCCTGTATCGGCCAGAGTCCACCATAGCTTCGATAAGATGCGCGGCCTGGTACAGTGTCCGAGGAAAACCGTCCATGATGATGCTGGAAACCTCACCGATCTCCCCGAGTCGATGATCGACAAGCTCGATCATCTTGTGGTCGTCGTAGAGCTTGCCTTTCTTCATCAGTGCGGTAACTGCCGCCCGCTCCTCCGGGCTCATCCTCGCCTGGTGCTTCCTGATTTCATCGGAAGTTGAGAGGATGACATGTTCTCCGTCCGCGGATAACCTTCGTGTCAGCTCTCCCTTGCCAGAGGCATTACCACCCCAAACAACAGAAATGTACGTGTTCAACCGTGCTCTCCTTTGTGCATGCCCCCAATTGGGCCCCAAGGAATGATTCTAATTCATGAATCAAAAATGGTCAAAGGCTATATTATTTTGCCTCGAAGTTGCTTGTGGAAAGCTATTCCGTACCTATGAGCCTCAGCGTTTGAAAGAAGAATTTCTCTTTCGTATTTTAGCCACTTTTTGTCGCCCAAAATCTCCTTGGGTTTGTGTCTTTCATCCTTTACAACAGAAACAACCGGAATATCTGCGTGATTTTCTTTTAAAATTTTCTCAATTATATTTTTCTGAGCCACACCACCGTCAACAACAATCAAATCTGGGAATCGCCACTCTATATGAGCGAGTCTGCGAGACAAAACTTCTGACAAAGCCCTTGTGTCGTTTACTCCTGGGTTATCCTTTATTTTAAACTTCCTATAGTCAGAAAGTTTTACTTCTCCATCTTCTACTACAGTCATCACACCAACAACATTTTGTCCTGACATGTGAGCTATGTCGTATGACTCAATTCGGAAAGCTGTAGAACCAACTTCTCCAGTTCTAACATCTTCTTTTATTAGTGCAATATCCTGAATATGGTTTAGAGTGAAAATAGTTTTTTTAATTTTATCTGCATTTTCAAATTCTTTTATTTTTGCAAAAGCTTTCATCTGTTTTTCTAGATTCTTTATCAAAACTTTTTTATTACCTTCAAAAAATAAGATGATATTTTTTATCTGCTCTGCATACTGTTCTTTTGTAACTTCTCCTGAACAAACCCCAGGACAAAGTCCGATCTGTTTGTTGAAACACGGTTTTGGTTTCTGAGTTGGTTTTAGCTCTGATGCTGGTATACATTTATCTCTAAATGGGAAGAGTTTACGAACTATTTTCATCGCTTCTTTTAACTGACTTCCATTTGGAAATGGACCAAAAGAATATGATATTTCGTATTCCTGATCTTTAAGAAAATGCGAATTCAAAAGCTCCCTTCCTCTCACTACCAGCACTCGAGGAAAATCCTCTTTTGTGATAACAACAAAGTTAAAGCTTTTATTGTCTTTTTCTTTTATATTTGCTTCTGGTTGAAACTTTTTTATTAGATGAGCTTCCAGAACCAGGGCTTCCAAAACAGAGTCGGTTTGAATGAAATCGATCTTATCGAACTCCTGTAACATTTTTGAGACTAATGGTGAACGTGTTTCTACTATATCTTTATTAAAATAACTTCTCACACGATCTTTAAGAGATGTTGCTTTGCCAATATATAAAATATTTTTTCCACGTTTAAATTGATACACACCTGGTGCATCTGGTAATACACTTATTATTTTTTTGATATCTGTATTTAACATTTCTTATATTATATAATTTGTTGGGAGATCAAAGATGAACCATTCGCAGATCGCGGCTCTTGCCGAACTCGTGGGTGTCATCAGTATCCTACTCACTGGGGTGGTCTCGTTCGTAATCCTGAAAGTAAGGAGATCGAACGAAAGAATTGACGCCCTACGAGGCGAGTAGGATGGCAAAGTTCTAGGAATTGCCTGTCGTGCCAATGGAGGGCCGGACTTGTTCCGGCTCTTTGTTATTTACACTAAAGTTAAATTTCTAAATCGTTGTATTTTTCTAGTATCAGAATATTTTGCTGGTGCAAAATTTCACCACAAGAGTACTTCTTGTTTTCTAGCTCACTTTGTTCGCAATAAAACAAAGTCGCTTTCTGCTCAGCTCTTCACGGCTTCCGCAGACACTAGAAAAACACAACTCATCGAAATTTAATTTTTCCTATAAGCCCTATACTGTTTCAATGCCTTTTTAAGGTACTTTCCTGTGTGACTCTTCTCGTTGTTTGCCACCTCTTCTGGTGTTCCCTTTGCAACCAACTGCCCACCGCCAGCCCCACCTTCTGGACCGATGTCCAAAAGATAGTCTGCAGATTTTATAACATCCATATTGTGTTCTATCACAACAACAGTGTTGCCTTTGTTTACCAACTTTTGCAAAATTTCTATAAGTTTTTTTACATCTTCGTAATGAAGACCTATAGTCGGTTCGTCCAAAAGGTAAATTGTTTTTTGCAAATGAGGTCGGTAAAGTTCTGAAGATATTTTAACACGTTGTGCCTCTCCACCAGAAAGTGTAGTTGCGGACTGACCAAGTTCTAGGTATCCAAGTCCCACATCATCAAGACATTTTAGTCTGTCATATATAGCAGGTATGTCGTTGAAAAATTCTAGTGCCTCCTCTACTGTCATTTTTAGCACATCATGAATATTTTTCTTTTTGTAATGCACCTCTAGAGTCTCTTTCATAAATCTTTTACCACGACAAACATCACAAGGCACATATACTGTTGGCAAAAAGTGCATTTCGACTTCTATCATTCCATTTCCCTGACATGTTTCGCAACGACCACCTTTTACGTTGAAAGAAAATCTGTTAGCTTTCCAGCCACGAGCACGAGCTTCCGATGTTTCTGCAAACAAGTCTCGAATAAAAGACCATGAACCTGTATAAGTCGCAGGGTTCGAACGTGGAGTTCGACCTATTGGTGACTGGTCGATAAGTATTGTTCGTCCGAGGTATTCTGTACCAGTAAAACTAGCGCAGTTGAATATATCTGCAGTTCTGTATTTTCTTTCGAGTCTAGCCTGAAGATTTTTGTGAAGAATTTCATACACAAAAGATGATTTACCAGAACCTGATACACCAGTAACAGCGACAAAACGTCCAAGTGGAATATCTACGTTCATATTTTTTATGTTGAAAATCTTTCCACCACGGATTTGGATTTCACCTTTTGGATCCGCTCGTCTTTCTTCTGGAACTTCTACTACTTTGTCTCCTCGCAAATAATCCAAAGTTACTGAACCAGATGTATTTTTCTTTGCAGTTAGCAAATCTTCTAGATAGTCAGCCACAACAACCTTACCCCCATGCACACCTGCACCTGGACCTATGTCTACAATGTAGTCAGAAGCAAAAATAGTATCTTCGTCATGCTCAACTACAAGTATTGTGTTTCCAAGATTTTTTAGATCAATAAGAGTTTGAATAAGCCTGTCGTTGTCGCGTGAATGAAGACCGATGGTCGGCTCATCCAAGACGTATAGTGCCCCCACAAGCCCAGAACCGAGCTGGGAGGCAAGTCTAATACGCTGTGCCTCTCCACCAGAAAGTGTGTGAGCACGTCGGTTTAGCGACAAATATTCGATACCAACGTTTAACATAAACAAAAGTCGTGATTCGATTTCTCTCAAAACAACTTTTGAAATATTCTTTTCACGTTCTGTCATTTTCAACTTTTCAAAAAAGTCATATGCATCTTTGATAGACATCGCTGTTAAGTCCACAATATTTTTATCACCCACCATAACATGCAGAGCTTCTTCTCGAAGTCTGGCACCCTTACATTTTGGACAAGCTTCATTACCGAAAAAGTGTCGTGTTCCCAAACCGTTACATTCTGGACACGCACCATATGGTGAGTTGAATGAAAAAAGTCTTGGTTCAACTTCTGGATATGAGTATCCATCTTTTGGACATGAAAGTTTTGATGACATAAAGAATTCCTCAGGTATGTACTCTTTATTTTTTTCCTGACTCATATCCCGGAACATAATTTTTACCTGTCCATCTGACTCGTTTAGAGCCTTTTCCAAACTTTCTGAAAGTCTTTCTTCACTACTTTTTGGATCAGTTTTAAAGTCTAATATTGAAATGCTGTCGACAAGCACATCTATGACATGCCTTTTTGTTTTTGAAAGTTCTATTCTGTCCCGTAGAGAACTTCGAACTCCGTCTACCAAAACAGTTGAAAAGCCTTTACCAAGTAGATCATATAGCAACTGGTAGTACTCACCCTTTCTACCTTTTACTACAGGAGCAAAAATCTCTACATACATTGGTAGCTGTATTTTCTTTGAATTTGTTATAAAAGCTTTTTTATTTGCTTCTACTTTTTCAAGTACAAAGTTTTTTATCTCTTCGTTTGAAAGTTTTGTTATTTCATCTCCACAAACAAGACAGTGCGGATGACCGACACGTGAATATAGAATACGAAGATAGTCGTATATTTCAGTTATTGTCGCCACAGTTGAGCGTGGGTTGTTTGAACGACTTTTCTGGTCAATAGAAATAGCTGGAGAAAGTCCGACGATCTCATCTACATCTGGCTTCTGCATTTGTCGCAAAAACTGTCGCGCATATGAAGAAAGAGACTCGACATATCTACGCTGACCCTCCGCAAATATAGTATCGAAAGCAAGTGATGACTTTCCTGAACCTGAAAGTCCAGTAAAAACCACCATCTTGTTACGTGGCATTTCTACTGTGATGTTTTTCAAGTTATGAGTCCTAGCCCCTTTAACTATTATTTTATCGTCTGTTTTGTTGTCCTTTTTGACCATATTTTTGGTTTTATACGCGAACATCACCTCGAGTTGCTCGTAGGTGTTGTATACGAAAAAGATAATACCATAATTCTATATAAACGAACAGCCGGCGAGTCTTGGAAGACTGCCGGCCAGCTTTATGCCCCGTATGTACGGGACGTTCGAGAAATGAAGCCGAGCACAGTCCGTCGAGCTTTCGAAGCGATAGCCCGACCAATACCGTACAGTAGCAGTAGCACCGTGAGCGAAGCTGCTAGCCCTGTGTGACTCATCCCCGATAGCGTCTGGTAAATGAACACCAAACTTGAAAAGAGAACCCTAGCTACGTAGAGGACGCTCATCTAGCTCCAGAAGCGGTCCAAGTTCCGTCGAACAAGAGGCACAGCCTCGTTGTACCAACGTTCATCGTCAGACATAACAGCCTCACGAGTGAGAGTCGGCGAATTCCACGCCGAGAGAAACCTTTCCCAGAAACCTCTGAATTTCATCTTCCCCTCCCGGAAAGAATGTCCTTTTGTATTGTGTGACAATATTTGTAAACTGTCAAACTTACATCAACATATCTTTATTTTTTGGATTTTTAACTTTAGCTTCTTTTTCTTTTTTTATTCGTTTTGTTTCTAAAATTTTCTGAAGTTCTAGTATTTCGTCGCGCAAAATCGCCGCTGTTTCAAAGTCTAATATTTTTACACTTCCCTCCATCTGTCTTTCTTTTTGTTTTATCAACTTCGCAGGATCCTTTTCAAACATTTTCTTATCTACTTCAATTAGCGATGCCACTGTTTTCTGATGTTCGTTTCTTAGTTGGTCAGTAATATCCTGTATCTTTTTTATAATAGTCTTTGGAGTGATGCCGTGCTTTTTGTTGTACTCCATTTGGATAGTTCGTCGTCTTGTAGTTTCATCCATAGCAAACTTCATAGACTTTGTTACTGTATCTGCATACAAAATAACTCGTCCATCAGAGTTTCTAGCTGCACGACCAATAATCTGTATGAGTGAAGTGTCACTTCGTAGAAAACCTTCTTTGTCAGCGTCCAAAATTCCTATAAGTTTTACTTCTGGCAAATCCAAACCTTCTCGCAAAAGGTTTACACCAACAAGCACGTCAAAAGTTCCACGTCTAAGGTTAGTTAAAATCTCTATTCGCTCAATTGTTTTTATATCACTATGCAAATATTCTGCCTTGATTCCTTTTTCCTTTAGATATTCACTCAGATCTTCTGCCATTTTCTTTGTCAGAGTCGTCGCAATAACCCGCCCGCCGTCTTTGATAGATTTTTGTGCTTCATTTATAAAATCTTTTATTTGCCCCGGATAGTTTCCCTTTTCCACAATAGGTTTTACATCCACTACTGGGTCGATAAGTCCAGTTGGTCGTATAACTTGTTCTACTATTTTTTCTGAATGCTCTCTTTCATAGTCTCCTGGTGTAGCAGATGTATAGATCACCTGACCTATTCTTTCTTCGAACTCACTAAACTTTAATGGTCTGTTATCTTTTGCACTTGGAAGTCGGAAACCAAAATCAACCAACGACTGTTTTCGAGATGAGTCTCCTCCGTGCATAGCGCCAATCTGAGAAACAGAAACGTGTGACTCGTCTATGACAGTTAGGAAGTCCGGCGTACCGTCTTTTTTATGCGGAAAGTAAGAAAGCAATGTGTCAGGAGCTTCTCCCGGTTTTTTGCCAGAAAAATGTCGAGAATAATTCTCTATTCCATTGCAGTAACCCATCTCTTTTATCAAAGCGAGGTCATATGTTGTTCGTCTCTTTAATCTTTCTGCTTCTAGATTTTTTCCTTCTTTTTCTAATTCCTTTAGTCGTGATGCTAGTTCGGCTTTTATAGTTTTGAAAGCTCGTTCACTCTGTTCTGTTGTAGATATAAAATGCTTTGCTGGGAAGAGAAAGAAAACTTC
>JACCDG012056782.1_pt1 | contig 23243 bp, 22 predicted proteins | sample 7442471 | NCBI WGS metagenome assembly JACCDG01 (sample SAMN15323444, study PRJNA562643) | freshwater metagenome | isolation source: river surface water | place: USA:Blue River Watershed | collected 2017-08-17 | reverse complement strand
TGAGGGCCGTTGACCATAGGATAGAGAAGATGAGTAGCTATGAGAGCGATGAGAGCAATTTCATACGAATCTGAAATTCCATACGCTAATGCACCTACTGCCAAGCTAACCAAGTATTGGACGACGGGAACTTTGAACATACCATACACAAAATAGAATGTAAAAAGGGCAAGAGATATCACTCCTGTCTGTTTTGTCAAATTGAGTTTGATTTCTTTCATTCTAGTCTAGATTGATAAAAGAGGCGCTACAACACGATACAAGACCCAGAATGTCACGCCTACAATTGCTGATACCAGCAATAATCCAGGAATTTGATATTCTCCTGTATTGCGAATGAGACTAGGGATGTAATGGGAGACCAAGACACGAATCGGAGGAAGTGAAAAGACAAAAAACAATAAAGCTACGACGAAAGGGATTTTGACTTCGTCCAAAATCTTGCCATAGAAATTCTTGCTGGGCATGTCGAAGCCTACAGATGCGGATGTCTGCGGAGCCATGGTGGCTTGCGTGCTGGCGTAGGCGCCAGGAACCATCGAATTAGCTGGCATATACATTTCAGGAGTTCTATTCGCACCGACCATGGCAGCAGCAAAGTCGGCAGATGTCGGGTGCTCATTGCCAATCATATGAGAGGTAGGAATACGAGAATCCATTGTCATTTGTTGGGTGGAAGAAGCCATTTGATTAGGAGACATATAAGGAGTGTTGTTGGGAAGAGGGGGTGGCATAGCTTTTGCTCCTCCTCCTGTCGGAATATTCATATCGGAAAGTATTTTTTGCACTAAATCTCCGTCTTGCGATGGAGAACCTTGAAGGTCAGATAAAAGAGTTCCTGCCGTGGCCATTCTGCCTTGCTAAGAAAGTTTTCTAGATAAACGCTGGCGCAGGTGGACGCCAACTAACCAACAGGGCCACTTTGCGCACACCTAAGCCTGCATAGGCTGGAACGCTTCAATGACTCCCGTCGCCGGACATGCTACAGTTTCTGAGCGGAACTGATAACATTTCTTACCAAGACGATAGGTTGAAGTCTTCATTTCCTCAATCAAAGGCGCCTTTTTAATAAAACATTCATCACCCTTGCACATCGGCATAGCCAAAGCTACGATGCCAAACCCTAACAAAAAACTAAACATTATCGCAAATCGTTCAGTCTTCAATACTTCGAACATCCTAGTTCTTTTCTACATGGGAAGTTAGAACAATGCTGAATCATTTTCGTATTGTGCCTTTCTTAGTTGGGCTCGGTATCGGTTTACTTGTGTTTGCCATTTACAAACCTCAAAAACAAGTCATTCACCAATATCCTCATCCTGAGGATGCCAAGACAAAAGTCTTCCGCGACCCCAATGGCACTTGCTACAAATACATGTCTCACGAAGTGGATTGTGACGCAAACGAAGCCAGTTTGAAGGATTATCCTATCCAAGGTTAGCCCTGCTCGATAGGGTTAGGCCTGGAATTTACGACGATTGTATAATCCCATGAGAATACGCTGGCGTTGTTCTTTGGCTTCTTTTTCTGTCTTGCCATGTTCCTTATAGGCTCCTCCCTCTTGGGCTTCCTGGACCGTTTCTTCTTCACCGTCTTCGATAGGCGGAAGTTCCTCGCGGATTTTCATCCAGACTTCGCCCAACACATTGTCCCCTTTCCATTTGTCTCTGTCCAGAGCGTCTTCAGATTCTGAACCGAGACCAATTCCAAATTCGCCCTCCAGCTCATTGGCATAGACCAAGATGTCCGTGCCTGTGGAACGCAACTTGGGCACAAAACGAGGGTGTTGTTGCAGAAGTGTCTGTAGAATTTGCTTCCACAGCCCAAAGGCATCTTCGACTTTTCCAACCACACGCGTCGAGAATTTACGAATCGCCATGGCTCCACGTAAACGGAAGAGTAAAGGACGTAAGTCTTTACGTTTGAGTTGTGTCAAACGCTCACCGTGGAAAGCCTGAAGAGGACTGGTGTATTTGGTTTCGTTGAAAATAAATTCCGTCATGGTTTCGGGTGACAAAAAGCCGTGCTCTTCATCTTCCGTTTCAGGAGCATCAAACAAAAGAAAGACTTCAGGTTCTCCTTCTTTTTGCTCAGATGTATTGGTGTTAAAGGGTGGAGGTGGAGGCAAGGAATCGTCATTGTTAAAGGCACTCATATCGATTTTTTCGGTAAATAGTTCCTTGTTTGCAATACTACGGATACGGGTCATGAAGACACGATGACCAACTGGACTGCTAATGGTCGGCCTATCCCAGAATAATTCACGTTGTTGAACACCCATTTTGCCTTTTGTCCAGCGAGAAGGACTACGCCACAACGATAATTCTGCATCGAGTTCCTTTAATTTGCGCTGGGCTGCTATAGCTGCATCGGCAACACCTGTGATGCGCCAAGTATCCATGAGAGTGCGAAGAAGATTGGCTTGTTCATCGTATTGTCTTTGAATACGGCCAAGTTCAAGTTCACGTTCTTTCTCTTTGGCCTCGCGTTGTTCTGGTGTTAAAGGGGTGTAGTGGGGCAAGGGAATGACAAAGGCTGCTTTGTCGCGAATATCTGGAACTTGGAGGTCACCAGAAGGAGTGAATTTGAACAATTTAGGATACTTGTTCATCGCACGAAAGAAGGTTTCCGCATTTGTGGGAATGGGAATACGCTTTTCACGTTTTTTGCGCTCCTTTTTGGGTTTTTTGGGGGCAGGGACAGGGGCCGTAGGAAGTTGTTGTTGTTCTTCTGTCTGCAAAAATGCAGGGGTTGGTGTTTGGCCTCCTTGTTCTTCCTCTTCTTCTTCCTCTCCTTCTCCATCATCATTTTGACTACCTTGGGAGTTCGAGTTCGAGTTGGAGTTCGAGTTCGAGTTCGAGTTCGAGTTCGAGTTCGAGTTGGAAGAAGATTGGGAATTGGAATTTGACGAACTTTGTGTTGTGATAGCACTTGTAAGACTTTCTACAATACCTCCTTCTCCTAAGCCTACAGCATCTGTTATAGTTTCAAAGATACCTTTCTCTTCTTCTGGTTCAGCCACCGGCGTGGTTGTGAGTCCACTGTCAGCCATTCTAAAACGTGTTGGACTTTTTAGAATGGTTGATTCCACCAAACTTGTGTTTGCCATTGTTCCCGCTTTGCTTGTCGGTATTGTGAGCATGGCAGGATTTATGCTAAGACTATTTCCCACAGGATATATGTATCTATTAATCCCTGCTTTTGCATATCAACTCAGTATTGCAGCCAGTTCGCTTCATCAATATTTGAAGTGTAATAAAGTGGAAATACAGTCTTTATTACTAAGTAATTTAACAGTTCTGGCTACATCAGCAATCGCAAGTGTCATCCTTTTTTTGGAAAATGTCAATTTGAAAAGTCTCTTTTTTGACTCTGCTCTTCTTGTCCCTTCCTATCCTACCACAGGCGACCCCGTCCCTGAATCCTCCCCCTCTTACAAAGCCATTTTAGATTCGGGAGCTCACTTGAAATTTCAACTCTTTTCACCTATTGTTCGTGCAGTTCTTCCTGTGGGCGTAGATGCTGGCACAGCAGAAGGTCTTATTTATTTTTACTATATGTTCTGGATGGTTCTTTTACCTATGTATTTCTTACTAGGTGTTCAAGGATTCTGTAATTAATTAGGCATCTCAGGCCCTAAATACACATATTTTGGCACGCCTGCTAATTTACTGGCCTTGCGATTCAACATATAATAACCTTTGGGCAAGTCTGTGGTATCAGACCCTTCCTCAAATTCAATAGCCGTGGGTTTATTCTTGACTTTGCTGTTGTTATAGACGGATGTTGAAGCAGCAGTAGTATTCACAGGAGTGCGAAAATTCACGGCTGGCATGACGTTTTGCACAGCAAGGATAAGGCCATAGCTCAAAAGAGCCCACACAATACAGAAGAGCCAAAAAGGGAAGGATGTGTATTTGTCTTGACGCTTGCCTATGCCAAATTCTTTCCAATTTCCATCCGGAGTAAACATTGTCGATGGGCGCAACACGAGGATAACCGCAACACCTATCAAATATAACGAACCTGAAAGGACAAAGGTCCACATCTAAGCTAAAAGCCCATTTTTTCCGTCTTTCCAAGACTCAAAAAATGGGTGTTTGTTTGAACCAAGCACTAGGGCTGTCTAATAATCTTCCTCACGCATCTCATCCATATCATAGCCATTGCCGGTTTCACCTTCTTCTTCATTAGGACCTTCAAAGGTAAACCCAAGCAAGTCGTAGACACGTCCGCGCTGTTCTGCAGTATTGGCCTCGTTAAACTCAGGATAATCGTCAAATCCTGCATCCACACGTTCTACACGTTCATCTTCATAACGGTCATTGTCGTGTTTTCGAATCGACAACGAGCCACCAACCGCCCATTCACCCATACGAAGGCGTTTTTGTTCCATGGCAATTTGGCGCTCTTCACGTGTCATCCCCTTCAATTCACGTTTGAACAACTCCTTCTCTAACACAGCACGCTTTTCCAGATTGAAACGGATTTCGTCTTCTGTGGGAATCGCTGATGTCTTTTTGTAGTTTGTCAGGGTATCGGCAAGAGAAGCGACCAATAATTTCATGTTGGTCATGGGACTGGCTTCAATTTCCTCATCTCCAGGAGGAATATCATTGGCATTGAAGAATTTCGACAAGTAGCCCATAATGTAAGCGCGATGCAAATAAGTGGCGACCACGGAGCCGCCAGGAATCAGGCTGGTATTTTGTAAAAGGGGAAGGACTTTGAGATTGAATACACTGAAATCCGCGACTAATTGGCGAACTTTGCGTCTCAAAAGTCCTTGTAAACTATCGCCATTTCCAAGCATAGACCAGTAGTCTCCCAACCCTTTTTTCAAAATATCCTCTTGCACAACTCCACTTAAGTTATATGTGCCCAAGATTTTATAAGAGACTTTTGGATTCATATTATTCAACCAACGACTGTAGGGCACCAGTATGTAGGTGCTTAAGATTTGTTTGATTTCATGAGACTTTTTATCAGGAATTCCACGCAAAATATCATAGATTTCCTTTGGAATTTTGCCACGCAAAAAGGTTTCACGACTAATAATTTCGGTCACAAACTCCTCCGCGGCTTGGGCAATCTGAATCTTTGTGGCTGTCGCGCCCATCTCGTCCAAGGCTCTGGATATCGTTTGCAGATGGATAATCCAGTTGTTGATGGGTGCAGGCTCAATCGTAGCCAGTGTTTCAAAGAGTGTAGTTGATTTCGGAATAGGAATTTCTTCATCTGCAGGCAAAGAAGCACGATGACGCGCTTCGTTTAATAAGTCTAAAAAGGTTTCCTCATTGATAACCACGCCTTGAGATTCAATGTGCGCCTTAACCTCAGCAGCAGACTTGGCTTTGGCATCTTCTATCATCTTTTCACGTTTTCCCTTGTCTGTTTCTTCGACTTCGATGCTGATGGGCAAGTGAGGATTTTCACGGAAATTCAAACCACAGCGGCTGCAGAATAAAGTCATGCCCAGTTCATGCGGCAGACCCTTGTTTTCGCCTTGCCAACACAACTTGGAAAACAATAAATAGTATTCACGAGGGTCTATTTTAGTCTCAAGAGATGTGCTAATATCAGGAGTGTAGTAATATTCCGCTTTCAAAGAAAACTCTTGACCCTTGCCCGCAACCTTCCCCTCTAACACAGGTAATTTCTGCTTTGTCCAGAAGTCTGCAGGGGATGTTATAGGGTGTAGACAACAAGTGGTTTCAGGACGAGGAGCATCTGTCTTTTTGGGAGCACTTTGCTTGGCGATGCCGTGACTCACACGAATCCAGGCGGTGGCTTGTTGAGCAGGAGAGGCGGCTTCAGGAATAACAACGTCTTTGGCTGCTTCTTCTTCCGTTAACAAGTAAGGAATAGGACGGAACGTATCGGCAATAAGCTCCTTTTTGTTGGTAGCGACCAGGGGTCCAATTTCAGCTTGGCGCTGACGTTTTCTCTGAAGATTACGAGTCACTATGGGTTGCACAGCGTAGCGTTCAACTTGCGGCTTCAAGAAACGCATCAAAACTTCTTTGCGTTTCGCGTAACTTTTACTACGTTGGAGACTGGTGGTGTCCCAAGGATAGACTTTGTCATCAATACTAGCACAGACCGCAGCTACACTTTGGATACCTCCTTCTTTTCCATTTTCTTCGAGAGGAAAGCCATAGAATCCTTCACGACAGTCAGGATTTTCATAATAGACAATATAATCAGGAATTTTTGTTTGAATATCAACGAGAACGACAGCAGCCAACATAGATACGTAGGTAATGGCGTAATTCACATCGTAGTCTGTGGCCTGTTTGCCGGCCATTTCTTCCGCATATTGTTCACGAGTAGGCAATGTGGCCAACAAGGAACTGAGTTGCATCATCATGAATTCGTAATCGATTTCTGAAGGACGAATACCCATCTTAGTGCAGACAGTATTAAGCGCCTTATACATGATATTGTTTTCTTCAGAACCATAATCCATTTCTTCCAAAGGCGCACTGGGTCCCATTAACATATCTTCTTCTTCGTCTATGGCGATGGCATCATCATCGACCATGACAGCACGAGACATGAGAGGACGACCATCCTCATCGAATTCCAAGTTTTTATCGAATTCCATCTCCTGAATAGCTTGTCCACAGACACGACAGATAAACTTGCCGGCGAACACAGTTCCTGAGAATTTAATTAAGAGCTCTTTGTGTAAGGTGTCTTTTTGCTTGGGATTCAAGAATTCTTGGATTTGTAAATACTCGTGTGCACACATCAAATGCTGCTTGCAGATGCGGCAGTCAATCCAGTTATTTTCAGTGATTCCACGGTATTTCTCCAACAAACGTAACATCAAACGAATCTTGGTAGTATCTGTGGGGTCGTCGCCTAACGCTTGAATGGCCTTGCGATTGGCTTCCAAATCTTTGAAATGGGCACATTTGGTAGGCGGCACAGGATAGGCAGAGGCCTTTTGCAAATCTTCAATCTGTTGAGCAATACGCGGCGCTTCAAGAATACGGTCTGTATAGGTGCGCAGACGTTCACGGACAACCGTATCTTCTTTCTGGCCGAGCACAGCCAGTAAAAAGTCAGGATACTTGGTCAACATAAATGCAAACCAGTTCAAATCGATTTTGGCCAGGTCACCCATGGCTTCCTTCAAATCACCAAAAACAGACTTCAAATGAGGCTCTCCCTGAACCCTCTCCTCTAACACCTTTCGCCCCATGTCGTTCAACAAATCTTGGGCCTCAAACTTGAGATTGGAGAGCTTCGCTTTGTTTTCCTCACGCTGTCTCTTCACAAAAATGCGTAGATTGGCTATATACTGCACAATTTTTTCTTGTAATTTGTTGGCTTGGTCAAGATTGAGCTCAATTTCATGTAAACCGTAGCTGCGGAGTTTTTCATTGACGTCGCCCAGCCCTGATAAGCGCAGATTCATCTGGTCCATCCAATCGGCAATCATGACATTTCCAAGAATATTGCCTTCGGCTCCAATGCTCAAGATGCTATCTGCAGACAAGAAATCGGTTATTTCACCAAGTTCCACAAGCAAATCCGCAATTAAAGAGGAACGTGTCATGGCTAAACTCATATCCTGGGCTAGCACGCCACTGCGAATAGGGCCGAGGTCACGCAGAGCAGCAGGAGGGAACAACAGAGTTGTCTTGACCAGAGGCACATCTGCAGGCTCAATCACACGATAGGGTTGGCCTTTGCGGAAGCGGGCGTAACGTTGTTCAAGCAAACGGAACATTTCGAAAGATTTCAAGAATAAATTATAATTTTGTCTAGGAGTTTGTAAAGTATTCGCCATGCCAAAGTATTCAATGCCTTCCACCTTTTTCTCGTCAAAATCAGGCACGTATTCACGGAACACATCTTGGTCGGCTGTGATTTGTTGCTGACCACCTGTGCGGAGAATGTAAGGCTTGTGGACAGACAGACGATATTTTTCCTTGTCGCTGTAAAACTTCGGCAATACATTGGCACTTTGTTCACCGCCACCAATCTTGGCTTCCTCATCCAAGGCTTTGGCTCTTTCCACCAAATCGCGGTCGTAGTCAAAATCGAATTGTTCAGATAAGAAACCGGCTGGTCTATCAAATTCCAATTCTTGGCTAATTGTCGGATAGGCCAGCTTTTTATAATGATTCAAACTATGTTCAAAATAGGCTAAACGCTTAGCAGCGACAACTTTACGCGACAGCGGCACGTTTAGTTGCTGCACAAGCTCGGCCAAGGTTTCTAGACTTGTCGCGCGAATCCCGCGAGGTATACCTGTTGGACCATAATCGACGATACGATTTCGCAAGATAAAGAAGATTTCACGCAAGACACGTTCCTTTTGCAGCGCTGCAGGATTTCTGCGCTGGGCTTCAGGTAATAAACGGAAAAGCTGAGATAAGAATTCCTTGCGCTGCAAAGGGTCAGAAGCCGTTTCGAATTCGGCATCACGGCCTTCAAGTTCCTCGTCTAACTCAAGTTCAAGTTCACCTTCCACAATAACACCAGCAGCTTCCTCTTGTTTTTCTTCCTGGATACCTTCTTGTTCCTCTGTTCTAGACGGGAGCTGCCCGTCTTTTTCGACATCTTCTTCTGAGTATTCAAGATTGCTCACAGGGCCAAGAGACTGTTGTTCAGCCAATCTAGCAGCAGCATTGACGGCTGAGTTTTCAGCGGCATTTTCAGTAGATGCCGGGGATTCAATGATTTGAATCACATCAAAATTTACATTTTTGTTGTCAGGATGTGACAACCCTTGAAAACCGAAGGTGAGGGATAATTCTTCACCACTTTCAAGATTTCGTAAATCAACAGCGTCCGTTTCACGATAGACTTCTTCCACCAAATATTTGGCCACAGGCTCACCTTTCAAATATGTCCCTACAATTTGTCCATTCTGCAAATCCACCATAGCCAAAAAACCTGGAACAATAGCTTTGAATGGAACCAATTCTTCGATACCGAGTTCAGGGTCAGGGACGGGACCTTCCTCCGTTTCCACAATAGGAATCTCGAACAGCAAAGTGGGAGTGTCAAAGGGTTGTATGAGTATGCGATTGGCTCGGATATCATAGACTTTGCCACGGAACTTGTTTTTGGGACCGCCTTTTATGACGAGAGTATCACCAAGTTCAATGCCTACATCTTCTTCCTCTTGTTCGGATTCCACAGTCGGCGAGATTTGAACGCCAGACTCTGGAATTTTTGTTTCTTCTTCTGCCATTCTATCCTGAAGGTGGAAATTGAAGACCTGGCTGTTTTCCCTAGGTCCTTGTCCCCTGACCTTTGATCAAAGGCCTAAGCAATCTCCCCTCTTACACACTAGTGAAATGTCCTTTTCTACAGCAGTTTTTGCTGAGCTCTGTGCAAAATATACCACTTGGTCTTCTCTTAAAGATTTTCTCGTTTCCGAAGATGGTGGGAAACTTCGTGTCGTGGAGGACGCCTCCACTCCTGGCTACGCGATTGTTCGCTACACCAAAGGCGTCAGTAACTTTACCAAAGAGCACGTTCGCGCCTTCCGTTCTGTTGTCTGGAACACCGAAACTAACCGTCCTGTATCTGTGGCTCCCTTCAAAGCCGAAAAGGGTGAACCTCCTGTCGACCTGAGTTATCGTGTATCCGATTTCGTTGATGGTATTATGATTCAAGGATGGCGCGAATCTGGTAAAGCTCCTCGTATCGCCACTCGCACAAGCTTAGATGCCAAAGGCAGTTTTTATAGCAAACGCTCCTTTGCTGACCTTTTCGGCGAATGCTTCCAAGGAGGCAGTGCTGCTTTCTTGTCTGCCAGCCTTCAACAAGGCCAATTTGTCAGCTTTGTTCTCCAACACAAGGAACATCGCCTTGTCGCTCCTATCGCTGCAAACCGCGTTTTCGTCACATATGTGGGCAAGGTGTTAGAGGATGGGTCTGTATCCATGACGTCTGTTTCCAGTGAATGGCCTACCGCTTTCCTCCCTTTTGCACCCCAAGTCTACGCTGAAAGCAAGGCTTTCCAACACAGTGGGGAAGCAGAAGCCTTTTTGCGTCGCCAAAACTCTGTCTATACCTGGCAAGGTATGGTCTTCCAAGAACTTGGCACCGCTCGTCGCTGGCGTATTCGCAACCCCAACTATACGAAAGTGCGCGGGCTCCGTGGAGCAGAAGCCAGTCAGGAAGCGCGTTTCATCCGTCTTCGTGCAAATGGACAAATGAAAGACTATTTGCGCTACTTCCGTGAAGAAAGCAATGAGCTTTGGAATCTCGAAACCAAGTTCCGTGAACGCACTCAGGCTCTCTATGATTGCTACGTGCAGATGCATAAACTCAAGACCAAAGGCATGCGCGACTTCCCCTATACTCTCCGTCCTCACGTCTACGCGCTCCACGGCAAGTATCTGGCTAGTCTTTCTGCTGCCCAAGGAGCCGCAGGAGCAGCAACTCCAGCGCCTGTTTCCATCCAAAAACAAACCGTCGTGGACTATGTAAATGCGCTTTCCCAAGAAGACCAGGTGAAGATTTTAGTAGGAGACCATGTTAGCGCAGCCGCTGCAGGAGCTCCTCCTGCTTCTTAACTTGGCTCTCAAGTAGATGAAGTCCTTGAAAGAGATACTTCTGATAGCTAGTCTATTGATTGGCGCGTTGGTCTTAGCCAAATACACTAATATACACTCTCCAGTCTATCGTATGCCGCATCACATTCCTCGCAAAGATGCAAATGCGCCCAAAGAAATCAATGGAGTGCCTCTTACTATTTATCAATCGTGGGGAACCCACGAAATCCCTCACCACATGGCCAACAATATAAAACAAGTTCTTGAAAAAAATCCAGAATTTGACTATTATTTGTATTCCGATGAAGAATGTCGTATGTTCATCCAGCATAATTTTCCTGCGGATGTTGTGAAAGCCTTTGATAGTTTGCGTCCAGGAGCGTATAAATCCGATTTATGGCGCTACTGCATCTTGTATAAGAAAGGAGGAGTCTATATGGATATTAAAATGAAACCATTAGTTCCTCTTACAAATTTTATAAAGTCTCAACCATATGTGTTTGTAAAAGATAAAGAATTAATTGAAACAAATTATGTTCAAAAAAAATCATCCTATGGTGAAATTCCAAAAGATAGAATTACAATGGAAGATACAGAAGGATTTATGTTAAATCCTCAAGGACGTATGGATGAATGCATGTGGAATGGATTTATGATAGCGCCTCCAGGGTTTGAAATCTTTAAATTTTGTATTGAAGAAATTGTACAAGCTTGTAAACAAAAATCTTATATGAGAAATCCTTTAGATATTACAGGCCCTTGTCTATTAGGAAGAGTTGTAAAAAAACATGATGCCCAAAAATTTTTATATTACAATATGCTCATTTTAACAGGGCCCGAATCAATTTATTGGAATACTGACAAAGTCTTCATGAAATATTCTCAATATCGCGCAGAACAAAAGCAGTTCCAACGTTCCAATCACTATGATGAACTCTGGAAGACAAGTCGTGTCTACCACGAATGAGTCCAGTAAGTCACTGCATAGGCTCTAGGGTAGCGCCGCCGTATCTCAGATGTCAGCTCTTGGTAATTTTTTTTCCCAAGCGCTTCCAATCTCTCTTCATTTTGCACATTCCACGAAATCGGATAGAAAATCTCAGGCTCTAGAATCTTGATGTGGTAGCTCCCAAACCAATTCCTATCCACCATCTTCTTTAACACAATCGGCCCAGTCATGGCTTCCACACCCAAGGAAGAATCTTTGGCCACCTCCTGCATCCTGTGTAAAAGGGAGAGCCAGAAGTCTTGTCCTGGTTTGCTAATTAAAATGGCGTTGGGCACGGAGTGCATCTCCAGATTCGCCTTGGAGTTCATGGACCCGAGGACAATATCATAGTTCTTTTCGAGGTCCTGAAGCAGCGGTTCAAACGACTGCAGACATTCAAAATCCATGTCGGCGTAGATGCCACCGTGCTTGTGCAAATACATGTAGCGAATGGCGTCAGCGCGTTTGATTTCACGGTCATAGCCGTCGTATGTCGGCAGGAACCACGGATAGTGTTCCGCCACAAAGGCTCGGTTTTGGACATCATCCCACAGCTCATGATTGTAAGAAGGATTGTGTGTCATCCAGGTGCGTGACCAATAGTTCATATTCGGCGGTGGTGTATGATTCTTCCATGTCTGGAAAATGCGACGGGGAAACGGCTGAGGGTCGACTTTGGGACGAAATACATAGGCCAAGCTAAGCGAGAGGACTAAGAGGATAAGTCCAACTACAAATCCTGCAATCCAGATATTCTGATTAAGAAGAACCTCCATTTCTTGTCAGGCCGAGAAAAAGTGTTATCGCAAAAGCGTAGGCAAAAAGGCCATACACCATATATGTATTTGTCACTGTAAGTCCTTCATCTTGAAAGGAATCGGGTAGATTACAAAGGTCGCATTTTTCTGTCTGAATATCAGTTCCACTCATCAAATTGGCGAAACGAAGATGAGGATGAACGACGAGATTCAGACGACCCAAGGCTTGTTGTGAACAGAAATAGCGGTCAAGATGGGATTCAATAGGAAAAATCTCCCCTTTCACACGAGAAATCGCCGACTTGCGTATGACATACGCCGACGTTCCCCAAAAGGAAGTGGGGGAGAGCCATGGTTCTTTGACATGGGTTAATTCTGTATTGTAGGCTTTGTAGCCAAGAATCCAGATATCTGCTTCCGTGGGCATTTGAGGAGCCCAGGTTTCTATAAAGGCATAGGCACCTTTCGGAACTGCAGCATCATCCTCCAAGACGATTGCAAATTCAGCCTCAGGATATTCTTTGAGAAAGCGGTCCCAGACAGCGATGTGACTCAAGGTGCAACCGATGGCTCCTAGTGTATTGATTTCACCATGAGCTCTTCGTCTCTTTGTCAAAATACGGCGTCTTGTCTCAGGACTAATACGAGTATCGTGAGCGGAAAGTGTTTGACCATCGGTAGCCGAATGGCGTTTAACATCTGTCCCTGTAAGACCAGGCTGTTTTGAAAAAAAAGTCCATCGTTCAGGTCTTCTGTCTAGATTTATACAGAAGACGGGAATAGATATTTTCGTTTGTGTCATTTAGTTAGGTTACAGATTAGGCTGTGGGCTTTTTCGTCGCAACTTTTGCAGCAGCGGCAGAACGTTTCTTAGCCAGCGTGGGCTTGCCAGCTTCTTTTTCCTCTTCCTTCTTTTTGCGAAGAGCTTCGACAATGGCCGCTTGTTCGCCTTTGATTTTGGCGTGGGCATCCCAAGGACCTTTGACTTGGTCTTCGACAGTCGGTTTGTCTTCGATAACACCATATTCTTCCAACATTTGGAGGAAATATGGAATCCAGCTACGATACATGTCTCCACAGGCTTGGGCAGCTTCGGAAATAAGGAGACGAACATTGTCATGTGTGGCGTATTTCAAATCCGAAAATCCAAATGTTAATTTGAGTTCATCACGAAGAGGGTGAGGCACGCAGTTGCCCACGAACGTCAATCCACGGCCTTTTTGAGGACCTTGGCCAACACGATAATCGTCGAGCCAGGTTTGTAAAAGGTTGCCAAGAGTATGGTCTTCTCCACGGATAAACACATCCAAGCCGACCATGCGCATAGTTGTAGGACGAATATCGATATGTTCTGGAAGGTCGCCTTCGTGAATCGTGGCATAACGATTGCAGAGATTGCCAATGGCGCCGAGGGCAATTTCCACCGTTTCAAGCACATTCATGGTGCCTACCGTTTCGATAGTGAAATCGAAACTATAGGGTTCTCCTTCATTGTCCATTTTGAAACAGCGGTGAATTTCCAAGCTGCGGAATTCAGTTTCGAGACGAGCTTTACGATTGGCATCGGAATTGAGTTCAGCTGGCATGACTTTCTTTTGTTCAATGAGCCAGGTGTTAAATAGTTTATTTACACGTTCAGGATTCTCGTCGCGTGTGTAGGCATAACTGCATTGACTCGTAGGGTTGAAACGCGTATGCTCACGGCCGGTTCCCATACTGGCGTAGGCTTCAATGTGAACCTCTTCTGCTTTTTGTCCAGCAACTTGCGGTTTCAAGACGGCCAAAATACACGTTTCTCCTGTGACAGGGTCAGGATGAAAATACTTGGTATTGGCGACTTTTTGGCGGTCACCACCATCAGCTCCTTTTTCGAGAACTTCAAAATCGGAAGCGGTGACGATGCGGACTTCATCGGTATTGTTGACGACGTGAAGGGAAAACAAAGCAAAGTCTTTGTCCCAGGTTGCAGCATTCGGCTGCATGGCAATGGGAAGAAGACCTACACGGTCGGCCAACATTTCATTGGACATCGGAGTGCTGTTTTTGATAATCTTCACGTCACTGGTGCTTCCTGATTCGGTAATATCGGCGCGGAATCCGAGCGTGGGAACTTCGGTCTGGATAGCGCGGCGAAGAGTATTGGCATAGGTCACACGGACAGGACTCATCGCAAAGCGGAGTCGGCGAGGATTCTCAAGTTTCATATTGTGAAACACGTTAATATCTGTAGTAGTGGTCATGGCTGTACTTTCCCTCTAACACAAGGGGATGGAATCAATTTTATGCCTAAACATTGGCAGCCAAGATCAGGGAGTGTATGAACTTGACCCAGGTGCTACAGGCGATACAAGAAGATGCGAAACAAGGAAAGATTTCCTTTTCTGATGCGAAGACTGCTCTTGAAGACTTAGTGAAAACCAATGCTCCATATGTCTTATTTAATCATCCTCATGGAAAACCCACATACCATCGAGGTGGAGAAGTGTATCGTGAAGCTGATATTCTGGTAGGCTACCACGCTAAAACAGATACATCCTTTGAACTCGTTGTGTACAACGGAGTGGAACCTCCTGCACGGTTTCCCATGCAGATTCCTGCGGGAACCTTTTGCTTGGCGTGGCGAGGCAAGAATGTGTTTCCATCGATTCGTTTCGTCTACCACACCATCAAATGGGAGAATGTAAAAGGGGAGTTTACGTATGTGTTGGCTAACATGGATACACCGTATCGTCGTGAACTCTGCCACATGTCCGCATTTATCCTGGATGAAGATGGCTGGACTACGATGTCAGGAATGATTGGCCAGAGGGTTAAAGCAATTCCTCCTCTAACACCTAAGATGTCGAATCCTACGCAACCGCAACCGCAACAAACCATGAGTGTCTGCCAAGGCCTCGCTGAACTCAAGATGTTGGATAAGCGTATTCGCAAATTCGAATATGCCATTCAATGGGCGGATGTGAGCACCAAAATCCACCCTGTGGATGCAGAAAAGCTCAGGCGTGTGGCTGAATCCGAATTCCAGTCGTATATGGACTTGGTCAAGCGCCGCGATACCATCAAGAAAGCGATTGTGGTAGCCAATGCTGCAACCCAAGTCAAAATCGGGTCTTGGGAAGGAAGTGTGGCGGAAGCGATTGAGCATAAGAGTAGTATCAGCTACAAGAAAACTCTTGTCGATATGATGCGCACCTGCTTTTTATCAGCAAAGGCCAAGCTAGAAGAAGAGCAAAAGGCAACCAATGATAGATTGGACCGACTCTTGCAAAGCGAATTAGGCAAAGATGTCCGCACCAATCCTGAGACCATCCAGGCTATCACAAATTCCTTCCGTGAAAACAACAAAGTCGAATTTGTAGACCCGCTCGGCCTCGAAAAGCGTATCAAGGAACTCGATGAAGAAATCGAAGCCTTTGAAACCAATGTGGATTGGGTTCTCTCTGAAGCCAATGGTCGCACTATGATTCAAGTATAAATTCCTGTTCAAAATGCCCTGCAGCAGCGAACGGTCAATTGACCGGTTGTGGGTGTCCGACAACACCCTCAAAACGTTATTTACACCGCTTGGTAAAACACAACCGAAATGGATGTGTTTTTCCTGCATTTAACGCTTACAGCTTAGTGTTCAGTGTGTAAAGTTCACAAATCGCAGTGAAGGACTTTGAATTCAAAAAGTAGTTCACTGCGTCTCAAGAGGCAAGGCTCAAGATTCATACCCAATTCAAGAGTCAACCTTCTTTCAAATCCTGGGTCCAAGGCATGGGAAACGTCAAGTCCCTCCTCCTCCAGGCAGCTGTTGCAGGGTTCCTTAGAGTCCATCCTATGGACTGTAAAAAACTCTTCGGTTATGTTAGAAAATGTCTAATTCATCAAGCACAACAACAACTACATCAAGCACAGTTGGTGCATCAACTTCTTCATCTACTGCGCCTGCAGCATCTCATATTCCTGTATTTACCAAAGATGTAACTGTAAAGTATTCTCATATAGATACAATGGAAAATAAAGAAATATTAGGATTTATATCACAAAAATTAAATGATGCATTTAAAAATTTAGCAACATCTAAAATTACTTCAGGATGGCTAGGTGATACTATTGCAGTATATTCTAGTTTGGGAGCTGAAATTAGTCAGCATATATCATATTCTTCTATTTATAAGACTATCACTATTCCAAAAGATGTAGCTACTGCACTTACAAGAACTCCTGAACAACAAGCAGCATTTAAAACATTTTTTAGTAAATTAAATGAATTAGGTTCTATTGAAGTTACTTCAGAGTGGCCAGCTTCATTAAAGGGCGGTCGTCGTAAGGCTTCAGCCACTAAAAAATCCAAGACAGCCAAGAAGTCCAAATCCAAATCTAAAAGCCGCAAAGCTTCTAAGAAGTCCAAGAAGTCTGCGAAGAAATCTAAGAAGTCTTCTAAGAAGTCCAAGAAGCTCTAAGAAGCACTAAATCCATCCATGCACTTCGTAGACGCAGACGCGGCTGCCAATCCACGGCCAAAAGTCCAGCACCGATAGAATGAATCGGGCCCAAAAACGACACATTTGTTTTTATAGTAATAGCGACAAATGGTCCAAAGTCTTCATTGACGAGCTCAGTAAAGTTCCCGCTTGGTTTCAAGAGTTTGAATTTGTGTGCGTCGACCGCGAACCCAACCGCCCTTCCCCGAATCTTCCGAAATGGTTGAAACAGGTTCCGACACTTGTGATTAACGGCGACCAAGAACCTATCAAAACAGACGCCGAGGTCATGAACTGGTTATATGAGCGCAAGATGAAAGAACTTCCTACAACCAAACCCAAAGCACAAGGACAAAACAGCCAAGCTATTCTGAATCAAGAACCCGCTGCCTGGGTGGGTAGCGAAATGGGCGGTATGGGCAGTTCCACCTATAGTTACATAGATTCCGACACTTCTTTTGCTGGCAACGGCGGTGCAGACTTTCCAGGCACCTTTACTTTTTTGAACGGCCAATCGTCTCCAGGCGATCGCCAATCTGATGTGACGTTGAGCCAGTCACTGAGCAATCAAGGAACCCGTAGCAAAAAGGAACAGATGTTCGATAAACAATTAGACCAATACAAGCAACAACGTGATTTCGGCATGCCTCAAGGACCTGCACGGCAGTAAGCCAAAAGGCCCAAGCAAGGCAGTAAGCCAAAAGGCCGTAAATAATCTAAAGCAGAATCCCTCCTTCTAAGGAGATGTCTTCCAATACCCCAAAATCCTCTCTCGGCATGTTCGTCGACAAGCTCCTTGCTTTCTTTGAAGACTTGATGGAAACCTATCCAGAAGAAAAGGAAATTCGCTACGCTGTGGACGCTATCAGCATGGCCAAGAAAATGAATCCAAGACTTATCCTCGACTTATTCATGGACTACGTCAGCAAACCTTTGCATGACCCTATTTTGGCTGAAAACGAGGAAGTGGTTATCCCCTATGCCAAGAATCAGATTCAGAATCAATTCAATGAGATGTCTCCTGCTCTCCTCATCTTTGACAAACACTGGCCAAACATGACAGATGCCAATCGCAAAGCTATCTGGAATCATTTAAAAGTTCTCATTTTGTTGAGTGATAAGGCCATGACGCGATTTTAAATACAGAAATCAGAGGCATGAGTGCCAAAGGAAAAGCAAAGGGAGCAGGAGCTGGAAATAATCATGCAATGGATGAAAATAGTAATTCTCGCCAATTGCAACAAGCTCTTTATGCATCGCTACAACAATCCTCCAGTATATCACCAGCATTGAATACTGGAATGTATGTGGAGCAAGAAAAAAATGAATATATACCTTACTTTGGTTCTAGTTCAGCAAATAATGGCATGGGGTTGCATGCACAAACCACGACGACTTCATCGTCAACAACAACCTCCTCTTACACACCCCCTCCACCACCTATTAAAATATTAGATGTCGTTGATACCGATGATATCATGGAATCAAAGAGTTATCCAGCAGCATATGAATCTATGAGCAAAGAGGAGTATGAAAAAGCATACAAATTTCATCGTCATAACTATGATAAGATTCAAAATGTGTTAAAGGAGGTGTATGAATCCCAGGTGAAGACAAAACGTCTTTTAACATTTTCATTTCTCTTTTTTCCTCCCATGTCTTGGGTGGCAGATGGAGAAGCAAATATGCGCACTGTGACTTTGAACATGGGAAGCAAAACAGAAACAGTTAGAAGACCAAAATATATTCGGTATACGACGACATTTCTATTGGAAAAAAAAATTTCAAAGCGACGAACATTTTTTGAAGTCACAAATTCATGTGTAACTTTTACGAATATTCATACATTCCAGAAAAATAGTAATGAATGGAAAAGTTTACTTACACGATATACTGGAACACAAGGTAAGCCCTGTTTTGAACCACCAATTCCCTCTTCAGGTATATTGGATTTGTTGATGGAACTTCGTCTTTTGCTACAGACAATGATAGTTGACAATTTTTATATTATAGATTCTGCTGAGAAACGAAAGTTAAAGAAAGATATACTTTTGACTCCTTTCAAATTAGTCCGCGGTGAGTTCTATTCAGTCTATGCAAAATATGGCTTTCAAACAACAGCAAATCAACAGGTATTCAGAGAATTTCTAGATTTTCTTCACAACTCGAAAATCACTTATTATTCCCAAGGTCTACAAGACCGTATTCGTAAAATAGATATAAATAAAAAATTAAATCTTGATTTTGAAGAATCGATACCAAATATTATGACAAAAATTAGCATTGACGATGAACTTATTGAACATCCAGAACCTGAAGAACCTGAAAAACCCAAGGAAATAAATAGATTTCATTTTAATATTGCAACATCATTAAATATTAGTTCTTGTTTATTAAATGAAGCACTTCAAATATTTAATAAAGAAAAAATAGACGCAAAGAAAGAGTCTGAAGTGTTGGAATATAATGGCACTCTGGGTTCAATAAATTATTTACGCTTTGTGTTAGGAAAAGAATATATTCCTCCACATATAATGTTTATAGGTCTTATAAATACAGAGGATATAACGGGAGCAAGCACAACTACAACTACAACAACTACATCATCTTCTATACCAGAACAAACCCGTTCTCATACTCCTCCTTACGGTAATAGCGTCAGTAAACAAGCAGGCTCTCATACTCCTCTTTATGGTAATAGCGTCAGTAAACAAGCAGGCTCTCATACTCCTCTTTATGGTAATAGTGTCAGTAAACAAGCAGGCTCTCATACTCCCCCCTATCCTCCTAACAACGATGAAACCAAAGAAAAAGAGGAAGAAAATACGACAATTAGAAGTTGGGGTGGTGAAAACTTGAATGGTGGCTTTCGACAGAAAAAAACAAGACGAAATAAACTCAAAAAACGTAATCGTAAAACGAAACGCACAAAGGGCAAAGGCAAAGCGTAAAGAAAGATTTTCCATACTTGCTCAGAACTCATAGAATGACCTCTGCACAAGAATCTCAGGACGTATTCGATACTAAGTTCACCGAATTCTGCAATGACTTGGAAGGTGCCCTCCCTGAATTCCAAGCCCAGATTCGTGCTGCCAAAGCCTTGTCCTTGCAGGAGCGCAAAACCCAATTCCAGGCCCAAGTTCTCTCTTCTTGCTCCCCCACGCGTGACGCTGCCCAGGCACCCGCCTATGTTTTGCCCGGCGTTCCTATGCCACAAGCTCTCTGGGAGAGTCTCTCTGCAAACACCAAAAAGGCCATTCAAGAATACCTCACCATCCTCTCTTTTACACTCTTAATGGAATCCGGCATTCCGCAGGGCGAAGAAGGCCAATGGACAGCAGAATGGGCCAAGACTATGATGGACGACATGAAGAAAAAAATGGAGTCCGTCGACTTCAAAGGAATGACTGAGAAATTCCAGAAAATTTTCGGTAGTTTTGCAACTGATGCTTCTGGTGGTCTCCCCAGCTTACCTGAAAAATTCCTCAAAGGCCAAATCGCCAAGTTGGCGGAAGAGATGTTAAAGGAGTTGTCCTTTGACGACTTTGGTATCAGTGAAGCCACCATGGCCGAAGCCAATAAAGACCCAAGCCGTGCCTTCCAGATTGTCATGGATGTCTTCATGCGCAATCCTCAGACGCTGCAAACTACGATTGCCAAGATGACCCGTAAGCTCCAAGCCAAAGTGCAGTCTGGAGCTATCAGACCGAAGGAACTCGTCGCTGAAGCTGAGGAACTCATGAAGACCTTCAGTGAAAATCCTCAGTTTGTCGAACTCATGGAAACCTTCCGTCAATCTTTCGGATTTGAAGACCAAGATATGGCCCGTGCTGCTGGCCGTGACGGCGAAGGTCGTTTGTCCTTGGTCCAGCAACGTCTCCGTAAGAAGTTGGAGGCCAAGAAAGCCAAAGCTGCAGGCAAGCGTTAAGATTGTTAGCGCACATCAGAGAGGACATGCCGACAGAGAAAAAAGTCCAATTGTGTGACCCCTACGTATGGGAAGACCCTCGCTTTTTGTTTCGCTCGACATGGTTGGAGGGCAAACGTGCTACCTGTTTCAGTGAATTAGTCAACGAAAGTATATTTGTCTATTTATTCGCTCTGGTTGTGGGTGGACTCGCGAGTGCTTATATGAAGAACAGCGCAGCAACATTGATTGCCATTTTAGCTGCAACTGTTTATTTGATTCCTGTCTTTTTGAAAATGCAGGATGTTGATGCTTTCCGCATCCAGTTTACAGGTGCTGATGCTATTCATAAGGATGAAGATGACCCTAGTCCACTTTTAAAACAAGGACAAGCCAAAGAGTATGTAACAGAAGGTATGGTGGATAGCGCTCCGATATCCAAAGAGCGTGGTGGAGCCATGGCTGGAGTGGAAAACTTTGCACCTGCAGCACCTTGTCCGAACATGAACGATGTCGGTGTTTCAGGCACTTTACTCACAAGTGAATTCAATTCGAAAAATCCCTTTCAAAATGTCTTAATTGATGAAATTAAATATGCTCCAACACGCGGTGCTGCTGCTGATATTACAACAACAGGAAGCAAAGTCGCTCTTGATGAATTCTTCCGTGTGCAGTGGTATAGTGACCCTACAGACGTCTTTGGCAAGGCACAGAGCCAGCGTGAATTTGTAAGCATGCCGAATACAACCATTCCGAATGACCAAGGAAGTTATCAGGATTGGTTATACAAGATTCCTGGCAAGACTTGCAAGGAGGGAGGAGCTCCCAATTGCTATGGCGGAACCAACGGTGGTGTTTTGCCTTGGACTAATCTTTAAGAGGCGGCTGCGTGCTCAAGAAAGGACGACGTTTGCCCGTGCAACGAAATTTGCGTAAAGTCTTTCCCCGGGTTTGTAAAACCGACTTTACACAAATGCCAATGGCAGCTTGTTCTTTACCACGAGCCGTGCGTGGAGTGCCTTTGCGCACTTTCACCGTTTTGCGCACTTTTTTGATGCAACGACAAAAATTAGACGTGAGTGACATTCTGTAGTTCTCAGACAAAAAGTATAGCGCCAGGAACTAGATGGACATCAATCGTTTGACACACACCCGAGATGATGCATGCGGCATCGCCTCCTATTATTCTCAATCTGTCGGTCCCGGCAAATACAACGTCACAAATCTCGTTCCGCAAGCCGAGCGTGTAAATCCTCTATCAGTCCCCAATCTCCTCATCTATCCTCGTGAGGGCTTCGGTGCAAACAACAAGGAAATTGACGCTGAATCTATCTTGAAAAATCAACCTGAGTTCAAAAACAATCGCTGCTTGATTCGCAACCAGGCTCGTCCCTTCTTGACTGTTCCTTACATGGGCACTGGTCGTGGAAATCCTGATGTGGAATCGATGTTAATGCATGCTGAACAAGTTCGTCAAGGCAAGGAATGCGGCACTGTTTCTGAACAAGGATTCGATGGTGTCTTTGAACCTTTGATTAAGCCTGTTCGCGAAAATATTCAGAAACCTGAGCACTTGGTCCCTGAAGTCGCTGCCAGCGGATGGATTCGCGGAGGATTACCGTCTCGCAACTATGTCCGTGACGTCAACTATGAGTGTTAAAGGAGGGGTTTGATGTGTTGGTCTTTATTATATTCTATATACTTTTTGACTGAAAGTATATAGAATATTTTTGTATAGGTTTAGCGACGACGGGAGTTGTTTGCGCGTTTCTTGCCTTTGGCTTTGGTCTTTGAATGAGTCTTTCGGCTCTTGTTGCGACCTCCTCCTTTAACACCTAGACTCGCCATCAAGGCGCTTAATTCATCATCTATGTCATCTGGAATCGTAAAATCTTCACCACCCCATTGAGCATTTTGAGAAAAGATTTCTTGCAGTTTATCATTTGTAATCAGCTTTGCTTTTGGTAATTTTGTTAAAATAGAAGAAATATTCTTAGAATTCTTTTTTACAAAAATATGGTTTCCATTTTGAGATGTTTTTTTAAATTCAAAACCTTCTTTTATTAATTTATTTCCAGTTTCTTCATCATTTGTAACAACAATCGCCAGTGACATCTCTACTCACGGCTGTAGATTAAAATTTTTGCAGTTTTATAAATTGGTACTTGTTTATCATTTAAGTTGATATAAAAATTTTGCATATCTTTAAAACTTTTTAATTTACCTTCTGGAGCATTCTTTAATGTATTCAATTTCAATTCTGTTTCTTCTAATTTGCTTTTTTCTATCGCTAATTCTTGTGGAGAATTTTTAGATAGTTTTAAAGATTCTAAATGCTCAACTTCTTTTTTGACTTTTATAAATTCTTCTTCTATTGTTTTTTTTATAGCTGGTAATGCTGCATGAACTTCTTGTAATGTTGCAGTACTTGAGGTTTTATTTAATAAATTTATATGCAAGTCATCATAAATTACCCACTCATTTGTTTTACCACATCGAACAGCACTATAATAATGAGCGGCTCCTGTAAATATTACAAGACTATCTAATGTAAATTCTGCTTGTGAAGTTTGTTTTATTTCAGTTTTTGAATCC
>JACCDG011661761.1_pt1 | contig 23245 bp, 23 predicted proteins | sample 7442471 | NCBI WGS metagenome assembly JACCDG01 (sample SAMN15323444, study PRJNA562643) | freshwater metagenome | isolation source: river surface water | place: USA:Blue River Watershed | collected 2017-08-17 | reverse complement strand
CATCAGAGCGTCTGTCAGATCGGTGGCGAACCGAATAGGTGGCGTCGTGTTGCGTGCGTAGTGCGCTGCGTAAAAGGCGAGCAGGTCGGGAATGTCCAGTGTGCGCTCGCGCAGTGGTGTGGTTTGGCAGGGCAAGACGTTCAGACGGTAGTACAAGTCTTCTCTGAACTTGCCATCGGCCACCTCTTTTTCCAGGTTTTTGTGGGTGGCGGCTACCACACGCACATCAACCTCCACGTCACGCACGGCGCCCACCGGCAAGACGGTGCGTTCTTGTAACACCCGCAGCAGTTTGACCTGCATGTCCAAGGGGAGATCTCCCACCTCGTCGAGAAAGATGGTTCCGCCTTGGGCCAGTTCAAACCGTCCGAGCCGATCAGCGAATGCGCCTGTGAATGCGCCTTTTCTGTGTCCAAAAAGCTCGCTCTCGATCAAGTCCCGTGGAATCGCTCCGCAATTGATAGGCACAAACGGGCCTTTGTGTCGCGGTCCTTGGGCGTGCAAAGCTTGAGCGATCAGTTCTTTGCCTGTACCGCTTTCCCCGGTGATCAGTACGGTGGAGTCTGAGGGCGCAAGCGTTTTGATCAAGGCCTTGATCCCTCTGGTCGGCTCGCTTTGGCCGATGATCGGTGTCGCAGAGAAGGTCTTCATGCCGGGATCCCTTGGGCTCTCTTGCTTGTAATTCAAATGAATTAATTCGAAAAAATTTGGAATTAATACTTCAGAGCAGAATTGCGATTTGATTTGAAGATACCTTGCAAATATCATTTTTGCAATTCAAGAAAACCGATTTGTGGCCGATCCATGGTCAGAGAAAGCGGCCTGAGCCACAGGCTGTTGGAATCTGCCCACACGTTCCTCTGGTGGAGAAATGTCTATGAAAACTTTTGTTACGTTGTGCTTGGGTGCTGCAGTGCTTGGGCTGGCCGGTTGTCAGTCCATCCCCCTGAATTCACCCAATGAGGCGAAATCGACCATGCTGGCGCCGATGGTCGAGAAACGCGACACCTTGGTGGGGACTGGCTACGCCGTGATCAGCGTGCAGAACCACAAACTGCCTGCTCAGCAACGGCTGATGGCCATCAGAGCGTCGAAGCTCGAGGCGTATCGGTCTCTGACGGAGCAGGTGTACGGTCAGTACCTGGATGCGACCACCACGGTTGCCGACATGATGGTCAAAAGCGACACCTTTCGCTCGAGGGTGGAGGGGGTGATATACGGCGCGGTCTTGGTGAGCATCACTCCGGTGGGCGACGACACCTACGAAACCACGTTGTCCTTGGATCGAGGGGTGGTGAACGATCTGCGCGCTCTGTACCTGGGGCAACTCACCGCCCGCCGCCAGCCATGAAGACCGTTTGGCGTCTGTTGGCGCTGTGTGTTGTGGGCCTCTGCAGTGGTGTTCAAGCGCAAGGATTGCCAAGCGCTGAGGTCACCGCACGCGCGTTGTCCGCTGATCAGCAGGCTGAAGCGGTACGCCGGGCGTTGTTGACAGAGTCTTTGAAGAAGCCACTGCGGGTGGTGGCCAACGCTTGGATCGATGAGCAAGGCCGTTTGCATGAAAACGCGCAGTTCACGACAGACATGAAGGTGCGGGGTGTGCGTGTGGCCAGCTATGTTCAGCAGGGCGACTCCGCTGAGGCGGAGTTGGAGCTGCGAACCGAGCGCGACACGTCGGCGGCAGATTGCGGGTTGGTGCGTCCCATCTGGCGCAGACCAGCTCATGTGGTGGTGTCGGCCACTGACGGGTTCGCCCAGGGAGAGCACGCACTTGTTCACGCAGTGCTGTCCGAATTGGCGACTGTGCTGCGCACATCGGATCGGATTCAGCAGGCTTGGCTGCCTCGCGCGCTGGGTTGGCAGCCAGCGACGCGCTACCAAGCGTTTCTGATGGGACCCGGCACTCCTTACGAGTCTTGGCAGGTTGAGCTGGTGTTGAGCCCTCTGCCTGCTTCGGTGGCTCCGCCACCAACACCACGCTCAGTGCGCGACGCTCTGACCCGTCTTGGTGCGGTGTCAGCCCAAGAACCTTGGTCGGTGCGATTGGAACTGAGGTGGGTGGATCGCCAGCATCCGGACCGATCACTCGCCTGGCGGGAAGATGTGCGTGTCCAACCGGACACCACCGTGGATCACAGCGGTCGGGCGCTGGTGTTGGTCCGCGAACGCCTGCACAGTGCTCTGAGTCGGGGTTTGCATCAGATGGACCGATCCTTGAGCTGTGACCCCATGGTGGTGGCGGTGTCCAGTGGTGAGGGCGGATTCACCCTGCCCTTGGGCGCAGACAGTGGCGTCAAAACCGGTGACAGGGTAGTGATGATGGACAGATCGCAGCTGCCACAGCGGGTGTTGGAGCCCACTGCCCTCAATGGCTTGGGTATTGCCGAGGTGCGCCAAGTGGATGGGCGCAGTGCACGCCTGCAGTGGGTGGGTGGTCCGCCACCGCAAATGGCGCGCGACTGGGTGGCGTTGCCGATCGCTTCGGCCTCGCGCCTGTGAAGCAGGAGAGCGATGATGTTCTTCACTCGAAACCGTGTTGCCTTGCTGGGTGTGATGATGTGCTGGGCTTGGTCCTCATCGGCCACAGCACAAGGCCCAACGTTGCCAGAGGCTCGCCCCGAGGCACGGCAGGCTCTTGAGACCTTGCTCGGATCGTTGGCAGACGGTGAATCGGTGGTGCAAGGACGGCCCTCTAACCCCTTGCCAGCCCAGACGAGGCAACGCGTGGTGGCGCGTGCCGGCGAGACGCTGGATCGAGTGCTCAGACGCACCTTGTCACATTTGCCCATCAAAGACACCGTTTTGCGGCAGGCGTTTGTGGAGGTGAACCCGGATGTTTTGACCGGATCTGGCGCCCAGCGACTGAAAGCGGGTGTTGAACTCGTGGTGCCCAACCCTGAAGACGTGCGCCGCATCATGCTCAGAGAGGCGGGTTCGTCCGTCGCCGCCAGTGCTGTGAAAGCAACACCGGCGGCCGATCCTCCCGTGCCCGCGCCTGCACCTGTCGCTCCAGCCAAATCCCCTAGCGCAGAGCCACCAGGTCCTGACATGCGCGATTGGGTTCGTTATCCTTGAGCGGCCTCTCTCACAACTAGGAGCGCCCGCTCATGTTGCCTAGCACCGACGCGGTGGCCTTGTCCGCCAAGCCCCCTGTCATCATGCTGGAGGGACGCCTACCGGTGTTGGAGGCCCCAGCCGCCAAGGCTTTGGGCTTGCACGACGGACAGGTGGTTCGACCCACGGTCGAGGCCAGAGAAGGTCAGTTGGTGCTGACTTTGCAGGGGCGCCAACTGCCGATGGCGTTGGCGTCAGAAGAGCGCTTGGCGGCAGGTGATCGGCTCAGCTACCGGGTGCAATTGGACGCTCAAGGTAACGCGCGCTTGCTTCCCGTCGCTGCCGGCACTTCCACCTTGGCGGTCACGACTTTGCCCCAGCGCTTAGAGCAGCTGGGTCTGCGTCCTCCTGGTATGGAGGCGCTCACTCACCTGATGCGTCCGGGTGTGTTGCCGGCGTTGCTGGCAGCGAGTCCGCAGCCAGAAGTGGGGCGTTTGGTGGATCAGCTGTTGCGACTGCGGCCGTCGTTGGCCCAAATCACCGCCCAAGGCTTGCGCCACTGGATCGCTCACAGCGGCTGGTTCATGGAGGCTCAGTTGAACAAGGGCAAGGCGGTGGACGCCGATGCCAAAGCGCTGATGCGCCAGATCCAAGCCAGCTGGGGGCAGGCACCTGATCAGGTGATGCGCCTCTTGGCCGACGCTGTGGACGATGTGGAGGCCAGCCAGATTCAAGCAGGGCAGGAGCTCTTCAACGTGGGGCGGGATGGGTGGATCAGTTTGGTGTTGCCCTTTGTCGACGCAGATCCGGTGAAGATGCGATTCAAAGGGCGACGGCGCTCAAGCGCTGGACAAGGTCAGGATCGGACGCCGTTGGTGATTGACCTGCACACCCGCAGCCGAGAGCTTGGCGATGTGTGGCTCCAGACACGCATCACCGATCAAACCCAGGTACAGATGACGATGTGGGCCGTACAAGGCGATGTGGTTGATCGAGCACGCGCTGGCACAGCGGAGCTGCGGGACGCGATGGACGACGCTGGACTCGTGTTGCTGGGTTTGCAGGTGGTGCATGGCGCACGGGCATCGGACGACGGTTCACCAGTGCCCGATGGCGCTGGCCGTTTGGTGGATGTGCAGGCATGAAACCACCCAGTCGTGAGGCCATTGCCATCGAATATGGCCGGCGCCAAGTGCCGGTGATCAGTGCCCGCGGACACGATGATGTCGCCGAGCGCATTTTGAGTGAGGCTCGGCGTCAAGGGGTGCATGTGGCCGAGAACCCCACCTTGCTGGCCTTGCTCAGCCGGGTTGATTTGGACGAAGACATTCCGCCAGAGCTTTACAACGCGGTGGCTGTCGTCTTGGCTTGGGTGTATTGGCTCAAGGGCATCAAGCCAGGAGATGAAAAACGCTGACGATCGTTTCGTCAGAAGGCGCCGTAGCCACGCGCTCCAAGTTTGCGCGACACCTGACCCAAGCGGTCATACAAATCCACGCCGCTGGTGGAAGACGTGTCCGAATGCAGCACGCTCAAGGTGTTTTGAACCGCTTCTAGTTGACAGCGCGCGAGATACTCGTTGCGGCGGTGCGCGTCTTGGCACTTCATCACCTGTCCAATCACGTCAGCCCATTCGGCATCCAGCGTGCCGTCGGCTCGTCTGTTCTGGACCAACTGCGCCAGTTGGTCCAGCACTTGGGTTTTCTCGGCTTGCAGCGCTTCCACCCGTTCGGCATCTTTCGCCTTGAGCGCTTCAAATTCGGTCTCAAGCGCCAAGCTGAGCCTATGCACGGTGTCGCGCGCCGCTTGCAGGTCAGGGTGTATGGCGGGAGATGTCACAACAAGATCAACCCTTGATCATTTGTTCGATGGCAACAAAGCTTTCAGCGATCCGTCGAGCGTTCAGCGGGTACTGACCGTTTTGGATGGCCTGCTTGATCGCGTCCACCTTGGCTTGATCGAAGCTGCTGTCGGACATGGCTTGTTTGGCCACGTCGCTGAGCACGAGCTGATCGTCGCCGGCCGATGGCGCTGTCGCTTTGCTGGTCGCTTTGTCGCCGGCTTTTTCCAGTTTTTCACTGTTGTATCTTTCCAACAGACTGGTGCCCAATTGCCTGCCGTAGCCGTTGATGGGGGAGTTCATGGCGGTTTCCGTTTCTGGTCCGAAATGTCAAGCCCGGACCTCGCTTGTCTTAGGATTCGACGGGCTGGCGAAAAACTTGAGGGTTGGATCGATAAAAGAATATTTTTCTTTTACATCAAAGGCCAGACACCGTACCCAGACCTGTCACGACCCCACTGATGATGCGCCCAGAGTCGCGATTTTTCAAGCGAACCGGCTCACCCATGCGGCCATTGTCCAGCGCTTCGACCCGGGCGCTGATCTGAAATCCGGGCGTTGGGCTCCAGCTGAGTTGGACCAACTGACCTTTTCTGATGAGCCACGCGGGGCGGATGTCGCTGCCGCGCAGCACGCTACCAGCCGGTATGTCGCGCACCACCTCGGCGTGCAGAACGTCTTCTATGCGCTCCACCACCACGCCTCCCAAGGTTTTGGCATCTCGTTCGGCCAGCTCGACTTGTTCAGCCTGAATGCGGGTGCCACGTTGCAACAGTCCGCTGCTGATCACCACGGTGCGCATGTCAGGTACGGCAGCCGGTTTGGAAGGGGGACTTTGTGCTGCTGCGGCTTGACCACCCGCACCGGACGTGAGAGCCACCCGGACAAACACTTGCCACACCGGCTGGGTACAACGTGCGCGCACGGTGTCGATTTGCTGTGGAAAGGGCTGATCGAGCAGCCACACCGACTGGCAAGGGCGGGTTTGCAGCCGTGCGTCCAAGGGCAGCAGCTGCACGGCGTCGGCGCTGACGTTCTGGCGGGCTGAGACCCATTGACGCACTTGTGTGCTCAATCCATTGTCGGCAGCGGCCGGGGTTTGGGCGTGAGCCATGCCCACCCACACCAGCGCAGCGGTCAAGAGACAGCGGGTCAAGCGCTGCAGGAGGGCGGTGATGAGAAGTTGGCCTGTGTTTTGCATATGTGGCTCCGGTGTGTGGAGAGTTCGACACCTCGGTCTTTGCGAACATCCATGCAATATCAATACCAACCGCTCAGCGCCGGATATTCAACACCGGTGCGGCCCAGCAGGACATGACGGACACATCGGTTCAAGGCTTGAAGGTTTCACCTCCCGTGGCAGCGCCCACGGTGGGCGGCCCTGCGCCAACCGCTGACGGACGGTTCGGCGGCATGCTGCGCACGGTGCAGCAAGGTGGTGCTTGGGAGGTCAAAGCCGGCGACACCCTGATCGGTATCGTCAAGCGCCATTACGCCGCCCAAGGCCAATCGGTGAGCGATGCACAAGCGTACCGATTGGCGCACCAGCTGGCGCGGGACAATGGCATACCCGATCCGAACGTGATAGTGCCGGGGCAACGTGTGGCGCTGGACCGCTTGCCCTCAACCTTGCCCAGGGCGGCCACGCCTGTGTGGGACGAAAACGCCGCCGATGCGATGCAGTTGCGTACCGCTCCGGTCACCGCTGCCCAAGCGCTGGGCGCCACCCAGGCGCTGCAACGGTCTGAGACGGCATTGGCGCCACGTTCATCGATCAAGTCGTATGCGGCAGGCGGGGGCGATACCCATCCGGTGCTCGAGCGCACTTTGCAGCGGGCGGTGCAAAAAGGGTTTGTGCCGCCACACGAGGTGCAGGCGGTGCACCGACGCATTGTCGACATGGCCGACAAATATGGCTTTGCCCCCGATGACTTTGCCAAGGTCTCCTTGATGGAGAGCGATGGCCTCAACCCCAAAGCCACCAACGGCAGTTGCCACGGGATCATTCAGTTTTGTGGTGGGTCAGGTCGCGGCGCCGACAGCGTCGGGTTTGGTCGCAACGCGCGCGAGATCCTGGGTCTGAGCGTGATGCAGCAGCTCGACTTGGTGGAGCGCTATTTCGACGATGTGGGCCTCAGCGCTCGCTCAGGCCCATTGAAGCTCGACGATTTGTATCTGTCCGTGCTCATGCCATCGGCCCGGCGCGAAAAGCAAGCCCATGTGCCACTCGATATCGCTGGACAGCAGGCGGCCAAGCTCTATGTCGGGGGCAACCGCGCAGGCGTCATCACCCGCCAGTCGATCGTGCAGGGCTTGATGCAACACGCCATAGCCCGTTTGGGCGTTGACACGCCAGCGCAGTCCAAGGTGGCACAAGTTCCTGAGTCGCCCTCGGTGCCCGCGCCCTGAGCGGCAAACCCTGGGCACACCAGCGGCAAATCCTTGCCGCATCCAGCGCGCTGAACGGTGGCTTTCTCGGTCTCAGGCCGCAGAGCGAGGGGTGTCGCAGAAGGTGGCACGGTCCTTGCAAACCTTGCCGTCAAAACGGATTGCGCCGTTCTGCTGTCAATGAATCGGCAGCTCGCCGCGCAACTGAAGCCCCTGTTGACGGAGTGATCATGAAATTGCTGGACAACGCCCTCGGTATCCACGAGCAGGCCCTGCAGGTCAGGAGCCGACGTCTGGAGGTGCTCGCGCAAAACATCGCCAACGCCGACACGCCCAACTACAAAGCGCGCGACATCGACTTTCGTGCCGTGCTCAACGATGTGGGTCGACAAGACAACGCACTTGTGGCGACCAACAGCCGCCATGTGGACACGGCGCCCACGCTCGACGCCGATGGCATGCGTTACCGCACGCCATTCAACACCTCGTTCGATGGCAACACGGTTGAAATCAGCGTTGAGCAGGCGCAGTACGGTAAAGCGGCCGCCGACTACCAGGCCACGCTGAACTTTCTGGAGAACCGCATCAGCGGTATCCGCAAGGCTCTGAAAGGAGAGTGAGCATGGCACTCGACAGCATCATTGGGATTGCAGGCACTGCGCTCAATGCGCAGCTGACCCGCATGAACGCCACCGCTTCCAACCTGGCCAACGCCGGGACCACCGCCAGTTCCGCTGAGGAAGTGTTCCGCGCCAAGCGCCCGGTTTTTAAGGCGCTGGTTGAGGAGCGCATGACCCATGGCGGCGCACCCTATGTGGGGGGCGTCAAGGTCGACCGTGTGGAGGACGATCCTGCTCAGCCACGCTTGGTGTGGGACCCCAACAACCCGCTGGCAGACGAGAAGGGCTATGTCTACCAGTCGAATGTGAGCGAAGTGGCGGAAATGGTCGACATGATGGCCGCCGCTCGTTCTTACCAAAACAACGTGGAAGTCATCAACACAGCTCGACAGCTGCTGATGCGCACGCTGGATATCACCAAGGCCTGAGTGCAGAGGATTTCATCATGGCAGTCGATACCCTGAACTCAGCCCAGCTGCTGGGCAACGTCAAGCGATACGAGGACACCGCCACGGCCAAAGGCCGGGGCGGTGAGGACATGGGCAAGCAGGATTTCTTGACCTTGTTCACCGCTCAGCTCAAAAGCCAGAACCCGCTCGACCCGGTAAAGAACGAGGCGTTTGTGGCCCAGTTGGCGCAGTTCTCGCAACTCGAAGCGCTAACCAATATGCAAACCTCGATGGACAACTTGGTCAACACGATGTCGGGTGAACGCATGCTCAATGGCGCGACCCTGATTGGCAAAAAAGTGTCGGTGGCCGACAGCCTGACCCGCTTGCAGCAAGGCGGCACCATGGACGGCAAGATCGATTTGCCTATGGGCGCCAGCGGCATCAAGATTAATGTGTACAACCAACAAGGCGGACTGGTGCAGGAGTTTCTGGCAGGTCCGCAAACCCCTGGCACCGCATCGGTGCAGTGGGACGGGACCGACGCCATGGGCACGCCGGTGCCGTCGGGTCTCTACCGGATGCAAGCCTCAGCGGTGGTCAACGGCAAAACCACAGACGTGTCTGTCAACACCTTGGCCACCGTGCAGTCGGTCGTCACCAATCCGGGCGATGGCAGCGTGAGCCTGGAGCTCGAAGGCGGCAAGTCCGTGCTGATGTCCAACGTCAAGCGCGTTGGATTCTGAAACCCTTTTCCGATTTCATAACAGGAGCCGAACACCATGTCGTTCTATACCTCCCTCACCGGTTTGAACTCTGCCACTGCCCAGTTGGGCGTGACATCGAACAACATCGCCAACGTGGGCACCACCGGCTTTAAGCGCTCGCGCGCCGACTTCGGTGACATTTTCTCGACATCGCCGCTGCAGAAATCCTCGAGCAACATCGGTCAGGGTGTGGCGCTCAAGCAGGTGAGTCAGGAGTTCAGTCAGGGCAACGTGACCACTTCTGGCAACTCACTGGATTTGGCCATCACAGGTGATGGCTTCTTTCCCCTGCGCTCACCCGATGGACTGCAAGAGATCTACACCCGCAACGGTTCGTTCATGCTCAATGACCAGAACAACGTGGTGAACTCCACCGGGCAACGTCTGCTGGCGGCGTCGGTGGACTCGTCTGGCAAGGCTGATTTGGAGCGGATGTCTCCGCTGGTGATTCCACCAAAAACCTCGGGTGAGGCCCGAGAAACCACCAGCATTCAGCTGGGCCTGAACCTGCCGGCTGAGTCCAGCGTGATCTTGGCCGACTTTGATCGCAACAACCCCCTGACTTACAACAAGAGCACCGCCCTGACGGTGTACGACAGCGGGGGCAACGGTTATCTGGCCACGGTGTATTACGTCAAGACACAAAACGCGAGCCCAGGCAGCCCCTTCTCAAAATGGCAAACCTATTTTTATGTCGGCGACACACAGGTCAAACCCTCGCTGCAACAGGCCACCACCAGCAACGGCGTTGAGCTGTATGTGAACAAATACGGTGACATCCGTCCGCGCAGCGATTCCTCGGTGACGCCACCCAGTGGCACGGTGGCCATGTACACGCTTGATCAGCTGACCGATGTGCGCAAATCCGCACCGGCACCAGCGGTGGGCACAACGCTGAACAACACCTACTTCGATGCCACCACCAGCATGTACAAGTCCGCCGTCACAGGGGGCTACGCGGTGGGATCGACCATGGAGTTCAGCCTCTCCGTGGACGAGTCTCCCCTAACGACCATCAGTTACGAATTGACGGCAGAAGACAAAGATCCTGCGGTGCTGGCGCGTCGCCTGCAAATTGAGATCAACAACGTCATGGGACAGCTGGCCAACACCGCTGACAACCCGGGCACTGCCGAGAACGAGTTCAAGATCAATGCCCGCTACGGCATCACTGTGGACTTCAACCCCGACTCCGGACGGTTCACTTTCAACTCTGGCACCACGGGTGACGCGTCCAGCATCAAACTGGAAACGACCAAGGGCACAGCGCAAGACAACGATGCACAGCGACTGGCCAATAACCTGCTCGGTATTCCCGTAGAAGACGATGTCGGCGTCCTCAACACCCCGAGTTCTTTGGACAACGCCGCCCGCGGTAAGCCCAGCTATCCCGCTGTGCTCACCGGTGAGACTCTGACCATCAACACCACCGGCAACATCGGTGTGGTGGAGGGCAACAACGATTTCACGGTGGCGATCGACGGCATCACCGCCAAGATCAGCGTTGACACAGGCACCTATTCCATGGAGACCTTGGCCACCAAGCTCCAGGACAAAATCAACTCCATCGTCGATCCGGTGTCGGGGCGCATGGTGGCGGGTGTGAAAGTCGCTTGGGATTCGCGTGCCAAGCAACTCACTTTCACCACAGGTACCACAGGGGACTCGGCCTCCATTCAAGTCACAGGACATCCCGATTGGGGGCTGGCCAATACCGAAATGCGCTTCGGTCAAACCACCGAGTGGATCAAGTTGGCCCAATACACCGACAACGGCGCCCTGCAGTATGTGCGAAACGGCAAGCAGACCGAAGACATCACCGATCTGAACACCAAGACCGAATGGTGGCCTGTGTTCCTCGACCGTGGAGAGTTGACTTTCGATCTGACCGGTAAGCCCATTTCTCCCATCAAACCCATGGGCTTTGAGACAGCCTTCTTGGATGGTGGTAAAGGTGCGCTGACCATGTCGATCGACTTCACCCAATCGACTCAGTACTCCAGTGCGTTTGCCGTGCTGTCGCAGTCCCAGGACGGTGCTCCTGAGGGTGAGTTGATGGGCTTGGACATCGGTGTGGACGGGCTGGTCAACGCCACGTACTCCAACGGCTCTCAGGTGTCGTTGGGCAAGATCGTGTTGGCCAACTTCTCCAGTCCGACGGGTTTGCGCCAGATCGGCGACGCCAGCTATCTGGCATCTGCCACCTCTGGAGTGGCCAAGATCGGTGAAGCAGGTTCAGCGGGTTTCGGTTCGATCCGCGCCGGTGCCACCGAGCGTGCCAACGTCGACTTAACCCAAGAGTTGGTGGATCTGATCACCGCACAGCGCAACTTCCAAGCGAACGCCAAGGCCATCGAGACCAGCAGCACGATGACCCAGGCCATCATCAACATCCGCTCGTGATGCGGTATCAGCGCTGATCCGGAGAGCCCACCATGGACCGTCTCGTCTTCAACTCTGGCGCCGCCATTCGCGAGCAAGCCACGGTGCGCCAGTCTTTGGTCAATGAGCTGGCCAATATCGCCACAACGGGCTTCAAGCGCAGTTACGAGGTGGCCCTGCGCTCCGTCAAGGCGGAGGGAGATGGGTTCGACACGCGCTACCAGTCGCAGGCCGTGGCGGATCAGCGCATACAGCTCAACCCCGGTCCAGTCATGGCCACTGGCCGTCCGTTGGACATCGCGATTGCCGGCAAGGCGGTGTTGGGTGTCCAAGCGGAAAACGGCGAGTTGGCTTTCAGCCGCAGAGGCGATTTGCGTCTGGGTGTCAACGGAGCACTCGAGGACGGGCAAGGCCGTTTGGTGATGGGACAAGGTGGTCCTGTCACGGTCCCGCCAGGCTTTCTGGTGAGCATCAATCCCGATGGCACTGTTTTTGCAACAGATCCGAATCAGCCCGCCGCGCCGGGTGTGTTCATCGATCAGCTGCTGTTGCGCGATGCCAGCCAAGTGAATCTGAGTCGCCGCGCCGATGGTCTGTTCATGGTCGATGGACAGGCTCCGGGCAGCGACTTTGCGAGTGGACCGGAGGCGCCTCGGCTGATACCCCAGGCTTTGGAGGGCAGCAACGTCAACGCGGTGACCACCATGGTCAAGCTGATGGATCACGCCCGCACCTTCGAAGCCCAAATCCGTGTGATCAAGGAAGCCAAATCGCTCGATGAGAGCGGCTCTTCCATGATGAGAAACGCCTGACCCTAGGCCCGACCGATTGAACGACTGAAAGGAGCCCGACCATGGACGCTTCGATGTGGATTGCCAAAACTGGCTTGGACGCGCAGCAGATGCGCATGTCCGTCATCTCCAACAACTTGGCCAACGTCAACACCACGGGCTTCAAGCGCGACCGGGCGGCATTTGAGGACCTGCTGTACCAGACGGTGCGCCAGCCTGGTGGCCAAGTCGCAGCCGACGCCCAGTCGCCCACTGGCCTGATGCTGGGTACCGGTGTGCGGATTGTGGCGACCGAAAAGAGCCACACCCAGGGCAGCTTGATGACCACCAAGAACGCGCTGGACATTGCGATCCAGGGCGACGGGTTTTTTCAGATCAACCAAGCCGACGGCACCACCGCTTACACCCGTGACGGCGCTTTTAAGGTGTCGGCAACCGGACAGATCGTGACGTCGAATGGCGCTTTATTGGCACCTGGCATCACCATTCCCCCCAATGTGGCGGCCATCACCGTTGCCCAAGATGGCATGGTGAACGTTGAGTTGACCAATGGGGGCGGTCAGCAGCAGATCGGACAGATCCAGATCGCGCGTTTTGTGAACCCGGCCGGCTTGCAGTCCCTGGGCCAAAACTTGCTTAGGGAAACACCAGCCAGTGGCGCACCTCAGGTGCAGAACCCTGGTCAAGCGGGCGCTGGGCAGTTGATGCAGGGCGCTTTGGAGGCATCGAACGTGAACGTGGTGGAAGAAATGGTCAACATGATCGAAACCCAACGCGCTTACGAAATCAACTCCAAAGCGATCTCGGCGGTGGACGGCATGCTGCGCTTCCTCAACAACAACATGTGAGGTGTAGTCGTGATGCGAATTTTGTTTTGGATGTCGGCGCTGTGGGTCGGTGGACTGGCCGGTTGCGCGGCGCCGGTTGCTTCGGTGGCCGAAGTGGCGCAATACGCACCGGTGACGCCGCAGTCGCCAACGGTTGCACCGGCGACCACTGGGGCCATCTACAACCCTGGCCGTGGCAGTGCCTTGCTGGGTCGGGGGCGGCAGTTCCAAGTCGGCGACGTCATCACCGTGTTGCTTGACGAGTTCACCCAGGCAGAGCGCAACCAGAACACCGAGATCGAACGCAGCGCCAACAACGATGTGATGCCGGGTGGTTTGGTCGGTAAAGTGGCCGGTATGGGCGGCATGCTCGGCGGCTTCAAGCTCGACGGCGGCACCATTGGCAGTTCCGGTGGCGGTGTGGAGTCCAAGGGCGCCCGTCTCCGTGGCGCGGTGTCGGTGCACGTGGTCGATGTGCTGGCCAACGGCAACTTGGTGGTGCGTGGCGAGAAACAGCTCAGCCTCAGCGATGGCGCTGAGGCGATTCAGGTCGCCGGCATCATTCGTCCCACCGATGTGTCCTACAACAACACGGTGCAGTCGGGCCGTCTGGCCAATGCCCAGTTCAATTACAAGGGCAGTGGCGATCTCGCCAACTCCAGCAAACCTGGCTGGGGCACCCGTGCCCTGATGAAGATTTGGCCTTTCTAAGGAGACAACCATGACATTGCTTCGCCATGGTGTTGTGATCCTGCTGCTGGCTCTCGGGTATGTCCAGTCCGCCAGCGCTGATCGGATCAAGGACGTTGCCCAGGTGGCGGCCGTTCGCTCCAATCAGCTCATTGGGTACGGACTGGTGGTGGGCCTGCCTGGCACAGGCGACGACGCCAAAGACTCCATTACCCAACAAACGCTCAAAACCTTGCTTAGTCAGCTTGGTGCGGCGGGCGACCAAGCGCTGCAGGTGCCTGGGGCCACGAGTGGTAACCGAGAAAAAGAAGTGCTGATCGACGTCAAGAACGTCGCGGCTGTTATGGTGACGGCCGAGTTACCAGGCTTTGCCAAACCCGGGCAGAAGATCGATGTGAACGTGTCGGCCATTGGCAAGGCCAAAAGTCTGCAAGGCGGCAATCTGTTGATGACCGCGCTGCGTGGTGTGGACGGTGAGGTGTATGCCTTGGCACAGGGGCCGTTGAGCGTGACCGGTGTGGAGGCGTCCTCCAGCCTCACGGGCAACAACGCCGACTCCAAGGTCAGCATTGGTGTGCCCACCTCGGGCCGCATCCCGGGTGGTGCTCAGGTCGAGCGTGAAGTCGCCAATCCTTTCGACAAGTCAGAGCATGTGGTGCTCAATGTCCGTCAAGCCGACTTCACCACCACCAGTGCCATTGTGGACGCCATCAACAAGCAGTTTGGCGCCGGTGTGGCCCAGGCACTCGACAGCATGTCGGTGGCGGTGCGGGCGCCGCAAGATGTCTCGCGCCGTGTCTCGTTCATGAGCCAGATTGAAAACATGACCATCCAGCCTGGTGAACCGCCAGCGCGGGTGATTGTCAATTCGCGAACGGGTACCGTGGTGATCAACCGTGCGGTGCGGGTGTCGCCCGCTGCGGTGTCGCACGGCACCATTTCGGTGGCCATCAGCGTCACCAACGAGGTGGTGCAGCCCAATGCCTTGGCCGGCGGCCAAACCGCCACCCAGCAAAACGCACAGGTGACGGTGGAAGAACCGCGCAACCCGATGTTTTTGTTCCAGCCAGGCGTCGATTTGCGCCAGATCGTGGACGCCGTCAACCAGGTGGGCGCGAGCCCTTCGGCGCTGATTGCCATCTTGGAAGCCTTAAAGAGCTCCGGCAGCCTGCGCGCCGAACTGGTGGTGATTTAAAGAGCCGTGACCATGAGCGATTCGTCTTTGCCCATCGCCGGTCCCCGCAGCTACCACGACTTTGCGGGGCTGGGGCAGTTGCGCGCGCAAGCCGGCAAAGACGAAGGCGCTGCCATGCGCAAGGTGGCCGAGCAGTTCGAGGCGCATTTCATCCAGCAGATGATGCAAACCATGCGCGCCGCTGTGGAAAAAAGCGATCTTGTCGACACTGGCTCGGCCGACATGTTCCAAGACATGATGGACAAGGAAGTCGCCACCCAAATGGCCAGTCGCAGCAGCATGGGGCTGGCCGACATGATCATGCGACAGTGGGAGCTGCGCCAGGCTGCGGAGCGTCAGCCTGCCAAGGGTGCAGTGGAGCCCATGCCACTTCAGCCATCGGCCACGCCGTTGCCCTTGGCTGATGGCAAGGGCGCGCCCATGCCTTTGCCATCGGCAGCCCGCAAGGCGTATCAGCTGGATGGCGTGCCTGCTGCTGTGAAGGAGTTGCGCCATGAGTGATTTGCTCAGCATTGGCAGCAGTGGCATTGGTGCCTACCAGCGCGCGCTGGCCACCATTTCCAACAACATCGCCAACGTCAACACCGACGGCTACACGCGGCAAGACATCGCCATTTCGTCTAACCAGCCGCGCCTCATGGGTCGGTCCTACATGGGCACCGGCGCATATTTTGACGGTGTTCAGCGCCAGTACGACGCTTTCGTCGAATCCAACTTGCGCAACAGCAACAGCGCTTTAAAAACTCAGGAGCCGCTGCTCTCGTATGTGAACCGATTGATCGATGTGATGGGTGATGAAAGCATCGGTCTGACCGCCGCCATGAAGCAGTTTTTTGAGTCGGCACGCGATTTGGCCACCGATCCAGCGTCGGTCATTCAGCGCAGCATCTTTATGCGCGATGCCGACGGTTTGGCATCGCGTTTTCGCCAGCTCGACAGCCAGTTTGTGTTGCTGGAAAACGAGACCGCACAGGCGCTTGAAACCGACGTGGGACAACTCAACTCCCTCACCACCCAGCTCGCCCAGCTCAATCGGCAGTTGGGCAAACACGCGGTGGTCTCCAAGCAGCCGTCTGAGTTGTTGGATCAGCGCGATTTGCTGCTGCGTGAACTGTCGTCTTTGACTGAAATCAAGACGTCGTTTGCGGCCAATGGCGCAGTGAAGGTCAGCGTTGGCGACACCATCAACCAAGGCGTTTTGGTGGATGGCTCGGTGTCCAAGTCGGTGGGGTTGGAGTTCGTTGGCGAGTCGCCTCGGTTCACCATTGACCCGTATGGTCAGCCCGAGACAATGCCGCCGATCACCAACGGTCGCATGGGTGGCTTGCTGATGTTTCGAGAGCAGGTCTTGGAGCAGGCACGGGGTGCTCTGGACACCTTGGCGAAAACCGTGGTGCAAGAAGTCAACGCTGTTCATCGCTCCGGTTTGGACGCAGAGGGGCGTTTGGGCGGCGATCTGTTTCGCATGGACACGTCCTCTCGCGGCCCTGCGGCTGGCATCGTCATGGCCATTCAGGATGCCAATCGGGTGGCAGCCGCTGGACAGTTCCGCGTCATCAACAATTCGCTCAACACCGGTAACGCACAAGCGCGAGTGGCGTTTACTGCGCCCGAGTATGCGGGTGTCTCGGGGTTGGTGGGCGATTTGGCGGCGGGGCAGAGTCCCCGGATCGGACAAGAATCCATTCGTGTCGGTACCAGCCCGCCGTTCGCACCGATTGGAACCATCCCCACTGGCAGCCAAGATGTTGTGATTGCGCTCAACAATCCACCAAGTGGCCTGTCTTTGCAGGTCATCACACGCGATGGGCGTCACGTGTTGGGCCAAGCCCTGACGAACGCCGAGCGAGATTTGCTCATGCCGGGCCAACAAGGCATGGAAGCCGGGGCGACCTACAACGCCGACCAGATCAATGGTGCCGTTGACACGAACCCCAACACGCCCACGCCTTACATGAACATGGATTTGTTTGTAGGCGCCAAGGGCGACGTCAGGCTGCTGCAGCGATTTAACCCCGCCACGGGCGATGCTTTGGCTCCCGAAGCGGCGGCGGCTCGGCTCACGGCCAATGCGGCACCGCCGGCAACGCTGGGGTCCATCCCTGCCGGTCGCTTTGTGCTCAATGGTGTGTCGCTGTCGGCATTTGATCCCGCCGGCTCTGCGCCCATGGCCGATCAGTTGGCCACCTGGCTCAACAGCCAGTCGGCGGCCACGGGTGTGAACGCCAGTGTAGAAGACGGTGTGCTTCGGCTGTCGCGACCCGACGCCAACACCACCGACGATATCCGTTTGGCGGTTGGGCCGTCCGCTCAGCAATCGGATTTGCAGAAGCTCGGATTCAGTCCGAGTGTGTACCTCAAGGGCGTGGCAAAGGACGATTTGTTGGTGTTTGTGACCAACAGAAGCGGCAGCACGGGTGATGTGGATGTCAGTGCGGAGTTCGAGAAGCTGGGCGGCGATCTGCAGCAGTCGCTGCGCGAAGGGCAATTGCGGGTTCGCTTCACATCGGATACCGCATACGAAATTGTGGATCAGCAGTCCGGCTCGGTATTGGCCGAACGCACCTTTAACCGCAACAACCCAGCGGAAAGCATCGCTTACCGGGGGCTGAACCTGTCGTTCTCCACTGCACCTCGCAAAGGCGATGAGTTCACCATCGATGGCAACCGCGACGGCATTGGCAACAACGAAGCCATGCTGGCGCTCGTGGCGCTTGAAAACGAGGCGATCATGCCCGGTGGACTGACCGCATCGGAGTCTTACATTGAGCGTGTCAACCAAGTGGGCAATGTCGCGCGACAGGCGGCCATTTCTCAGCAAGCCTTGACGGTGGTGTACGAACAGGCCCGAGAGGCACGAGACGGTGTGTCGGGTGTCAGTCTGGACCAAGAAGCGGCGGCGCTGGTGCGCTTTCAGCAGGCCTACCAAGCCAACGCCAAGGTGATGCAGATCGCCTCTCAACTGTTTGACAGCATCTTGCAAGTGCGCTGAGGGGCGTTGTCATGACCATGAAGATATCCACCAGCTTTCTGTTTGACCGTGCCACCGAGCGCATGAGCGGCATTCAGAACAAGTTGGCCACCACCCAGGCCCAGTTGGCCACCGGCAAGCAGATCTTGTCGCCCAGCGATTCGCCCGACAAGGCAGCCGCCATACAGCGTTTGCGTGGCGAGGTCGATCGCCAAGACAGCCACATTCGCACGTTGCAGGTGGCCATGCGCCGATACACCGCCGAGGAAACCGCGCTGTCATCCGCCAACGACATTTTGATCCGCTTCAAGGAGCTCGGTGTCCAAGCGGCCAACGACACCCTGGGACTGGATGATCGCAAAGCGATTGCTGTCGAGCTCAAAGCCTTGCGAGATCAGCTGCTCACCTTGGGTAACACGCGGGACGACAGTGGCAATTACATCTTTTCTGGAACCCGGGTGAACACACCTGCCTTCGGGCAAAACGCGGATGGCAAGGTGGTGTATCAGGGCGATCAGACCCAAACGCGTGTGCCTGCAGGGGTAGAGCGTTCGGTGGCCTACACCCGCTCCGGCACTGATGTGTTTTCGCGCGTCGTCCGTGAGGACAGCGGCGGCGCGGTGAGTGTGGCGTTTTTTGATGCCATTGACCAAATGACCGCCGCCGTGGAGAACAGCGACACCCAGGGCATACAGCGTGGCGTGAAAGAAATCGACGACATGCATTTCAACATCAGCTTGGCGATTGCACAGACCGGGTCCGATCAAGCGGTGGTCAGCACTCAGCTGGACGTCATGGAAGAAACCTCGTTGCGCCTCAAGAGCACCCTCTCAGATATTGAAGACCTCAACTACGCCGAAGCCGTAACCCGCATGAACAAGGAGCAGCTCGCCCTGGAGGCTGCCATGGGCAGCTTCGCCAAAATCTCCGGATTGAGCCTTTTTGACTACATTCGCGGCGGTTGAGTGTGCCGCTCAAGTTTGTTCTGACGCTGCCGATTCTCAGACAGACCCGCTGAAAAAGCCTTCATATGAGCACCAACATCATCAGCACGCTGGGCGCTGGCTCCGGCATCGACGTCAAAGCCTTGGCAGAGGGTTTGGTCGAGGCCGAGCGTGCGCCGGCCAAAGAGCGGCTGCAAGCTCAGATTGAGAGATCGCAAGCGCGGATTTCCGGGTATAGCGCTGTCAAGTTCGCTGTGCAGGAGCTCAAGACCGCTTTCGAAAAGCTCAACGACGCCAGCGATTTTGCGTCGCTCAAAACCAGCAACACCCAACCATCGGCCTTCGGAATGACCGCTGGTCCCACCGCCGCCGCGGGCAGTTTCGCCATCGACGTGCGCCAAGTGGCGCGTGCGCAGCGCACCGCCAGTGTGGTGTTTGCCGAGCGCAGCACCGTCCTCAACGGTGGGCAGCCATTTTCTTTGTCTCTGCAAGTGGGCAGTGGGTCTGCCCAAAACATCAACGTGACCACCACCACGCCAGGTGGCATCGTGAGCGCCATCAATGGCGCCAAGCTGGGTGTGACGGCTCAGATCATCAACACAGGCAGCGGCCATCAGATCGTTCTCACAGGTGAAACCGGGGCAGCCAAGAATTTCTCGCTCACCACCACAGCCACCATGCCCGCCAGTGCCACGGTGGTGCAGGCCGACGAGAACGGGGTGAATGTTCAGGCCCATGCCTTGGCTTCGGCCGTCTCCTTGAGCTATCCCGACCCCAACGACGCCAGCCAAAACGTGACGCTCGCTTTGGAAAAGCAAGGCGACGGCAGTTGGTCGTTGCCCGCGGGGGCCGACCCCTTGCCAGCGGGTGTGACGGCCACCGCATCGGCTGCACAACCCATCACCTTTGCACAATCTGTGCAGACCGCGCAGAACGCCGAATTTTTTGTCAACGGGCTGCAGGTACAGCGCAGCACCAATGTCATCAGTGACGTCATCGATGGTGTCACGCTCAATCTCTTCACCGCCACCACCGGCGCTGCACAGGTGGAGCTCAACCGCGACACCGCAGGTATCAAAGACAGCATCAAGGGCCTGGTCGCGGCGCACAAAGAGTTTGAGGAGACGCTGAAAATCCTGGGCGATCGCGACAGCCCAGTGGAGCAATTCGGGGGTGCGCTGGCCGGTGACAATCTGATCAAAAGCATCCGAGCTCAAGTGCGCGACATGATCACCACGTTGTCGACCTCCCCTGGCGCCAGTGTCAAGGCGGCTCGCCACGTCGGTCTGGAGTTTGACAAGTTGGGGGTTCTGCAACTCAATGAGGCCAAACTGGACGACGCTTTGCAGACCCGCTTTGACGAAGTGGTGACCATGTTCAGCGCCGGTACCAACAACAAGAGCTTGTCCAGTCCCGATGCGGCCGGCTTGGCCGGTGAGGCGATCAAGCGGTTGGATCGCCTGCTGCGTTTTGGCAACCCCATCGACAGCCAGAGCAAGCGCGCCAGCGAAGATGTCAAGCGCTACGAAGGCGATTTGGAGAAGCTCGAAGACCGGATGCAAAAGCTGCTGGCGCGTTACAACGCCCAGTTCAGTGTCATGGAATCGATTGTGGGCAACTCCACCAGCATGCGAACCAGCCTCAAAAGCAGTTTTGAAGGCATGATGGCGATGTACAAAAACTGAGCGTTCATCCCGTTCACCCGGGTAGAGCGCCTACCGTTGGGTGACGGGATATGCGAGCACTGTGTTGTTGGGTGTGTGGATGGGCCGTCTGTGTGTCCGTGTGGGCCGATGCCGGTGCTTACCGGGCACTGGTGCTTCGGGTCGTGGATGGTGACACCGTGTGGCTGCAGCCCGAAGGCGGGGGCGAGGTTCGCAAAACGCGCATCGAGGGCATTGATGCCCCAGAAATCTGCCAAACCGATGGACGCGCAGCACGCGACACCTTGCGCTCGCTCCTGCTTCGCCAGTGGGTCGACGTGCGGTCAATGCAACGCGACGTCTATGGTCGCGATCTCGCCCGAGTGCATTGGCAAGGTCAGGATGTGGGCGAATGGATGGTGCGCGAAGGCTGGGCGTGGTCTTACCGATGGCAGGGTGAGCCGGGCCCTTATGCGGACGTGGAGCGTCAAGCGGCCACCACCCAGCGCGGTGTGCACCGGCGCGCACAAGCCGTCTACCCAGGCACTTTTCGCCGCTTGCACGGGCCTTGTCACCCCAGTTGATGGCGCGCCAATCGGCTCAGCGGCGCAATGCGGCGCACACCGGGCAATCGGCGCGGCGCGGCAGCGCCACTTCGTCAAAACGCAAGCCCCGACCGTCCACCATCATCAGCCGGCCATTCATGCGAGAAGGCATGCCCAGCAATATCTTCAGCGCCTCGGCCGCCTGCAGCGTACCCACCATGCCCACCAAGGGTGCAAATACCCCCATGGTGGCGCAGCGGGTTTCTTCCACCCCGCTGTCGGGCGCGAACACACAGGCGTAACACGGTGCCTGTGGGTCGCGGGTGTCGTAGACGCTGAGTTGTCCGTCCATGCGGATGGCCGCTCCCGACACCAAGGGTTTGTGGTGGCGCACACAAGCGGCGTTGACGGCATGCCGCGTAGCAAAGTTGTCGGTGCAGTCCAACACCACATCGGCTTGCGGTACCCAGGTGTCGAGCAGGGCCTCGTCTGCGCGCTGCATCAGAGGGCGCACTTGCACATCGGGGTTGATGCCGGCAATCGCCGCCTGGGCCGACAGCGCCTTGTGCTGACCCACCCGGTCCAGTGTGTGGGCGATTTGGCGCTGCAGATTGGTGGCGTCGACGGTGTCGTGATCGACCAAGGTGATGCGCCCCACGCCAGCGCTGCCCAAGTACAGCGCCACCGGAGATCCAAGCCCCCCGGCGCCAATCACCAATGCGTGTGACGCCAACAGCCGAGACTGACCTTCAATCCCAATCTCGTCGAGCAGCACATGGCGCGAGTAACGCAGCAGTTGTTCGTCGTTCACCGCGCCACCCGCCGCATCAATTCTCTTTTTTCTCTTCGGTGCGCACCGTCAAGGTTTTGCTCGCCACCACCGACTGGCCTTTGAGCTGACGCAGCGCTTGCTGCAGCTGGAAGTCCTTGTCGCTGCCGAATTCGGGCAGCAGGCGCTGACCGGGGTTTTTGCGCGCTTCTTCCTGCAGACGCTGGCGCGCCGCTTCGCGCTCCTGCTCACGTTTTTGCATGGCTGCGCGTTGCTCGTCGGTCATGCCTTTTTGACCACTGTCCAAGCTGCGTTCCAGATCGGCCTCACGGGTTTGCAAGCCAGCGAACACATTGCCTTCGGCGGTTTCATCCAGCATCACGTCGGGGACGATGCCTTTGCCCTGAATGCTGCGGCCCGAGGGGGTGTAGTAACGAGCGGTCGTCAACTTGAGCGCGGTGTCGGGTCCGAGCGGGCGAACGGTCTGCACCGAGCCTTTGCCAAAGCTCTGGTTGCCCATGACAGTTGCCCGCTTGTGGTCTTGCAGGGCCCCCGCCACGATTTCGCTGGCCGAGGCAGAGCCTTCATTGACGAGCACCACCACCGGCACCTTTTTGTAGATGCCTTGCGTCACATCGGCCAGTCGCTTGATCGGATCGCTGCCACTGCGGCGCAGATAGTGCTGCGGAATGGTCTTGTAAACCGTCTTGCTGTCGGCCAACTGCCCGTTGGTGGACACCACGGTCACGTTCTCTGGCAAAAACACAGCCGACATGGCGACCGCCGCGTCCAGCAAACCTCCAGGGTCGTTGCGCAGGTCCAGCACCAAGCCTTTCATCTGCGGGTCGGCCTTGTACAGGTCTTCGAGCTTGCGCACAAAGTCTTCAATGGTGCGCTCTTGGAACTGGGACACACGCACCCACGCAAAACCTGGTTCAACGTTGCGGCCCTTGACGCTTTGGGTGCGGATTTCTTCGCGCGTGATGGTGACCGGGAAGGTGCGGTTTTCGTCTTTGCGGAACACCGTCAGCAGCACCTTGGTGTTGGGCTCGCCGCGCATGCGCTTGACAGCGTCGTTGATGGACAGGCCTTTGACCGCTGTGTCGTCGATTTTGGTGATCAGGTCGCCGGTTTTGAGACCAGCGCGAAACGCCGGTGACCCTTCGATCGGCGAGACCACCTTCACCAGGCCGTCTTCCATGGTGATTTCGATGCCCACGCCCACAAAGCGGCCCGACGTGCCTTCGCGGAATTCTTTGAAGGTTTTTTTGTCGTAGTACTGCGAGTGTGGGTCGAGGCTAGCAACCATGCCAGTGATGGCGTCGCTGATGAGTTTTTTCTCCTCCACGGGCTCGACGTAGTCGCTCTTGACCATGCTGAACACAGCGGCGAGTTGCTGCAGCTCTTCCAGCGGCAGCGGGGCCATGTTG
>JACCDG011157293.1_pt1 | contig 23249 bp, 48 predicted proteins | sample 7442471 | NCBI WGS metagenome assembly JACCDG01 (sample SAMN15323444, study PRJNA562643) | freshwater metagenome | isolation source: river surface water | place: USA:Blue River Watershed | collected 2017-08-17 | reverse complement strand
GGCAGCGATGCGCGGCATGGGCGAGCAGGTCAGGGTCGGTCGCGTGCTCAGGCGTGACGCTCTGCTGTGGCTCGACCGCTCGCGCGACTCGCTCTCTGGCGAGTCAGCAAATTCAACCGCGCTCGCTGAGCGCACGGAGACACCATGACCGAATCAGAGATGCTCGCGGCGCTCGTTGCGCTCGCGAAGACGCACCCCTACGCCGCAGCCACGATCGCGCTGTGGTTCGTGCTCGCAACGGGCTGGAAGGCGCAGCCGAAAGAGAGGCGCGACGCGTGGGCGAAGGCGTACCCGCGCCCCGTGTCCGCGCTGCGCTTCGCGCTGGAACTGCTGCCCGACCTGCTTGGCGCGGGCCGGGTGTTCGTGTTCGGCATCCTGCGCGGCATGGCGTCGCGCGAGAGCGCGCCGCAGTTGTCGAGCGATCCGCGGAGTCCTGTGCGCGGCGAGATCCGAGAGGCGGGCGGCATCCCGCCGAGCGCCGAGCAGATCAACGACGACGGCACGCCGCCAGCGCAATACGTCTCGCGTGTGCACGTCGCGGGCTGCGACTGTCGCGCGTGCGCATCGTCTCCTGGCTACGTCGATGGCGCGATCGCGCGTGTGATCGCCGGCGTCGCACTGCTCTTCGTCGGTGTCTCGCTCGCTGCGGGTTGCTCTGGCGGATCGCTGCGCGACGCGCTGCGCTTCAACGGCGTGCGCGAAGTGCGGCACCCCGTGCATGGCGACTGCATTGAGGCGAGTCTCACCGTCACGGCCGAGTCGATCAATCGCAGCGGGACGGGCTACCTCGGCGTGTGTCGTGGCGTGCTCGACGCGGGCGCGGTCGGTGATGCGGGAGCGAGCGAGTGAGCGCACGCGAGTACATCAGCAACGGCGGCGAGGTGCGCGTCGTGACCGAGAGCGCCGACGCGGACGGACGACGAGCGATCGTCGATTGCGTCGATCGCACGCGCACAGCGGAACCGATCACGCTCGACGGCAAGGTGGTTGGCTGGCGAATCAAGGACGGTGAGCGATGACCTACGAAGATCAAGTAGCGCACGACAGCGGCGACTACGCCCACTCGATCCGCGTGCGCGATGGGCGCGGCGATGAGCGCACGCTCAACCCCGCGGTGGTCGTCTACGTGTGGGGCTCCAAAGGCATCGCGAAGGCAGCGGCGGACTCGGTCAACGAGCTCGCTCGCGTGCGGCCTGATGCGGTCGCGATCCACGGCGGCACGGCTGACGTCGTCGCCAATCTCTCGCGCGCGCTGACGGTGCTCCGCGTCGCGCTCGACGACGGCAACCGCGCGCCGCTGCGCTGGTGGGTGGGCGTCGGGATCGACGGCACGCTCGACGCGTGGCACGCGGGCAAGCTCACGACCGCGCAGGTCGTCGCTCGTCACGTCGAGGTCGCCAAGGCCATCGCACGCGCCGACAACGTCGAGGTGATCGCGCTCAACGGGGAGGGCAAGTGGGCGATCCGCGCTGGCTCGACGCGCTCTCGCGACGACGTGCGCGCGCTCGCTGACGCTGTGGGTCGCGCGTACAAGCAGCACGCGCCCGACTGCGTTCTCGCGCTGAGCTCGTTCGGCGCGCTCGGGTACCACGCCAACGTGCGCGCGATGATCGAGGGGCTCACCCCGCACTGCTCGCTCTTCACGGGGCAGAGCTACGCGGCCCGTCCGGGCGAAGTCGCGCGGGGCGTGCTGCCCAAGGTGCTCGAGCGCGACGAGAAGTCACAGGAGGCGACCGAGCGGCAAGGGTGGCTGCGCCCCGACGAGCCGTCAGGTGAGAGCGGCGACGACTCGCCCGACGACCTCGACAGGATGCCGACGATCCAAGCGCACAAGTGCCACGCGACGGACCTCTGCCGCGTCGCGGTCACGCGTCCGCACGTCCTCGTGTGGTCAGTGCCGACGATCTGCGAGGGAGGACGCGCGGACGAAGAGGGACTCGCGGCGCTACAGGCTGCGTCTGCGATCCGCGCTGAGGTCGGCACGGGACCGGGCGCGGTGCGCGAGTACCAGCGGCAAGAGCGACTCAAGGTCGACGGCTCGCCTGGTCCGATCACCCGCGCTCGTGCGCTGGGGGTGCCGTGATCTGCGCTGCGCTCGCGCTCGTCGCACTCTACGCTGCCAAGCGATCGGGGCTGCTCGATGCGATCGACAGCTTGCGCGGGTCGCCGATGAGGCGGCGGTGACTCTCGCTCACATCGCGCGGCTGTGGTGGTGCCTCGTCGTCGAGGCGCTACGCTGGACATATCCTGTCCGCGGGAACCGCTCGTTGCGGGAAAGCTGCAAATAAGAATCTCGCATCATCGCTGCGAGATTCCGCGCTTTCGTCTCGCGCGGCTGGTTGCTGCGCAAACAAGAATCAGGCGGCGCGACGGGTGAGGTGCGCGCACAGCGCGGCGTACGCGTCGAGCAGCGCGAGACGGCCCGACGTGTAGATGAACGCGCCGCCGTTGTCCGCGACGTACGTGTCACCGACGGACGCGAACCACTGCGTGCGATCGAAGCTCGACGACAGGCGCAACGTCACGGGCCAGCCGTCGACATACCCGCCGTAGTCGATCACAGCGCCCGTCTCGTCGCCGTCCGCCACGCGTCCGAACGAGCCAGTCTTCGCGTGCGTCAGACCGAGCGCGCGGGCTTCGCTCGCGAGCATGAGCGTACCTGGCATGATCTCGCTCGCGCTGACCTGCGACGGCGGCACGGGCTCGCCGGGGTGGAACGTGTAGAGGATCTCGCGCCCCTCGTGCGGTCCGAGGATCAGCCACGTCTCGCGGTCACCGCTGATCGAGCACGGCAGGTCAGCCGTGTGATGCACGACCGCGGACAGGTAGCCGGTGCGCTTGGGATCTTCGAGACGAACGATGGCGTTGAGCGCGTCGAGCGGCACAACTCCGACCTTCCCACGCCAGCGGGGCGCGACGAACGCCACGCACGGCGCTTTGACCTCGGGGTGATCGCGCTGCACCCACTGCTCGCTCAACAGCGCGGCGCGCACCTCGTCGGGCTCGAGCGCGTACGTGCTGCCCTGCGCGCTGTCTCCGCACCGCTGCGCGAGGCAGCTCGCGAGGTAGTCGGCGGGGGTGTTCTCGATCGCTTTGATAATTCTTCTCATGGTCTCTCCTCTGACGTTTGAATTTGTGTGTTGCTGACACGCTACTGACAGCGCGCGCAATTTATCCGCGCCCTCGGTTCACGCCGGGGGCGTTTCGCGTTTCTCCGGGTCGAGCTCCGGCCACGGCACCCCGTCGCCGTTACGAGCGAGCAGCGCCCACTGCGGACAGCCCCAATCCGCCTCCCAGCACCACAGCCCTAGGCCGGTGCGGTAGAGATCCGCGACCCACGACGGACCGGCGAGGATCTGGTCAGCGCAGCGCCACACGAGCGCGCCGGGATAGCCGTAGGACTCGCCGGTGTCGCGCGTCGCCTCCAGCCACCAGCGCGCCAAGTCCTCCGCGTGGGCGCTCTCGAATCCGGCGTGTCGCAGCGAGGGCACGTACGAGCCGCTATCGGTCGCGTAATTTGTCCGACACAGCGTGTCCCAGGATCGCAGCCCGACGTACTCGCCGCCGGTCCCCTCGAGTGCTGCGCTTAGCAGAGCCTCCGCGGTGACCAGCGCGCGTGGGTTGCGGAGGGCGATCAGCAGCGCCGGCACCGAGTGGTCCACAGGGCCAGCGGACCACTCCTGCTCGGTCCACTCGATCGGGGCGAGCCCGTGCGCGGCCAGCGCTTCGAGCAGCTCGGGCAGTCCGTCCCACCGCGAGCCGTCTGCTCGCCGCTCTACCGGACAGCGCGCGATCACTTCGACGACGCGCGGGTCGGGGTCGACGCGCAGAATCGCGCTCACAACTCCACCGTCTCTCGCTCGAGCCTCTGCCGCGCAGCCTCGACGAGCCACCGCTGCCGCGGCTCGTCCGCCCGCGCTGCGTCGATCTGCGCGAGCAGCTCCTGCGGGTAGCGCGCGGCGACGACGACGGGGGCGCCGAGCTCGCGCGTGCGTGTCTCTGGCTGTCGGGTGCCGCTTGTGCGGCACTTGTGTTTGGTCACGGGGTATCGTCCTCTCTGCGCTCGTGGCGCTCGGCGCGGGTCAGACGCGAGTCGTCGGCGCGCCGACCGAAGCTGCAAGCTCTAGGTCGAATGCTTCGTGGTCCGTCTTGCTGTGCCAGTGGTCTTTTCGGTAGCCGTGCTTCTCGTCAAACTCCCGCCAAGAGCGGAGGATGTAGATGGTGAATAGCTCGTATTTTCCTGGGTGTTCCCGTCGCACTTCGCCTGCGGTGCGCGGGTTGAGACCTTGAGACTTTGCCCAGCAAACCCACCGCGGGTTCATATCCTCGTAGCCCATAATGCGAATGCTCACGGCTGACTCTCCTCTATCTCCGAGCTCGGTCGCTCGGCGCTGCCTCCCCGACAGCGCCCAACGCCCGAGGGCAATCAGCGCGGGTCGGGCGGATCACTCGTCGTCGCGCGAGTACGTCAGCGACTCGATCTCTGCGCCGTCCTCGGTCGCGTTGACGGCGGTCGTTGTCGAGTAGCCCGCCCACTCGTCGCGGATCTGCCAGGCCTGCTCGATCGTCTCGGCCGTGCGGCGGACGGTGCCGCGGTCGCTGGTGTGGATCGTGAGTTCGATGGTCGTCGTCATGGTCATCTCTCCTGTGTCCGGGTGCTCCGTGCGCCCGCTGTAGGCCCCGCGTCGGCGGGGACTGCGACGGACGAGCGAGGCTCAGTCGCAGGCGCGATCGAAGCCGCGGTTCGAGGCTTGGCGCACTTGCTCGCGGATGGCGTCGAGAGCATCGCTGTCAGTCTCGACGCGGAGGGCGTCTTGCGCGGCGATCTCGACGGACACAGTCACGTCCGCGTCGGGGTAGAGTCGCGCAAGCTCGGTCTCGATCTCGGACTCGCAGGCGGCGCGGACCGTCTCCTGCCATGCTGCATCGCTCGCACTGGCGTCGCCGATCGAGTGGCGGCTGATCGAGTGGGTGACGGTGATGGTGGCGGGGGTCGTCGTGGTCGTCATGGTCGTCTCTCCGTTGTCCGGCGCTCGCTCCGTGCTGCGTCGGTGAAGACAAGCTACATCGCTTGTAATACAAGCGCAAGCATCATCACCCAACAATCGTATAAGTGCGCGAAACACCGTAGCTATCTGCCGACGATTTCCCGACGTACGCCGTCGAACGCTACGCGCACTGCGTCGCTCTCTGTCGTCTCGACGCCAGCGCCGCTAGTGATCCACGGCCCGTGCCGACGACCGCGCGAGCAGCAGTCTGACGCACGACGAGCCGCGCGCGCAGGTCACGGCTCTTCACTCCTCTCGACTTCGACAATCCCCGCAGCGATCAGCGACCGCCGCGCCTCGGTCATCAGCCGCTCGTCGCCCGTGAGCGCGAACAGCGTCCGCAGCGCGCGGTCAGCAAGCGCTGCCGCGTCCTCTCTGCCTGGCACTGCGCGCAACGGGGCGCGCGGTCGCGATGGATCACTCACTCGTCGCCATCCTTTCGAATCTCGGTCACCGCAAGTTGGAGCAGCGACTTCGCCGCGAAGACCTCGACGTTGCCCGTCGCGATCACGCGATCACCGATCGCAGGGAGCTCGCTCGCAGGGATGCGCGTGCGGCAGGACACGTAGCTGCCCGCGTCGTCGTAGAGTTTGAAGTAGCTGTTGCCCGATCGCGCGGTGTTGAGCTCGCGCAGTTCGCCGGCGATCGTGCGGCGACCGAGCGAGCGCACGAGCGCGGAGCACTCCAGCGCGAGAGCAGAGGGGGTAATGGTCTTCATCACTTCGACACCTCATCCTTCGTTTGCACGCTGAAACCCACGTCGTCGGTCGCGCAGTCGATCTGCTCACCGAGCACCGAACCGGCCACGGGCGTGAACTGCATCTTGCGCCGCGACGAGAAGTGAAACCCAACGCCACCGCGCGCCCACTCAGGGCGCAACCCTCCGCGCATCGGCTCGCGCTGCGGCTGCTCGTCCTCGCTCTCGCCCTCCGCTTCGGTCTCGCGGCTGGTGTCGCGCTGGTGGTCGACCGCGTACTGCGACAAGTGCTCGTGCACGACAAGCGCGGCGGCGTCCGTCTCGTCGTGGTCGTCTTGCAGCGCGGCGAGGCGGGCGAGCTCTGCGATCTGCTGCAAGCCCTTCGTCTCGATCTGACGCACGCGCTCACGGGTGATGTTGAGGATCTCTCCGACCTGCTCCAGCATGAGGCCGTCGCTGTCTGCGATCACGAGCGCGCACGTCGCAGGGATCAGGCTCACGTCAATCGCACCGTCGACGACCGCGTTGGGGAAGTTCACCTTGATGCTGCCCGTGCGGTTGTCGACGTCGAGCGCGAGATTCCAGCGGCACGACACGTACGCGCACGGGCTCTCGATCGTGCCGATGCCGCGCCGCTCGCACTCCGCGAACGTCCGCGGGCGCGGCTCGACGGGGTCCGTCGCGTTGGCGTACTCGAGTCGTCTCTGCTCTTCGAGCAACGCGCGCTTCGACAGGCGCTTGATTGAGATCGTCTTCGCCCGCGCGTGCTGCGACGGGGCACCGAATGGATCCAGATTGCAGGTCATCGTCTCGTCTCCTCTGCTCGCGACTGCCGCGACCGCGAACCACCGCGTAGCGATGGGCCGCAATCGACGCAGCGGCGGACTACTCGGCGTCGCTCTTCTTCGTCGTGTGGTCGCGAATCCAGTCGGCTGGCACGGTCAGCGTTGCGCCCAACGCAGGCTCCAGCGCGCGGCCGGGCCCGATGTGCGCGTCGCACGCGAGCAAGCCGCCGCACTGCTCATGCGTGGCGGTCGCGCCGCAGACTCCGCACTTGAGGTCGTGGGGGATGATCATCGCGAGACCTTCACGCGACACCTCGCAGTGCCTGCTGTCGTTCCCCGCGCTCGATCGACTCGAGCAGCTCTTCGCGCCACTCCAACGCGAATGCAGGGCAGTTCGCGCAGTTCTTGTGCTTTCCGCGACACTCCCACCGCGGCGGCTCGCGGCGCGCGTGGTAGCTCCACGCAAGCGAATCCGAGCTCGCGAGCTTCGTCCCGCAGGCTTTCAGCCCGGTGGCCTTGAAGCCGAAGCCGTGCAGCTTCAGCCCGCCGTCGGCGAGTATCCCGACGAGCGTCGAGGCGATCACCATGTTCTGCCGACGGCACACCGACCCAAGCCCCACGATCGGCTCTTTCAGCAGATCAATCCCGGCCTCGGCGTAAAGGTCCCAACATTCGACGTAGCTCAGAATCCCCCAGCCTTGCAGCACTGGAATCACCGGCGCGCCCAGCGCTCGCAGCTCGATTACGCTCGCGACGGTTCGGCGCTGGTGCTCCTCGATCGTGAGCCCGGTCTTCGCGAGCATGATCGGCTCGCACATCCAGTCCTGCGGCGCGGCCCACGCCAGGCCGCCGATCTCGTCGCGATAACGGAGCACGTCGCGCGCGTAGTCCGACGCGCTGGTGATCCACTTGCCGTGCATCGAGAGCTCGGTGAACCCGCCGCTGTCGAGCGCCCACGTTGTGTTGTTGATGCGGCGCGGGAGCGTCTTGTAGCGACGGAGTTGGCGACGCGAGACGAACAGCGGAACGTCAACGAACCCGAGCCAGTGCGGGTGATGGGTGCCGAGGTAGAAGAGCGACGGCCCGCGCTCGGGGAGCACGCGCACGGGTCCGCGGTCGGCGTTGTCGGTGAGCGCGATCACGACGCCAACCGCCCTTCGAACACCGCCGCCGTCCGCGTCTTTCCCTCGCCCTGCGCCAGCGTCACCACCGGGCATCGCTGCGGGTCGAGCTCACGCGACCGCTGCGCGTAGATCGCGCCGATGCGGAGCTGCAACCGCAACTGCTCGACGCCCAGCCCGCACGCCTCGGCCGCGCTCGCGATCTCGATCGCAGCCCCGTCGTGGCGTCGAAGCTCGACCTCCAACACGGCCATGTTTTCTTCGAGCTCGATCCGCTTCGCGCGCACGTCGCAGGCGAAAGCGTCGTCGAACGTCCGCACCCTGAACCTGATTCGCTCGCTGTCCATCAGAACATCCTCGCGATCGCGTCGAACAACGACGGCTGCAACGGCTCGAAGGACAGAGCAACCCATCCCTTCACGAGCCCGTCGAAACTGCGCATGACGTGGGTCACGCGCACCTCGACGTATCTCCCGGTGAGGGCGCTCTTCGTCGCGTCGTACTCGCGGAGAATCAGCACGTCGCCGACTTCAAAGCCGCGATCGTTCCAGCGAATCTCCACGCGCTTTGCGCCGTCTGCGACCGCGTCAAAGTGCGGCTGCGTCGTCTTCAGCTCGTGCGTTGCCATCGTTTTTCCTCTCGTTGAATTCGTGTGCTCGCCTGCCGCGAGATCGACCGCGCACGCGCGAGCGGTCCCGTGGCAGCGGGTGGCGCTGATGGGGGTGGCTACAGCGTGTCCGTGCCGAACCACGCGTCATGCAGCGCGCGCTCGACGCGATCCGCTGCGATCTCGCGCCCCGACGCCATCCAGATGCCGCGCTTGTTGATCTTCGCGAACGCTGCATCGAGCGCGTCCTGCGCGGCTTTGATCGTGTCGGCCATCTCCAGCAGCATGTCGCTGCGGTGGTCTGATTCGATCTCGTCGAGCGACGCGGCTACGTCGTCCTCGACGCTCGGGGCGCTGACACGCACGCGATCTGCGTAGACCACGCTGATCTGCGCGGCGTCGCTGATGCCGCGCTCTTTTGCGTCCTTCGCGACTTCGAGGAGGCTGCTGAAGAAACGAACTCCGTCCACGCGGAAGTGCCCGCTGTCGTCCGAGTCTGTCACCGCGTACCGAACGCTGCTGCTGCTGTCAACCATCGCTCTCCGTCCTCTCTTGATTACGTGTGCTCGCCTGTCGCGATCGCGACCCCGCACAGAGCGCGGGGCCGCAGTCGAGGCAGCGGGTCACAAGCGCGTGTAGTGCGTCGTCCGCGGGTTGCCGTTTTCGAGTCGCGTCGTGACGTAGAGTCGTGCGCCGTCAAGCGCGCCGAGCCCGTTGTCTTTCTCGGCGATCACCCAATCCTGCGAATCGCAGGCGCGCGCATGCCCCAGCGCGTGGCGCGCATTGGCGATGTGGTCCGCATGCGCGAACTCCGCGGCGGCCACGACCGATCCAGCGCTGATCTCGCGGTGTCCCTCGGTCGACTGGCACGAGCTGACTCGGTAGACGAGATACGTGATCACGACTCACCCCGCTCATCCATCGCAGTTTGCAGTCCGTCGCCGCCGTCCTCGCCGCCGACCGCAGACCAGCGCGACACGCTCTCAGCCCACGCGCGGGGCAGCCACGACTCGGGCAGGTCACCGACTGCGTCGCGGTTTTCGATGCACGCGGTCACGACCTGCACGGGCGTCGTCGCGTTCGCGAGGTCACCGAGCAGTCGGTCGTAGATTGCCTGGTGCGACCCGTACTCGGCGCGCTTGCGCTCAGCCTCGGCGCGCTCGCGATCGTCGAGCGCCTTCTGCACCAGCACCGCGACGACCCCGTCTCGCCCCGCGCGCTTCGCGGTGTCGTACGCGGCGTCCGCGTTCTCGCCCGCGGCAATGGCCTTGTCGTAGTCGGAGAGGATCGTAGCGACGCGCGCGGCCTTCTCTTCGTCCGAGAGCTTTCTTCTCTCAGCCTTCGGCTCGCTTGCGGTCACGTTGACGCGCAGCGGGGCGGGCGAGGGCGGGTCGTCGATCTCGCCGGGGACGTAGCACCCGAGCACAACGTCGGGGTAGACGCGGCGCACGAGCGCGGCAGCGCAGCGGTGGCGCAGCATGTCTCGCGGGTACGCACGCCACACATCCTTGCGGTCGAGTCCCGCGCGCTTCGCGTCTTCGAGCGTGAACGTCTCGCGCTCGGGGTGCTCTTCGCCCTCGCGGGTCGTCTCGATCGTGCAGCGCTCAATCGTCGACTCGACGACGCGCCAGCTCTTCGCGAGACCCGAGCGGCGCACCGCGGCGACCATCGCATCCGCGCTGATCACGGGCTTGTTGTTGACCACGTAGATTCCGCGCAGGGCTTGCGACGCGGACAGGCCGAGGTCGCGGCCGGTGAGCAGGATCATCAGCCCGGCTTCGGCGCTGGTGATCGCGTAGAGCTTCGAGGCAACGGCTGCCTTCGCCAGCGCGCTCGCTTCGTCGAGCGACACGGGCTCGAGGCTGGGTCTTCTGACGTCGATTGCTGCGGTCATTTGCTGCTCTCTTTCTGCTGTCGGCGGTTGATCTGCTGGAGCATCCGGTTTGCGTTGCGAATCCACGAACGCAGTTCGCGCTCTTTGTTTTTGGCCTGCGCGATCGTCGCCGCGCAGTTGTCGAGGCTGTCGTTGAAGATGCGGAGGTCGTCGCGGATCTTCTCGCGCAGGGCGTCGCTCGCATCCGCGTCGCTGCCCTTGCACACGCCACCGGGCGCGTTGTGTCTGCTGATTCGCCCGCTCTTGTGCGTGACGTGGAAGTCACACACGGGGCATCTGACGTGTGAAATCATCGCGCCGCGAACTCCGTGAGCTTGTGCTTGATTGCGTAGTCGAGAGCCGCGAGCGCTGCGGCTTCCGCCTCCGTCTCGCTCTCGTGCTCCGTGATCTTCGTCACGGTCAGGAACCGCTGAACGCAGGAGCCATCCTCGCGGTGCGTGGTCGTCATGCGTGCGGCGAGGGCTCGCCACTTGTCGTGGTGCTCGTCCGACGCGGACTCGAATACCCTGGCGAAATACTCGCCTTTGTAGAGTCTGCGCGCTGGGTGCCGCTTGTCGCAGAACCAGCACTTTTTTGGCCACTCGTGCTCCCATTCACTCACGGCATCACCGATCCGATCTCGACGCGCAGCGCTTGCACGCTCGCGTCGTGGCAGTGGGTCGCCTCGCTGAGAAGCCACTCAGCAGCGCGGCGGTAGACGAGACGCAGCGCTTCAGAGTCGCTGCACGACTCGCTGACGGGCTGCACGAATCGGCGCAGCATTCGCTGCGCGCCGCCGATCAGGAGCACCCAAGAGCCGCTCTCGAACGTCACGATCACGCCGGGCTCGATCGCGACCACTTCGCGCAGGGCGGCAGGGAGAATCATGGCGATGCTCACGAGCGCACCGCCTCGCGCGCCTTGCGCTCGTCGTCGAGTCTGCCGAGTTCGGCGATGGCGTCGACGATGAGTTGGTCTTCTTCGGTGGCATCGGCGCGGCGCGAGGCCATCAGCTCGCACCATCCGCGATTGATGCACTCGTCACTCTCGACGTAGTTGTCGCGCACGCATCCGCAGCGCTTGCAGCGCTTGTCCTCGCGACGGCTCACGACACCACCTCGCCCAGCGTCGACTCACTCAGCGCGGCGACGCGATCGTTGACCACGGCCTCCATCTCGTTCATCGCGTCGGCGAGGCACTCCTCGCAGAGCCAATCGCCGGAATCGTCGAATTGCTCGAGCCGTCTCCTCGGCTCGCGACCGCACTGGTCGCACTCGCACGTCTCGGATCTTCTGGAATCGGTGCGACCCCACAGGGCGCCCACGAGTCTCGCTGTGATCGACATTGCTCGCTCTCCTCTGCCGCTTGGATGCGGCCTCGGGAGGGCTCGGACTGCGCTCGGTGGCGGTCGTCGCGAGCCCTCGCGGGGCAGCGCCCCTGCGGTCAGTGCTTCAGCAGCGAAAACAGGTGCTTCGTGAGAGCGCGCTGATCGGTGAACTTCAGCCCGGTTGTCGAGTACGACTCGCCGTGCGAGCCACGAATCGCGTGTATCACTTCGTAGTGAGAGCGGGTGCGCCAGATGGCGATGCCGGGCCAGCGCATGCGGTCGAGCCTCGCGCACTGCACAACCCAATCGCCGCGATTGTCAGCCTCAAGCGTGGTCCACGCGAATCGAATCGTGGGCTCGACGATGCGAGCGAACTCGGCGCGCACGTCGCCCGGCAGGCCGCCGCGCTTTGCGACAGCAAGCGCTGCCTTGTAGAGGTCGGCGCATTCCTCGAGGCTGTAGAGGCAGACCTCGCCAGCGAAGAGGCGAGCCGCGTCGCGGCGAAGCTGAGTCTGCTGCGCGCTTTTGGCAGAGCGGAGGGGGAGCCCTTTGACGGAGTGACCGAACGTCAGCGTGATCGCGCCGTCGCTCCAGATCGCAAGACCCGCGTCGTCGGCGGTGCGGCAGCGACGAACAACGTGGTTGTTGTGCTCTCCGCAAGTGCAAGTCGTGGTCGTCGTGCTGTCCATCGTCCGCTCTCCCGTCGCTGCGCTCTGTGCGCTGCGTCGAGAGGGACTATGCCGTTGACAGGCTGGACTGTCAAACGTTCTGACAGTCTCGTCTGTCGATTGCCGCTAAGCTGTCAAAAACACTAGCTTTCCAGCCTGCGTTTTTCACCGCGACAGACGTCGTTGTCGACAGACTAGACAGAGTTTTTGACAGGCTCGTCTGTCGGTGCCATGGTCCGCGCCATGGACACGTTGGCAAAACGGGTGCGCTACCTCAGAGAGAGCGCAGGCATTGGGCAGCGCGAGGCGGATCGTCTCGCGGGTATCGTCAGGGGTTTCTCGGGGTCGCTCGAGCGCGAAGAGGTGGCAGAGCCCACCGCGTCGCGGCTCGCGGCTCTCGCGGGGGTCTACGGCGTCGCGGTCGAGTGGCTGCTGACCGGCAAGGGCGAGACCCCTTCGCCGCGCGCGGTCGCGATTGCTGCCGCGAATCGTCACGCTGACTTGGCGGAGGTGTCGCGATGAGCATCGTCAGAGTCCCGCCGATGCTCGCGGCGGTGAGCGACGCGACGATCGTGCCACGCGCGCACTACGAGGAGTCGCTCGCCGCTGGCGAGCACCACCACTACCTGTGGCTCGTCGAGCAGGGCTTCGAGTCCGAAGCCGAGCGGACGCTTGATAGGATCGCTGCGCATCTCGCGCGCGCCAAGGAGATCCGGGAGGGGCGAGCGTGAACCTCGCCTCCGCCCCGCGCGACGCGCTCCACAAGCCCCTCGCCGCCTGGCTCGTCGACGACGCGACGCAGTGCCCTCGCTGCCACGGTCCCCGTGACTCTCACGCGGGCTGCGACCACTGCCGCGAGCTCGCGATCACCGACGTCCAGCCGCGACCGGAGGTGCTGCGATGATCCTCGCTGCCCTTCGCGTCGCCGTTGTCGCGGCGATCGTCGTGCTCTTCGGAGCCGCCCTTTTCGGTGACGCCCGCGGCCTCGCGTCGCTCGTCGCTGCTGGTGTCCTTGTACTCGGTCTACTCGCACCGGAGGTGCTCTCGTGAAAGTCTTTTGCCCGCACTGCCGCAGTCACGTCGACGCGCCGCGCAACGTCGTCGTCGAACACAAGGCGTGGCGCATCGGCTCCCGCGAACCGACGCGCTGCGATGGCTCTGGTGCGCCGGCGCTGTCGCTCGCAATCGCGCAGGCAGAGCGCGAGGTCACCAACATCCGCACCCGCATCGCGGCAACTCAGGCGCTGATTGCTGAGTACGAGTTGAGCGTTGCGGATCTCTCGTCGGATCTCGCGAAGAGCGAAGCCACGCTCGCGAAGCTCCGCAAGCGCGCCGCAAAAGGCGGTGCGAAGTGAGCGCGCAGTGGGGCCGCCTTCGCGCGGCAATCGACAAGCTCTCGCCCGATTGGGCGAGGGCGCTGCGCGTGGTCTGCGACGACCTGCAAGCGGGGCGCTCGCTCACTCCCGAGCAGTGCACCGCGCTCGGCGCGGTGACGTCGGCGGAATCGCCGTGTGAGGTGTGGGACATCGCGTATGTCGTCGGCACTCTCGCAGCGTGCGGCCCTGTCGCGTGGATACGCGCTGACGTTCTCGACGCCATCGCCTGCGCGGAGCGTGCGCAATGACCAGCGGCGCAACGTTCAGCTACCGCGTCGCGCTCTCGTGCGCGATCGACGCTTGCCGTCTGCTGGAGCACGAAAGCACCAGCGCGGCCGGCGACTACCGCGCCTGCGCGTACCACTGCGAGCAAGCGCTGCGGCTGGAGCAGCTCGAAGTGGACCCGCAGTGCAGCGTGCCTGCGCAACACCAGCCGCTCGACGGCTCGAGGTGGGAGCGGCTGCACCACTACCTCGCCTCGCTGCTCTCGCTCGCGCGTGCCCTGCGCGAGTCGTGCGCGATCGACAGCGCTTTTGATGCAGCGAATGAGGCTTTCGACAGACGGATTACGGAGGTGCGTCATGGCGGCTGACAAGTGCGAGAGAGACGAGGCGATCGAGGCAGAGCAGGCGAGACGACTCGCTGACGTGGGGCGCGTGGTCGATGAGTGCATGACGCACGAGGACCGGCCCTTTATCGGGCGCTGGCCCAACCCCGTGCACTACGCGCAGCGGATCGAGCCGAAGGACGCGAAGCCGTGAGGGCGCTTGATTGCTGCGCTGGCGCTGGCGGTCTCTCGCTCGGACTGCAACGCGCAGGCTTCGACGTGCACGGCGTCGAGCTGGACGTCGTCGCGTGCGAGACGCACCGCGCGTTGGTAGGCCCCTGCGACAACGTCTCGTTGTGGGACTACGAGTCGCTCGAGCGCTTCGAGCTCGTCGCAGGCGGCATCCCGTGTCAGTCGCACTCGACGGCCGGCAAGCGCGGCGGGACGTGCGACCCACGGGGGCAGCTCTACGTCCCGTTTCTGCGGATCGCGCAGCAAGCGCAGGCGCGAGCCGTGCTGATCGAGAACGTCCGCGGGATGCTGACGAGCCCGTCCGCGACGCACGGCACAGCACTGCACGAGGTCGAACGCCTGCGCTTGCTGGTCGGCGCGCGGCGGGATCTGCGCGACGCGCGTCTCTGGGTCGTACGTGCTTCGCCAGAGCCTTCGTCTTGCTCACGGGTCGAGCGTGGCACGTTCTGTCAATCGCTTTGGCTTTAGACGGTCGCGGTGAAACCTTGACCTTGGTTACAGCAAAAGCTATTGCTTGGTTCATGGTTTCAAACTCCGACCGCGAGAAGAAGGCGCGGCGATCGACCGAGGGAAAGCGGCTCTTCGTGAAGAAGCTCGAAGAGTTGCGCTTGTCTCAGGCCGCCGCCGCAAAGCAGCTGGGGGTGTCGCAGCCCACGGTCAACGCGTGGTGCACCGGGGCGAAGCGCCCGGAGCCAGAGTGGCGCGAGCGCATCGAGAGCGAGTTCGGCGTGCCGCGCGACGCGTGGTACACGCGCGCAGAGCGAACGATCGCGCAGCCCGAGGTGCGGTCTTGAGCCCCGCGTCTCGCTGCCCTGAGTGCGGCTCGGTCGACCCGTGCGAGCACGACGCCGCTGGCGAGGGCCTCTACGTCGCGCTCCTGATCCTCGCGGGCCTCGTCGCGCTCTTCGTCCTGTTGCTCGTCGCCATCGGCGGGCTCGCGCTCGTGAGGTGGATCTCGTGACCGCGCTCGGCTCTGCCGCTGACGGCGGTCTGCTCGCTGAGCGCATCGTCACCGACGATCGCACCGCAGCGGACCGTGGAGCGCTCGCGGTTGCACTGCACTCTGCCGCCGTCTCTGCTGTGCGCGAGGCTCGCGCGCGGATCATCGGGCGAATCCAGTACCACGGCGACGATCTGCACGACGCGCTCGCGCTCGTGCGCCGCTGCGCTCACGAGCTCGAAGACCTCGACGGCGTGCTCACGCTGCGCGTCGGATCGCAGGCCGAGTGCGACCGCGCGTGCGTGCGCGCCTGGCTCGCGGTGGACGCGTGGCGTCGCGCGACGGGGAGGGCCTGACCGATGCCGCGCACCAACGGAGCCCGCGTCACCGCGACGATCGCCATCAACAGCGCGCGCGCCGCGGCGACTGCGCTGGTCGACCTGCAGCCCGATTGCGCCCACGACTGGCGCGAGGTCGCCGGCTGGATCGACGCGGCCGCGAATGACCTGCGCGTGTCTCTCTCGGCCGAGGGTGTCCCCGCGCCCTTCGCCACGGACACCGCGCGCCTCGCTCAGTACCTCGACGCGCAGCTCGCGCTCGCGGCGTCGCTCGTCGACTCGCTCGCCATCGGCGAAGCGCAGCGGGCGAGCGAGCACGCGCAGCGACGAGCTGCGACAGCGCCGCCGGGCGGACCGGTGAGGAGTGGGCATGGCGCAAGTGATCTGTCGCCGCAGGCGCCCGCGAAAGCTGAACGCACGACCAACGCAAGGAAGGCAGACCGATGAACACGACGAAGAAGATTCGCGCCGCGGAATTGGCCGCTGCGCTTGCTCTGTGCCTCGCGGTCGCTCCGAAGGACCTGCGCTCGCTCGAGTACGTTGCGATCGTTCCTGACCGCGCGCGCGGGCGAACGCTCGTGTGCTCGCGCTCGCTCGGGACGTTTGCGGGCCGATGGATCGACGGGCTTTGGTCGCGTCCGATCGCGATCACGCGCACGAGCGCGGCTCAGCTCCTCAAGAGGCTCAAGGCCGAGGTGCGCACCCGCGAGGATGGCGCCTGGATCTCGGTCGACGAGGACAGCGCACGAACGCTCGTCGTGAGCGGGTATGACGAGAGCGTTGGCCCGACGGGCTTGCTCGTCGAGCAGTTCGCGCCGCCGTGGGATCCTCGAAGCGGACGCGCGCCACGCGCGATGCCGCACGACTTCGAGCCGCCCCGCTGCACGCCGGGGTTCGAGAGCCCAAGCACGACGCAGAGCTACCTCGCCGGCAACCTCTCGCTCGCGAAGCTCGTCGACGAAGGGACCGCGCACTGGTGCGTCGACGCGCGCTCGGGGTACGCGCGCATCGAGTGGTCGAACTACTCGCAGGAATGCATCGCGTACGTCGTCATGGCGCCGTGCGGCGGCGCGAAGGCCTCGAAGGTCGACGAGCGACAGACCGAGATCGGCGAGGACACGAGCAAGCGCGCGCGCCCTGCGCCGCCGAAGGCGAGCGACGCCCCGGCGGACGATGCCGACCCGACGCAGCCGCCCGCGGTGCTCGATGAGGCCGCGGCGTCGCCCTCGAAGGCGATCGACGAGACCGACCCAGAAACGCTCTCGGCGCACGTGCTCGAAGTGGTCGCGCTCGCGATCGTGCTGCGTGAGGCTGTCGATCGGCTCGAAGTCGCTCGATGGAAGAGCGAGCCCGCGAAGACGCAAGAGCTCGAAGGCGTCGAGGCCGAGTGCTCGAAGGCTTGGTGGGACGCGTACGGCGCGCTCGACCAAGCCGACCGTGACTTGGTGACGGCGCTCGTCGCGAGCGAGAAGGCGACGGCGCGCATCGCAGCGTACAAGGCCGCGAAGCGCGACGCGGAAGAGCGGGGGCTGACGTGAGCGAGCGCACCGCGTTCGTCGGCCGCTGGCCTGCGCCTCAATGCGTCTCGCGCGCGGGCGCGGTGCGTCGCGCGTGCTCGTGCGCCTACGGGACGTGCGAGCGGTGCCTGCGCCAGCGCCGAGAGCAGCAAGAGCAGAGCGCGGGCGCGGGCGCTGCGAAGGAGTCGCCATGATCGTCGACTCTTGCCAGCGCTGGCGCGCCCGCCGCGATTCGTACCGCCCCGCGGGCGAGCTGTTCGAGCCGCGCCGCTTCGAGGTCGCTCCGATCGCGAGCGACAACGCGGCGCGCTCGTTCGTCGAGGCGCATCACTACTCGGGCTCGTATCCCGCGGCGCGCCGTCGCTTCGGGCTCTTCGAGCGCGGCGAGCTCGTTGGCGTCGCGGTGTTCAGCGTGCCGATGCGCGCGAGCGTTCTGCGTCCGTGGGCCATGAGCGACGGCCTCGAGCTCGGCCGCTTCGTGCTGCTCGATGGCGTCCGTGCGAACGGCGAATCATGGTTTCTCGCGCGCTGCCTCGACGCGCTGCGCGCCGAGGGCTGGGCGGGCGTGGTCTCGCTGAGCGATCCGACGGCGCGCACGAGCACGAGCGGCGCGGTCGTGTTCGGCGGCCACGTCGGCACGATCTATCAGGCCAGCAATGCGGTCTACACGGGCCGCGCGAGCCCGCAGACGTTGCGGCTCCTGCCGGACGGCTCGGTGTTCAGCAATCGCGCGGCGAGCAAGATCCGGCAGCAAGAGCGCGGCTGGCGCTACGCGGTGGATCAGCTCGTGGCGCACGGTGCGCCCGAGCCTCGCGGCGATCTGCACGCGTGGCTGCGCGAGGTCGTTCCGGTGCTCACGCGTCCACTGCGGCACCACGGGAACCATCGCTACGCGTTCGCCCTCTCCCGCGCCGCGCGTCGCTCGCTCCCTGCCTCGCTGCCGTATCCGAAGCTGCGGAGGGCGTCTTGACTCGCGAATGGATCGCCCTGGAACGCCACGAGGGTCGCGCGCACGACCTCTCGCTGTACGCGCGCGCGCTGCACGCTCAGCTGCACCGCTGGGTCGACGGCGAGGGACGGATCGACGCGCGCCTCGAAGGCGACCTGTGCGAAGCGATGGCCCGCTCGATCGCCTTCCGCTTCGGCGCCACACGCGGCGACCGTCGGTTGATCGCCGGGCACCTCGCCGAGCTCGTTGGCGTCGGCGCTGTGGTGCTCTCGACGGACGGGCTCGAGCTGCGCGCGCTCGCCGATGGCGCCGACCTCGTGCGCCACAAGCTGGCGGTGGGCGATCGTCCGCAGCCCACGAAGCGCCTGCGCGTGACCTCCACGAAGTGCGACGACGGTGCAACGATCGGTCACGAACGGTCACGAACGAGCAACGAAGCGTCACGACCGGAAACGAAAGAGGACGCAAGTGCTCGAAACGACAGCGTTCGCTCTCCTAGAATAGAAGAGAGTAGAAGAGAAGAGAACAGAGGAGAGGGAGAGAGCGCGCGCGAGGCGCACGCCCCCGCTCCCCCAGTTTCCCTCGAGGGAAAATCTTCGACGGACGAGACACCGCCAGCGTCGGCGCCGCTTTCCCTCGAGGGAGAGCCGAGCAAGCCGAGGCGCCAAAGGCGGCGCACCGCGGCCGAGCCTGCGGTTGATCCTGTCCCGCCCGAGGGGACCGTAGCCCGCCGCGTGTTCGAAGCGATAACGACGGACGTGGCGCTGGCGCCGATCACCCGCGGCCCCGGCGACCTCTCGCTGCGGCTCGCGGCGATCTGCGACGGCACCTCGGCGGACCCCGTCGCCGAAGTGATCGCCGCCGGCGCATGGCACGCGCGCAACCTCAAGTGGTCGGACGGGGCGAGCGGCTTGCTGCGATGGGTCAAGACCGCCGCCGACCGCGCACGGGCGATGCCTGCCGTCGTGGGCACGCCGCGCGCGGCGTCCGAGTCTGCGCGCATCGACTACCAAGGCAAGCGCGTTGTCGGCGCTGCGGGGCTGCCCAGCGGCGACGTGTGGGCGAGCGACAGGGACGAAGAGAGCGAGGCGTTTGCGCGCATCCGCGAGCGCACCCAGCCGAAAGGACGAGGCGAGTGATGGACGACGATCGCGTTGACCCGATCTGCGACGCGCTCGAAAGCGTCGAGGCGATGCGGCGCGCCTTCGAGCGCATCCGCGCGTGGCAGCAAACGCCAGAGGGCGTGCGTGCCCGAGCCCGCTTCGAGCGCGATCGGCTCGCGCGGCAGCAGGCCGAGCGCGAGGAGCTCGCAGCGCTGCGCGGCATCCCAGCGGATCACGAGATTCGCCGCTTCGCGCTCGAAGAGCACCCCGAAGGCGAGCTCTTCGACGCGATCCGCGAGGCGATCGCCTGGCAGCGGCAAGAGCAGGAGCGCCAAGGCGGGCGCGTCCCCGCGATGCGCGTGCTCGTTGGTCCGCCTGGAACGGGCAAGAGCTGCGCGATTGCGTGGGCGTGTTCGACGTGGCCGAAGCGCGCGCTCTACCGCACGGCGGACTCTCTCGCCTCACTCAAGAAGCAGGACGCCGAGTGGCGCGACGTTGCGCACGTCTCGCTGCTCGTGGTCGACGAGCTCGGCATCGAGCCCTACCCCGATGTGCTCGTGGAACTGCTGCTTGCGCGGTGGACCTCGGGGCTGCTCACGCTGTGCGCGTCCAATCTCTCGGTGAGCGAGTTTGTTGCGCGGTACTTCGCGCGCGCTGGCGAGCGTCTCGCTGATCGACTGACGCAGCAGAAAAGCCGCGGACTGCGCACGTTCGTGAAGGCGACGCGGTCGAGCTATCGCAGTAGCGAGTGAGCATCGCCGTGATAATTCGCAGCCGAAAACTCGCGCGACGCACGCGCTTGAGTTAAGGTGTGGGTATTCAAGATGGCACGTTGTCAGCGACCACAGCGCAAGCTGAGAGCTCGCAAAGCACGAGCGCCGCGCGCGAAGGCGGTGCGCGGAGTTCCGTCGCTGCCCGCAGCAGCGCCCGGACGGATCGTGTGCGTGTATCTGTCGATCGCGACAACGTCAGCGCTCAACGAGCGCGGCTCCACGAAGTGGAAGGGCAAGCGCGACGCGCGTGTTCGCGGCAAGGTCGCGCACGAGCTCGTGGAGTTGTTCGAAGCGCACGGGCTCAAGCGTCGCAAGTGCACGATCGTACTCACGCGAGTGAGTGCCGGAGTCCTCGACTCAGATAACATCTGGTCGAGTCAGAAGCGCGTCCGCGACGGCGTGTCGGACGCGATCGAGATCGACGACGGCGACGCTGCGGTTACGTGGGTGGTCGATCAGATCAAGGCGCCGAAAGACATCTCTGGCGTCTACGTCGAGGCGTACGAGCCCGGCGCAGGGGCGCGGGAGATGCTCGCTCGGGGCGAGGAATGGGTGCTGAAACACGCGCACGCACTGGACGTCGTGCTGCCGATTCTGAGGAGAGGTGCGAAGTGACGACGAAGAAGCAGACGAAGCAGGTCGTGACGGTCGAGATCGTGGGCACCGAGGCGCAGCGCGAGGCGCACGGCGTCACCCACTGGGACGTACGCTGCGGCGCGAACGTCGCGAGGATCGTGCACCCGCACAGTCCGCCGCCGTCCGAGTGCTTCGGGTGGTATTGGGTCGAGCGTCACAGCAAGGAGTCCGTTCACATCTTCGGGCGAGACTTCGGCGCAGCGCTCGCGGTCGCTTGCAAGATGCTCGGGGTGCGGTCGTGATCGCGCTCATCATCGCCCTCTCGGTCGCCGCAGTCGCGCTGTACCTCGCGTCGTCGAGGCTCGAGCATCGCGCGTATAAGGCGTGGCTTGCGGACCATCGCTCACCGACGAGCGGGCGAATCGTCCTGCACTCGTACGCGCTGCGCCTGCTGTCTGCTGTGTCTGTCCTCGGTGCGCTCTCCTGCGCGCTGTGTCTGCTCGCGCGAGGTGCGTCGTGAGCGCGACTGACGAGCAGTTCGCGACGATGCTCGCCCGCGCGATCGAGGCGACGAGTGCGCGCACGGTCGCGGCGGCGACGGGGATCATGCAGACGACGGTCGAGCGCTGGGCCGAGGGCAAGAGCTACCCGCACCCTGCGGCGCGGCAGAGGCTCGTCGACATCTTCGACGTGCTCTCGCGCGATCAGCAACGGGTGCCGCGCAGGACGGAGGCGAGGCGATGAGCGCGCGCATCCTGCTCGTGACCGGATCGCGCGCGCTCGAAGGGAGCGCGTACGAAGCGCAGGCGAGGTCGCTGCTCGCAGCGTACGCGAGCGCGTTCGCTCCCTCGCTCGTCGTCGCTGGCGATGCTGGTGGTCCTGACGCATGGGCCGCTGAGTGGGCCGTCGCGACGCAGGGCGCTGGACTGCGGGTCTACGACCTCAAGCGCAACGTCATCAACGAACACAACGAGTTCGTGCGCGAGTGGTCCGTGCTTGAAGGGACCGAAAGCAAGCCGCTGCCGCTCCAGCGCAACGCGTCGATGGTGCACGAGACCGCAGAGCAGCAGCGCAAGGGCGCGGTGGTCGAGGTGTTCGCTCTGCATGCAGCGTGGTCGAAGACGGCGGGCACGCTGCACACATGGAGCGCTGCGCGTGCGCGAGGGCTGCGAGGGGCGCTGGTGCGATTCGAGGAGGCTGAGTGATGAGCCGATACGCAGGCATGTACGTCGAGAACGCCGCGACGACGAAGCGCGCGGACGGACGCGTTGAGTTCGAACTGCCGGTACTGCGCTACCCGCTCCCGATTGAGTTCGAACTGCCGGTACTGCGCTACCCGCTCCCGACTCCGTGGCACCGCGAAGGCGGCGAGCAGTATGCTGCGGGATTCTGGCTGCCGTACATCGCGAGCGAAGAGGACGCGCGGCAGCACGTCGCGGACTTCGATCGCACGCGCATCAAGCCCGGCGCAGACCCGCGCTCGAAGTGGTCGGGGTCGCTGACGAAGACCGACCCGACGATCTATCGCGACGAGCCGCACACGCCGAAGTGGTGCGAGGTTGGTCCGTCGGATCGGCCGGATCTAGCGTGGATCAACGGCCCTTGGAACGCACTCGGATGGCGCTTGTCTTCGAGGGCTCGCTACGTCCCGCTGGACGTGTGCCGCTGGCGTGACCCCGAGCACTGCGAGGCGCTCAAGCGGCGCGCTCGCGCTCATGCTGCGCTCGTGCCCGGCAACCGCGCGACGATGGAGGTCGAGCGATGATCTGCGCAACCGACCCAATCGCGACGCTCGTCGCGGACATGCTGACGATTCGTCGCTACCTCGCCGAGTTGCCTGGCACGCGGAGCTCGCTCGGTCCTGCGCTTGACGGACTCGCGGCCGGCATCCTCGGTGACGGCAACTCGGCGCGGTTCCCTCGGATGGACGTGCGCGAGATGCGCCCGATGCCCCGCAAGCCCGACGCCTGCGAGCGCTTCGAAGTGCTGCGCTCGAGCGCAGGTCACGCGGTCCGCCACTGGCTGCTCGTTGCTCCGATCAGCGAGGACGCCCGTCCGCACCCGCTCCGTCTCTCGGGCAGCGGCGAGCGCATCCACGCTGGCGATCGCAAGGCGGCGGCGAGGGAGCAGCCCCTTACGCTCGCGCAGGCGTGCGCGTGGGCGCTGGTCGACGATGCGACGCGGGCGAAGTGGGCGAGGGCGATCGCGAGGGGCGACGCTCGACCTGCGCTGTCTGCTATGACGGTGCGAGGTGAGGCATTGCTGGAGACTGCGGCGAAGGAGTGGGAGCGATGACCGCGTGTCGCACCATCTGCCCTCCCGCGGAGCGACCCAAGACGCTCGACGCGCAGCCGAAGGGCTCGACGTTCTACGCCCTCCGCACCTCGCTCGGTGACTGGACGTCGGGACCGTCGAGCGAGTGGGCGGTCGACAGTGGGTGTCTGCGCGTCAGGGGCAGAGCGGTGAACAACGCGGGGGATGGACGATGAGCGGCAGACGAGCACGGAAGGTCGCGGCGCTGGCTGCGCGCATGTGGCGGCTGCTCAACGGGAGGATGTACGTTAACTCGGCGCGGTTCCGGCGCGACTGCCGCGAGAACTCACGCAAGCGCGTACCTCAGTGGCGGCTGCATCCTCGGAGTCGTGCGCGTCGCAGGGGGAATGCACGTTGACCGCGGGAATTCCGGGGCAGATCGCGTGTGACGGTCGATGACTTGCGCTGCGACTACTCTCACCTATCCTAGGTCTCAGGT